>JAABUO010009599.1_pt1 | contig 10811 bp, 10 predicted proteins | sample 5559291 | NCBI WGS metagenome assembly JAABUO01 (sample SAMN10711878, study PRJNA513372) | rock metagenome | isolation source: Antarctica rocks | place: Antarctica: Victoria Land, Finger Mt sud
CACGGAGTGGGGGCAGGGGTCGGCAGGAACTGCCGGGGGTGGGGGTTCTGCTTAGAACACCCGTTCCACCAGGCCGTAGCCGATCAGGCCGCCCCAGACCGTGCTGAGGCCGCCGATCAGCCCAGCGATTGCGGCAACGCGCCAGGTGGAGTCAACGTGCATGGCCCGGATCGCAAGCGGCCCGAGCGTCAGGCCAATCACCATTTCGGCAGCAATGATGTAGAGGGGCGTGTGGCCGATGCGGCGGCAGTTCTGGTACTGCCACCAGTGGGCATGGTAGGCCATCTCCTCGTAGAATGGGATGTTGACCGCCCCGAGCAGCGCCGTCAGCGCCATGCCCTTGATCGTGCCAAGCCTGGTGATCAGACGCCGGCCCAAGTACCCAATCTGGGCGGCGACAATCATCCACGCCGTCGGCATCCAGAACGGCGACAGGCCGAGCATGGGGCTGTGCGCCACCGAGTAGTCCAGTGTCCGGGTGAAGCGGACGCAGAGGGCGTCGGCAGCCAGCTCCGCCACGCCCAGCCCCAGGCCAAACAGCAGCAGCCGGGCTAGCGCCTTATCCCGGTACACGGCGATGTGCCAGGCAAAGAGGCCAATGCTGACCCCGTTCAATGCCAGCGCCGTCCGTCCGTCTGACCAGGTCCGGTCCCGCAGCACCAGCACGGTTCCTACCGACAGAGCAACGGTTGCAAGCACTGTCCGCAGCCGGGCGTATTCCAATTCCGCTTCACTGATTTTCACTGGGCCAGAGAGTTTTCTAACGCATGGCGGAGCAGGGAAAAGACGGAAATCGCAAAGGCCGCGACGATGACGACCAGGAGCACCCAGCAAACACGGGTGAAAACCTTCGTGGAAGACAGGCGCGAGCGCAGACGCTTCAAGAACCAGCCCTGGCTGGACTTAACCGTATGGGTGTGCCGTGTTTTCGGGGAAGAAGAAACAAGTTTCATAAGCGCTCCTGCCCTTCTTTAACGCAGCCGCGCCGCTTTCGGTTCGCGCCTGAAACGCCGAGTGCAAAAAAATGGGGTCAAAAAAATGGTATCATAAATACCTATGCTCGTACAAAAACAGGGCTGGCGGCAATTGGACTGGCTCATGCTAGGCTCCGCGCTTTTGATTTGCTGCGCCGGGGTGCTTTCCATCCGCAGTGCGCTGCATCTGGACCTGCACCCGCTGGACATGGTCCGCAAGCAGAGCGTCGGCGTGATGCTGGGGGTCGCCGCCGCGCTGGCCCTGGCGCATTCGGATTACGAGATACTGCTGAAGCGCTATGCCCGCTACTTGTACCCCCTGAACATCTTTTTGCTGCTGGTCGTTCTCAGCCATTTTGGCGGCCATGAGGCCAAAGGGGCGTCCCGGTGGATCAAACTGGGACCGTTTGAGCTGCAGCCGTCGGAGTTCGCCAAAGTGATCTTGATTGCGACGCTGGCCCTGTTTTTGTCGCAGCACGCCGAGACAATCACCGAGTGGCGGACGCTTTTAAAGTCGCTGGTGCATATCGGGGTGCCGATGCTCCTGATCGCCAAGCAGCCAGACCTCGGCACCGCGCTGGTGCTGCTGGCGATCTGGTTCGGCATGACCAGCATTGCCGGCGCAAGGCCGCTGCACCTGCTGGGGGTGCTGCTGGCGGGGACCCTGCTGTTCGCGCTGCTCTGGCAGTTCAATCCCGGCCATATTCTGAAAGACTACCAGAAGAACCGTTTGCAGGTCTTCTTGAACCCCTCGGCGGACCCGCGCGACACGGGCTACCACCTGCGCCAGAGCGAGATCGCCATCGGCTCGGGCGGCATGGGCGGGGAGGGCTATGAGAAGGGAGCGCAGAGCAACGGCAAGTTTATCCCGGAGCAGCATACGGACTTCATCTTCACGATTGTCGGCGAAGAAGGCGGCTTTGTCGTGTGCCTCGTGCTGCTGTCGCTGTATCTGCTGCTGCTGGAGCGCGGCGTCGCGGTGATGGCCGACTGCAACGATCCACTGGGGCGTCTTCTTGCGGCAGGCGTCTTGTCTATGCTGACGTTCCACGTCGTCGTCAATGTCGGCATGACCATGGGCATCATGCCGGTGGTGGGTGTGCCGCTGCCGTTTTTCTCCTATGGCCTGAGCAGTTTATTAGTTAATCTCACGGCGGTCGGCCTGCTGCTGTCGGTCGCCGCCCGCCGCCACCGGGTCATGTTTTAGCACTTAGGGGAACGAGGACGTTCAGTCACCCACTCGTTCACCATCAAGTAGAAAGTTCGTGGTATTGGAAGCAATCGTTGAACATAGGCTGGAACCGGAGCTGCTTGCACCGACGCCGCGTCGCCTGCGCCTGCCGTGGCGCACGTCCCTGCTGCTATCCGTCGCGGCGCTGCTGCTCAGCCTCTTTGTCCTCGGCAGCGGACGCGCTTTGTGGGAAGGTGCGAAGATGCTCTGGCTAGACGGCGCGGGGCAGACAATTTCGGGCAAAATCGTTGCCATCCGGACAGCACATTCTATGAAGGGCCAACTGCCCGTGCAAACGGCTCTCTGCTACGAGGTGGATGTTCCCAGCCCGCAGGGTGTTCGGCAGCAGCGCGGCTGGGTTGCGCTCGGCGCACCGGCCCCGGCGCTGGGCCTGGAAAGCGAGGCGGCGCCTCGGCCTGCGCCGCGTTTCAGCCTCGGCCAGCTGTTCCCGCTGCGCTGCGCTTCGTTCTTTGGAACTACGGTCTGCCAGCCCTGGGGACCCAGCCCCGGCAGCCGGATTACCGCGCTGCTGCTTGCGGGCGGGCTGGTGCTTTTCGTCAGCCTGCGGCTGCTGCGCCGGCTGGGGCGCTGGGCGGGAAGCCGTCTGCATCTGCTGCGGCAGGGCACGGCGACTGTCGGGACGATTACCCATAAGCGTTCCGAAACGGAGGACATGGCCCGCTACTACCTGCGCTATGGGTATGCCGATCGCGCGGCGGGTTGGAACCGGGAAGAGCAGGTCAGCGCCGACCACTGGCGCGAGTTTCAAGTCGGCCAGCCGGTCACGGTCTTGTATGACCCTGACAACCCCGGCCACGCGGGACTATATGCGCTGATTGTACGAAGGTAAGCTGTACCGACCTGTTCATCGCTCATCCACTTCATCGTTCATCCGCTGGTGCAAGAAGCTCAGCGTCGTCAACGGTAGGAACATTGACACGGCGGGAAACCGCATACGCTTCCATGGCGTCGGCAGGGTAGGGGACTAAAAGCGAAAGCAGGTCTCGGGTATCCGTGACGGCATGATCCAGCCAGTAGGCTTCGTCGTCCGGGCGCAGAATGACCGGCATCCGGTCGTGAATGGGCGCCGCCACGGAGTTTGGCGTTGTCGTAATAATCGTGCAGGAGCGCAGCGGGGAGCCGTCCGGCGCGTGCCATTCGTCCCACAGCCCAGCGAACGCGAACAGCTCGCCACCCTTGCGGTGCAGATACATCGGCGTTTTTGTTTTGGAACCCGCCGGTGCCGCCTGCCATTCATAGAAGCCGTCGGCGGGGATGAGGCACCGGCGGCGGGACAACGCTGTCCTAAACGATGGCTTTTCCGCCAGCGTTTCCGCACGGGCATTGATCATGCGGCTGCCAATGGACGCCTCTTTCGCCCACGACGGGATTAGTCCCCAGTGGTAGTCTGCCAGATGGCGTGTCCCGTTTTGGGTCACCACCGAGACATTCTGCGTGGGCGCGATGTTGTACCGCGCGTCCGTTTCCTGCACCTCGCCCACGTCAAAACGCTCCGCCACTTCTTCCGGCGTATGATACAATGTAAATCGTCCGCACATCGCTTCTACTCCCAACCTGCCCAAAAATAAAACTTCCAAATAAACTTGACAGGCCGCACCTTCTGTGTTATAGTTTATTCAACGCTGGCGTTCAACGCCGACGAGACTGAAAACCCCGTGCGCTGCCTCGCGCATCTCGTGGAAACCGCCGCTCCGTGTATCCCCGCACGGAGCGGCGGTTTTTTGTATTGCAAGCCGCATTATTCACACCTCGCCTTTCTTCTCCCGTTCCACTTCTGATACGAGCTGCCGGGCGTCAGTGAGAATGTCGGCCAGCACTTCAATTGGGGTGCGGCCTGTGTCAATGCGGCGCACGATTTCCGGCGTGTAGTACCCCAGCACCGGCGCGGTCTCGGCTTCGTAGACATAAAGGCGGTTCTGGATGGTCACGTCGGACGCATCATCCAGGCGGTTTTCATGGATCGCACGCCGCTTCAGGCGCAGAACGACTTGCTCTTTATCGGCGCAGTCCAAATAGTACAGCCGCCGGACGTCAATCAGCGCGTCCATCAGCCGGGCCTGTGCGACGCTGCGCGGGATGCCGTCCAGAACTAAAATGTCAGTGCTGGGATCGTACCGGCCTGAACGCGCCAGGCTCTCGACATACTCCTGCCAGAGCTGCACCGTAAAATCGTCCGGCACCAATGCCCCCCGGCTGCTGTAATCCAGAAATACGCGGCCAAGAGGCGTTCCGACCCGCAGGTCCCGGAAAATCTCGCCGCACGCCACATGCACCAGGCCGGGAATAGACCCCAGAATGCCGCCCTGCGTTCCCTTGCCGCTGCCGGGCGCACCGAACAATAAGATGGTTTTGAACTTCATAACGAAAGTGCCTCGTGTCAGCGATTATGACACCTGCGCTTCATGGTGTCAAATTCTCATGGTGTCAACGGCGTGCCGCTCTGCCCGTATCTTGCCAGCCAGCGGCGGGCGTTATCGACATACGGACCATTATCTGCCGCCAGCTTTTGATAAAGCGGCCTCGCTTCATCAATTCGCCCGGCCCGTGTCAGCCGTCCGCCAAGCAGTAACAGGGCATCCTGGTTGTCCGGCTCGACGCGCAGCACCCGCCGGTATTCTGCGACTTCGCCAGCATGGTCGCCGCGCTCCCTGTCAATTTGCGCTAAACTGGAATGAGCTGCCGCATCGCTTGGGTTCTTCGCCAGCGCCGCCCGCACCTCAGTTTCGTTGAGGTTATTGTAAGCGGAGATATTCAGAGCGGCATTTGCCAGCCAGATGCCGAAAGGCAGAAAAGCGACCAAAACAAGAATATCTGCGAACAGCGTCCAAGTGACAGCCCGCAGAGGCCGCCCCTGGCTTTCCCACAGGAACCATCCGCAGAGGACTAGGCTGAGGCCCAGCAGTCCCACCGATACCCACTCAATGATCGGCAGGCGGGAAAAACCGCCGACAAGCATCAGAAGCAGACTTACGCCGCCTGCGCCCAGCACCAACCTGCCGAGGCGCAGTGCTGCCGGAAGCATCTGTACCTGCCGACCCGAACGGGTGAGAAATATTCCGAATGCCAGCAGCAAGGCAGGAAGCGCCAAGAGAGCCACAAATGCGCCGATACTCAGTGCAGTCAAAACCGGCATAGGAATACTCAGTAAGCTTGGCATGAAAATGTTTCTCCATTTCAATTTATGATCACTAACGCAGAAGCGGCCCAGAAGGGTTCGGGTAGAGTCTGGGTATAATTCACTTCTATGGCACAACTTTCTTATAGTACGGCAACGGAAGAGCGGGCACTGGTGGTTTCCTTGTCGCTTGCGGGCGGCGAGGACGACATGGCGATGCGGCTGTCGGAGCTGCGGGAGCTTGCGATGACGGCAGGCGCACGGGTGGTCGGCGAGTTCTCGCAGTCGCGCCGCGCCCCGGACATGGCGACGTATATCGGGCCGGGCAAGGTGGAAGACCTGAAAGGCGAGCTGGCGTCCACCAATGCCGAGCTGGTCATCTTTGACGATGAGCTGTCCCCGACCCAGCAGCGGAACTTGACCAATGCTTTGGAAAAGCGGGTTCTTGATAGAACCCAGCTTATCTTGGACATCTTTGCTCAGCGGGCGCGAACCCGAGAGGGCAAGCTGCAAGTGGAGCTTGCCCAGCTCAACTACTTATTGCCCCGGCTGTCGTCGCTGTATACAAAGTTTGAGCGGCAGCAGGGCGGCATCGGCGGGCGCGGCCCCGGTGAAACCAAGCTGGAAAGCGACCGGCGGCGAGTCAAGGAGCGGATTTCGCTGCTCGGGGGCGAGATTGACGAAATGAAGGAGCAGCGGGCGCAGCAGCGCCAGATGCGTCACAAGTTGCCGTTTCCGACGTGCGCCCTGGTGGGGTACACGTCGGCGGGCAAATCTACGCTCCTGAACCTGCTGTCGGGAGCAGAAGTGCTGGCGGACCGAATGCTGTTTTCGACGCTGGACCCGACGACCCGGCGCGTGGTCCTGCCGCACGGCGGCTGGTCGGTGCTGATGACCGACACGGTCGGCTTTATTCGGAACCTGCCGCACCATTTGGTAGCGTCGTTCCGGGCGACGCTGGAAGAAGTGGTGCAGGCGGACTTTCTCGTGCATGTCGTGGACACGGCGCACCCGGAGCGCGAGCGGCAGATGCGGGCCGTCTCCGAGGTGCTGGCGGAGCTTGGGGCAGGGGACAAGCCGATCATCACGGCGTTCAACAAGGCAGACATGATCAAGGACGCCTATGAGCTGCGGGAGCTGATCGCGGCAACGCCGAATTCCTGCTACCTGTCGGCCTTGAAGCGCGACGGCATCCCGTTTCTGATGGACCGCATGGAAGCGACTTTGCAGTCGCTTCTCGCGAAGGTGACGCTGGTGCTGCCCTATGACCGCTCCGACATCGTCGCCCAGTGCTACGAGATGGGCCGGGTGCATTCGGTAAACTACGGCTCCGAGACCATCACTGTCCACGCCGACATCGCCAAAGAACTCGCCGGGCGCTTGGTTCGCTTCACGCCGGGTTACGTGGCGGATTAAGAACCTACCACCTTGCTTCGCAGGGTCCTCCCTAAAGGGAGGATTAGGACAGCAAGCGCGGGCTTATGCTTCTTCTCTTAATCCTCCCTTTAGGGAGGACCCTGCGAAGCAAGGTGGTAGGTGGTATACTATCCCGGTGTGCGCCTTCAAACCCCAACCTGCTACCCATTCTTCTAACGGTCCGCCGCTGGACGCTTTAGAAGGCGTGATCGAGCGCATCACGTTCCACAACGAAGACAACGGCTACACGGTCGCGCGTCTGCTGCCGCCGAATGCCAAAGACGTCATCACGATCTTAGGCAACTTTTCCAATCCTGTCGTCGGCGAGTCGCTGCTCTGCTACGGCACCTGGACCAATCACCCGCAGTGGGGCAAGCAGATGACGGTAGCCCGGTACGAAGTCGTCCGGCCTGCGACGGCGTTTGCAATAGAAAAATATCTCGGCTCCGGCATGGTCAAGGGGGTAGGGCCGGTCACAGCCAAGCGCATTGTGGCGAAGTTTGGCGAAGACGCGCTGGATATTATTGAGAATCATCCCCGTAAGCTGCTCGGCGTCGGCGGTATTGGGGAGAAGACATTAGAAAAGATCACGACGGCCTGGAAAGACCAGCGCGAAGTCAAGAACATCATGCTGTTTTTGCAGTCGCACGGCGTCTCGCCGGCTTATGCGGTCAAGATTTACAAAGCCTACGGCGGCAAATCTATTGAGATTGTCGAGCGCAACCCCTATCAGCTTGCGTCGGACATTTGGGGCATCGGGTTCAAGAGCGCGGACAAGATCGCCCGCGCCATCGGCATCGCCGAAGATGACCCCCGGCGCATTGAAGCGGGCGTCGTGTATGTGCTGAACGAAGCGGTCGAGTCGGGCGGCAATGCCTATCTGACGCAGGCGGAGCTGACCGAGAAAGCCGCTGAGATACTGGGGGTCGGCGATGTCGCCGCAGCGATTGGAGCGCTTGCCGAGACGGGCCGACTGGTTTTGGAGCCGTACCAACTGCTGGGCGAAACCGAGATCGCGATCTACACGCCGTCGCTGCACAAGACCGAGATCGGCGTCGCCGAGCGCATCAAGTCCCTGCTGTCCACGCCCGTTCCGCCGCCCCAAGCCGACTTCGATGGCTGGCTGTCGGCGCTTTTAGACGCGCAGTTTGCGCTTTCGGTGCAGCAGGGCGAGGCGGTAAAGATGGCCCTGCTGTCGCGCTTCTCCGTGCTGACAGGCGGCCCTGGCACCGGAAAGACGACGTCCACAAATGCCGTTGTCGCGGCCTTTGAGGCGCAGGACAAAGACGTGCTGCTGGCGTCGCCGACGGGCCGGGCGGCGAAGCGCATGGCGGAAGTGACGGGGCGGGAAGCAAAGACCGTGCACCGGCTGCTGGAGTTCGACCCGGAGCAGCGCGGCTTCAAGCGCGGTCTTGACATGCCTTTAGAATGCGACGTCTTGATCGTTGACGAAAGCTCGATGCTGGACATGGTGCTGACCTACTCGCTGCTGAAGGCCGTCCCGCCGGAAGCGCAGGTTGTGTTTGTCGGGGATGTGGACCAGTTGCCGTCAGTGGGGCCGGGAAATGTCCTGCGCGACCTCATTGACAGCGGTGCAGTTCCCGTAGCGCGTCTCACCCAGGTCTTTCGCCAGGCCGCCGAGAGTTTGATCATCACCAATGCCCACGCGATTAATCAAGGACGGATGCCGGAGCTGCCGCCGCCGTCGGCTTTGCGTGACTGCGCCTGGCTCAACGCCGAGGAAGCCGACGAGCTTGCCGAGAAAGTGGTGGCCGTGGTTGCCAAAAGCCTGCCGAAGCGCGGCTACGCCCCCGGCGACATCCAGGTACTGACCCCCATGCAGCGCGGCTCGGCGGGCGCGGCGCATCTGAACTCCCGCCTCCAAGAAGTCCTGAATCCCGCACGTTTGGGCGTTGACGAAATCCAGCGTGGCCCGCGCCTGTTCCGGGTGGGGGACCGCGTGATGCAGATTGTCAACAACTACGACAAAGCCGTCTACAACGGCGACATCGGGGCGGTCGTCGCCGTCAACCACGAAGACGAGATATTGACCGTCGCCTACGCCGACGCGCAGGGAACAAACGAAGTCATCTACGAGTTCGCCGACATTGACGAGCTGACACTTGCATTTTGCTGCTCTATCCATAAGTCGCAGGGCAGCGAATACCCGGCGGTCGTGCTGGCCGTGCATACTCAGCATTATATGCTTTTGCAGCGCAACTTGATCTACACGGCCCTGACCCGCGCCAAGAAGTTTGCGGTGATTGTCGGTCCGAAACGCGCCATTGCGATGGCCGTCAAGAAGCAAAGCGACATTCACCGGCACACGCGCCTCAAAGAGCGCCTGCAGGGGATGATTTAGGAACCCCTCCCGCTCGTTCCTCGCTCCCTCCCCTGTTAGGGAAGGGCAAGAACAAATTGGGACAAGAGGACGCGGCAAGCAGCACCCCTGCAAGTCATACTGTCCTCTCTGGCCCTTCCCTAACAGGGGAGGGAGCGAGGAACGAGCGGGAGGGGTTCCGGCGCTTCAGTTTAAACAGTGAAAGGAACCCAACCCATGCCCCTTCCTGATGCTATTGCCGAGCTTGTCGAACGGTTCAGCGCGGAGCGCGGCGAATACCACAAAGGCCACTACAACGAGACCCAAACACGCATTGATTATGTCAACCCGCTGTTTACGGCGCTGGGCTGGGACATGGACAACCACGCAGGGCTGTCCGAGCTGCTGCGGGAAGTGGTGCATGAAGACGCCATTAAAATCGGCGGCACGACTAAAGCCCCGGATTATAGCTTTCGGGCCGGCGGGACCCGAAAGTTCTTTGTGGAAACGAAAAAGCCGGCGGTCAACTTGTTCCTGACCGAGTCGCCCGCGTTTCAGCTTCGCCGCTACGGGTGGACGGTGAAGATGCCGCTTTCCATCTTGACGAACTTTGAGGAGTTCGCCGTGTATGACACGCGGGTCGCGCCGGACAAAAAAGATGCCGCCAAAATTGCCCGCTTGGAGTATTTCAAGTACACGGACTATGAGGGTAAGTGGGACAGCCTGGTAGCCCGGTTCTCGCGGGATGCCGTGTTTTCGGGCGCGTTTGACCGCTACGCCGAAGAAGCACGGGAAAAACGCATTTCCGTTCCCGTGGACAAAGCGTTTCTCGCGGAAATCTCCGGCTGGCGGGAAAAGCTGGCCGGCAACATCGTCAAGAACAACCCCGGCTTAGGGTCGCGGGAGCTGAACTACGCGGTGCAGATGATTATTGACCGCCTCATTTTCTTGCGTATCAGCGAGGACCGAGGCGCAGAACCGGACCACCTGCTTCAGCCTCTGATGAACCGGGGCGGCCCGGTCTACCCGCGCCTGTTGGACATTTTCCGCCATGCCGACGCCCGCTACAATTCCGGCTTGTTCCATTTCGAGGCCGAAAAAGGCCGGGAAGGGCCGGACGATGTCACGCCGCACCTCACCATTGACGACCGGCCTCTGCGCGAGATTATTGCCAGTGTCTACTATCCCGAAAGCCCGTTTGAGTTTTCGGTCTTCCCCGCCGACATTCTGGGCCAGGTCTACGAGCAGTTTTTGGGCAAAGTCATCCGCGTTTCCGGCGGCACGGCGGATGTGGAAGACAAGCCGGAAGTCAAAAAAGCCGGCGGCGTCTACTACACGCCTACCTACATCGTAGACTACATTGTCCGCCAGACCGTCGGCAAGCTCGTGGACGGCTGCACCCCCACCCAGGTCTCCAAGCTGACCATTCTCGACCCCGCCTGCGGCTCCGGCTCGTTTCTGATTGGTGCATACCAGTTTTTGCTGGACTGGCACCTGCGCTACTACTTGGACTATGCCAAAGAGAAATCGGCCAAAGGCAAGAACGCGGCTATCTGCCTGTTCCGAAAGACCGACGACGGCAGCGAAGTGTGGCGGCTGACGACTGCCGAAAAGAAGCGCATTCTATTGAACAACATCTACGGCGTGGACATTGACACGCAGGCCGTGGAAGTGACCAAGCTGTCCCTGCTGCTGAAGGTGCTGGAAGGGGAGTCGGCGGAGCTGATTGACAAC
>JAABUO010009600.1_pt1 | contig 10811 bp, 7 predicted proteins | sample 5559291 | NCBI WGS metagenome assembly JAABUO01 (sample SAMN10711878, study PRJNA513372) | rock metagenome | isolation source: Antarctica rocks | place: Antarctica: Victoria Land, Finger Mt sud
AGGAGGCAGCCGCAGAGTGGAACGGTCGCCATTGCAAGGCCGAGGTTGCCGTGGAAGATGGCCGCAAGCAGAGTAGTGACGACGGCGAACAAACCTACACCGGAGGCGAGGCCGTCCAGGCCGTCTATGAGGTTCAGGGCGTTGCTGCAGCCGATCAGCCAGAGCAGGCTAAGGGGGATGCTGAGCCAGGGCGACGAGAAGATGCCATGGCTGATGGCGAGGCGGGCACCGAGAGCAACGGCGAGGGAGGCGGCGGCAAATTGACCGGCGAGTTTCTGCTTCGGCTTGAGGCCGACGATGTCGTCGATAAGACCCGTAAGGAAGATGACTGCCGCCGCGGGGAGCAGAGACCAGAGGAGCTTGCTGTGCTGGATGGAGATCTTTGCGCCTTGGGGAGCAAACACGAGCATTAGCCCAAGCGCGCCAGCATAGGAGAGCACGATGGGGATGCCACCGATGCGGGGAATGGGCCTGAGGTGGAACTTGCGGTCCGTGTCAGGGTGGTCGACGATGTTGAAACGCAGGAACAGGTCGCGGCACAAGGGAGTCGCGATGAGGCAGAGAAGGAATGCCGTGAATCCCAACGTCAATAGGGCGTACATAAGCTTTTTCTCCGAATGGCAGTTGCCGGCTTACGAGCGTGCGATTGCGTTATCGGGCCGAGTCGAACTGAAAGTACTGGCGGAGCTTTGAGACGGTACAGACTTTTTGAGGTCGGCACCGAGAATCTTGATGATGCGAGCCACTCCGAGTGGAAGGTCAAAGTGGTCAACGAGAGCCGAGCGAGCACGCTGTCCGGCCTCGGCGACGACCGCTGGATTAGCGGCCAGGTACTTGAGCAGGGCAGTGAGTGCACTTGAGTCATTGCAATTGATGTGCCAACCACAACTGAAACGCTCGACGATGCGAGCCGGCGTGGCATCTTTCGGCCCGATGAAGAGAATGGGCCGGCCTGCTGCCAACAGACCATAGACCTTGCTGGGGACAACGGAGCCAAAGCAGGCCTCTCGCTGGGTTACCAGACCGATGTCTCCGGCTGAGAGGCTTTCGCTGAGGCTGTTGCGTTGGACGTAAGGGCGGAGTTCGACGGAGGAGATGTCATTGATATCGCAGAAAGCGGCGAGTTCCTGGCGTCGACCTCCGCTACCGACAAACAAGAAGCGAAAGCGACTGTCGTCCCGAAGCTGGCGTATGGACTCTGTGAGCGTATCCAGATCGTGTGCGAGACCGAGGTTGCCAGAGTAGAGGAGCACGAGCTGACTCGGGTCACCGGGGCGCGGCAGGGGATGGATGGCGGCAGCGTCGGCCCAGTTGTCCGCGACTGCGATGCTGTTGGGGTCAAGTCCGCGACCAACAAGCCGCTGCTTCATGCACTCCCCAAGAGCGATGATGCCGTCTGCTCGGCGACGGGAGAGGTCGGCAAGGAAACCGGTCAGCCTATCGGCTAGACCGCCTGCCTTGAAGTAGTCGAGATCGATGGCGACATCCGGGTAGACGTCCATCTCCCAGATGAAATGCCGTGAGCCGCGTAACGTGCTGATAAGAGTGCCGAGCAGCGAGAGCAGCGGCGGCGTGGTGAGGGTAAGGACGAGGTCAGGCCGGGGCAGTGTAAGCCCGCGCACCGCCGCTCCGACGTAGAAGGAGAGATATGAAAGTAGACGCCCCACCTTGCCGCGTACGAAAGGGAGAGCCTTGACCCGATGGATCTCTACAGGAGGTGGATCGCCTGCGGCCGAGATCGCGTAGCCACCATCGGCGGAGATGGCGTAGACCTCGTGCCCCTGCTCGGCGAGACCGCGCGCGAGGTCGGTCAAGAGCTGACTGGTGGCTGCCGAATCTGGCCAGAAGAATTGGTTCAGGAGAAGGATCTTCAACGGGCTGCCTCGTATTGTGGACGGGAGTCGTGCGCGGACCGGATTACCCGCTTTTTGAGGAAAGTGCCCGGATTTCCGGCAAAGATCTCGAAGTCGGGAACAGTACCGGAGATGACGCTGCCCGCGGCAGCTACCGCTCCATTTCCAAGCACAGCGCCAGGGGTGAGGAGGCACATGGCACCGGCCCAAGCACCGTCGTTGATTTGAATGGGTGCAATCATGAGGCCAAAGCCCGGCTCACTCCAGTTGTGGTTGCCTGTGCAGAGATACGCCCCTTGCGAGATGCAGACGTCATTGCCGAGGCGAACGGTGGTGAGGCAGTCGATCCAGGCGCGCTCGCCAATCCAGCAATCGTTGCCGATCACGAGGTGCCACGGGTATTTGATCGAGACGTCATGCCGGATCACAACGCGCTCGCCGACCCGGGCTCCAAACAGCCGCAGGAGAGAGACGCGAAGGGATGACGACGGGAGCAGGTGGGAGCGGAAGAGGGGCGAACCGATGAAGAACCAGGCTGCGCGCCAAACGGAGGACCGGCCTGGGTGATACCACGAGTTGTCGTAGCTTCTCAGATGAATTTGGCTCATGTTCCTCTAGACCGTCACGAGCTCGACCTTGTTTGGGCGAGGTCCACCTTGAACCCAACTGTAGAGCTCTGCCATTCGTTCGGAGACAGTGGACCAGTTGTAACGTGTGAGAACCAGGTCCTGGCCGCGTGCGCCGATGTCTGCGTTCGCCTGGGCGGAGTTCGACAGAAACTCTCTTATTGCTGACGTAAGCTGGCCGACTTCGGATTGGATCTGCCAACCTGCCTCAAGCTGTTTTACCTCTGGAAGATTGCACTGCTCGGTGACGATAACAGGGAGGCCGACTCCCATAGCTTCAAGAACCGAGACGCTGAGGCCTTCTGAGTAGGAGGGAAGAACAAATCCTTCGGCTGCGGCAAGGGCGCTCCACTTGAGATCCTGCCGAAGCATGCCGGTAAAAAGAACGCTGCTGCCCAGCTTTTTATCCGCCACCAGTTTCTCTATTCGGGCGCGTGTCCCCTCGAAGTCTGGACCGGCAAGAACAAGATGAGCTTCGGGATAGGTGCGGGAAAGCTGCGACCAGGAGTCGACGAGTAAGTCGAGACCTTTCTTGAAGTGAATTCTTCCGAGAAAAAGAAGAATTCTTTTTCCACTCAGTGCAGGGAATTGCGACAGGAAGAGAGCTGGATCAATCGAGCCAGGAATTGTAACCCCGTTGGGCACGACGGCTATGGGAACGTTCGCACCAAAGCGTCGATAGTCCCTCGCTTCCGCATGGGTAAGAGCGTGGAGGCAGGCCGCGCCGCGTACATTGGCTCGTTCGAAGAGGGTCGCGTAGACCTGCTTTTTCAAGCGTTTGTTGGTAAGAGCCCAAGTCTCGAGCATGCCATGAGCCGAAAGGATATAAGGCTTGCGTAACGCTCGTGCCGTAGGTGCAGAGATCGCGGTACTCTGCTCCCACAGACCGTGGATGTGCACCCCATCGACGACTTTGACCAGATCCCGAAAGTGGTCCCGCAGCGAGCGGTCACGAATCCATTGACTACGGCTGGTGGGCCACTCTGTGATGTCCAGTTCGGGATGATTTGCGGAAGAGTAAAGCTCACCCTTTGTGCAAAATGCTGCTAAGTGAACTTTAATCTTGTGCGCCGTAGCGATGCGGGAGCTTAACTGCGGAACGACCGAGCTCAGGCCTCCGAAGCGAGGATCAAGGTGAGAGACCACGGTAAGCCAATGTCCCTGTGCAGCTTGTGCCGATGGTGCACAAAGGAAGGCTTCAGCCTGCGGCACATTGGTAGTGGAAGGGAAGATCACGTCGGCAAACTCCAGGACAACAGTTATGGCAGGGAAAGGTGAAGCAGTGACATCTTCAAGTTATCAGTCGAGCTTCCGCTACTCCTAGCAGCAAATGGACGGAGTTACCGAAGAAGCAGTGGGCAATTACCTCCAGGCGAAGGGACTACTCGTGGAGGCTCTCCGCTTCAGCCACACGGGCGATCTCAAGGCCGAAATTAGCCGGGGAGTAGCGAGCTATGAGCTCTGATGACTGCGTACGCATGAAGCTCAGGGACTCGGGGTCAGAGTCACTCACGGTACGAAGACAGGCGAGCAGTTGATCTGGCTGTGATGGATCAAAGGTGAAGCCGTTGCGGTTTGCCACGACGAGATCTTCTGCACAGCCACAGCGATCGGACACGATGACGGGAAGGCCTGCTGCCATCGCCTCGTTAACCACCAGACCCCAAGGCTCGCGGGTGCTGGGAAGGACGAAGCAGCCGGCGAAGGCGTAATAGGTGGGCAGATCGCGGGAACCCTTGTGGCCCGAGAAGTGTACGTCTTGTGCAAAGGATGAGGCGGTGACCAGTGCACGGAGTGACTGGGCCTCAGGGCCATCACCCACGACAACCAGCGGCCATGTTCCACCGGTCTGGCGGTAGGTGAGCCAGGTCTCGATGAGTGCTCGGACATTCTTTTCCTGGGCGAGCCGACCGACATAAAGGAAATAGTTTTCGGGAAGGCCGAAGTCACTCGCTGACTGAAGGCGAAGAGCGTGGATGTTTGCTGCAATAGAGGCGTTGTCGACAACATCGTAGAAGCTGGCGATGCGATGGGCCGGGAAGCCGAGTTGGCGGAGGTAGCGCTGGTGCGCGACACCACCTGTGACCGCGGAGTCGAACAGGGTGCGGATCAGGAGGGACTTGGCGGCTTCCTTCCAGGGCACCCGCGCGTGGTCGTCTGCGGTGCTCTCGGTCATAAGAAGGCTCGTCCGCTGATGCGTTCTGGCCCAGAGAGCGGCGGCGATGGCGGGCAGAGTGTAGTAACCAGGAACGAGAACCACATCAGGGTTTACGCGGTAGAGATGCTGCCAGAGCTTCAGAGCGAGACGAAGCTGTCCGGCCTCTGTCCAGCTGCTGTGAGGCATAAGAGTGTGAACGGGGAGATCAGCCGGCAGATCTTCGCGGAACTTGAGGCCAACATGGACGCCGACGCCACCGACGAGTTCAATGCCACAGACCTGACCGGCGAGTGATGGCGTCGACATGAGGCCGCGAAAGCGTGCGACATGGTAGGGGTACCAATCAATCCAGATAACGGCGACCTTGCAGCGTCCTGAGCTGGGGGAGCGAGAGCCGTTGGCGGAGGGGGGGCTAAGCACGATTGATCTCTCTGAGCGTTAGCGGCATATGCGAGAGACTCGGCGTCGGGCGCGGTACGGCGGACGGCGCGCGCAGAGCCCACTGCCATGTCATCCAGCAGGGGATCGAAAGCAACAGGGTGCGAAAGATAACCGCCTCCATGGTCTGCATGACAAGGTAGATGGACAGCGCGGAGAGGATGACGTACTGGCTCGACCAGGGTCCGCCGCGCGTGACGGCTTTCCTCCAAGTGAAGCCGTACACCCAGCCGAGCAGGGCCATGGCTGGGATGGCCAGCCACCATATTTCAACGAACAGATCGGCGACGATGCCGGGAGCGGATCCGTTGGCGCCCACCCATCCGAGCGCGTCCGCAAAGCCTTCTCCCGTCCCAGCATTATGGAGGAGTTCGGGGACGCCGAAGTCTTCGTACTTGGTGGGCCAGATCGCACTTGGAATAGGGCGGACAAGGATCTGGGCGAGGTAGCGCCGCATCCAGAAATAGTGATCGCGGCGTTCAGCGGAGAGAACCGTGCCAGCGCCGTAGATGTACTCGTTACCGGTGTCGGGCTTCTCGACAATGTTTCCTACGTCCGTGGTGACGTCAAAGCTTGAGCCGAGATAGATATTGCCGCGATTTGTAACCAGGAACAGCACAAGCCAGCCAAGGCAAAGACCCAGGGCACCGACAGCGAGTATGGGGGGGCGCTTCTTGCGATTGATGTACCAGCCCATGAGAACGACCAGAGCGAAGGCGAAGGTGGGTCCGCGGCGAGCCATGAGAAGTGCCTGCGAAAGCCACGGGAAGCCGAAGAGGCTGATGAGAACGAGGCTGGGGATGCGGGGAGCGCCGGCGGAGAGCGATGTGACTGCGAGAAGAACACCCGTAAGCAGCAGCAGGCTGCCATCCCGGACGTAGCCGCTGTCATCCCAGCCACCGGAGTAGGAGGTGCTGTAAGCGTTGACGAAGCCGCCGACATTGATGATGGTGGTGAGCCAGCAGAGAAGGCCGATGGTGCCCGTGATGCCTGCGCCAAAGAGGAGACGACGGCAGGCGATCGGCGAGAGTCGCGAGAGTTCAACACGGTGCTGTTTCGGAAGGCGAACTCCAGCAGCAAGGCAGGTGAGAACAAACGCAAAGACGCCCAGGATATTGAGGGTCTGTACGTGTGTGAGCTGGTCGATGTCGAGGTATTGCGCGAGGCCACCACTGGAATAAAGCTTCCACGGCATCCAGCCGTACAGGAAGGCCAGCATGGGGCCGATGAAGACGAGCGGGTGAAAAACGTCACGGCTGCCATCCAGCGCGCAGAGAAGACTGAGCATTGCGATGCCAACGGTGAGAAAGAGAAGGAGCTCAAACATGCGTTGGGCTCGATATCTGGTCTCGTGAATCGGCTGCCAGGAACTGGCTCACGGTGGAGACGATCCCGGACCGGAAGCGTTGCCAGGTGAACTGCTCGGCTGTGAGACGGGCTTCGTGGCCCATGTGTGCGAGCTGGTTGCGGTGGGTGAGAGCCCAATCGATGTGGGCGGCAAGGAGATCGGGGCGGCGAGGTTCAACGACGAAGCCCTGCGTCCCGTGATCGATGAGGTCGGGAGCCGCGGTGTGGGTTGTGGAGAGGATAGGGAGGCCGCTTGCGAGCGATTCCAGAAGAACTTGGCCAAAGCCCTCAGCAACGGACGGAAAGACGAAGAGGTCAGCCGCCTGATACTGCGCCACAAGCTCCTGCGCGCTCACATCGGGGCGGATGTCGACCTGCGAGACGAAAGGCCTAAAGAGATCAAGCGAATCTACGACGCGACCGCATACAGTGAGGTGGACCTCTTGCGTGTTGAGCAGGCGGAGGGCTTCAAGGAGGTACTTGATACCTTTGCGCTGGTTGATGCGACCGACAAAGAGTAGCCGCAGCGGGCCGGCGGCGCCGGAGCGGCGATCGGGTGAGGGAGTGAATCGCGTCGAATCGACGCCATAGGGAATGACTGACACCGCGGAGGCGGGTACGCCGTGCTCGACAAGGGTAGAGCGGGTAAAAGAAGAGGCAGCGAGGAAGTGAGCGGCCAAAGTGGTCTCGCGAACGAGGTGCTGAAAGTCGCCCTCGGCCAGGGAGAGCTCCCATTCTTGACGGAGGGAGTCGGCGCAATCAGGGTGCGCGTTGAGCTCCTCCGTGAGAATCCGGCGCATGCTGGCGGGATGGGGATGGAGCTGAAAGAGAGTGCCTGGGTGCGGGTAGTGGCGGAAGGCGTCGTAGCCGTAGTAACTGTAGCTGACGAGGCCGGCTGCGCTGCGGTGGGCGAGACAACCAGCGGTGCGGCCGAGGGTAGCGTCCGTAAAACGAGTGATCCGGCGCCGCAGCGAGAGAGGTACGTTTGGGAGCTTGTCCAGCAGAAGCGTTGCCAACCCTGGGAGGGCGCACAGGCGAACGAGGGAGGAGGGAAGACTGGCCTCGCTGCGCTGCTGCAACATGGCTCGAAGGGATGCGGGTAGACGCCGGGCGATGATCTGGGCCCACGCACGATCTGCCGGCCAGAAGAGGTCCGTGACGAGCGCTTCGAGCATACCTGCTTCGGCGAGGGCGCGGGCAACCTGGTAAGCATCGCGTGCGCCGCTCTGCACGACAACCGTCTTGCGTGTGGAGGGCAAAGCAGTCGAGGGTAAGACTTCGGGTTGTGAAAGTGTGGTGGCCATGGCAGGTGGTGGAGTTCTTAGATCTGAATACCGCAGTGTTCACGTTCTGCTGCGAGTAGATGGGAAAGAGCGGTTGGAAGTATTGCTGAAAAGGTGTTCTTCAACTCGTGCCCAGGTTGCATGGCGAGGCCCGGTGATGGTGTATGCAATGAGAACCGAGAGGACATCGAGTCCATCAGCCGGCCATAGCCTTTTCGTTGGCTTCGATCTGCTCCTTGTATCGGTAGTACGAGGAGTAGTAGCCACTCCGACCCTCCCTTGATGGATCGAAGCGGTTCAGGATCGTTCCAACCAGGCGCACGCGATCGTGGTCGAACAGGTTGCGGGCGTCTTCTGCCTGCTCTCGACCAGTGCTGGCAGCTCGGAGAACGAGAATGGCTCCATCGGCCTGTCGAGCGAAGATGCGGGCGTCAGCCATGTGGAGCATGGGAGGTGTGTCGATTAGGATCATGTCGAACTCCCGCGAGAGGCGAGCCAGGAGGTCGCCAACCAACGGAGAGTGCAAAAGCTCAACGACCTCTTCCCCACCGCTCCCTGATGAGAGAAGGGATAGGTTCTTGATCGTGGTGGATTTGCAGAACTGCCCGATCGGGGCCGTTTCAAGATTGAGCTCACCCCGAAGAATGTTGCGGAGGCCGATCTCGTTTGGCATGTGGAGCGCTTTGTGAAGGCCGGGTTTGCGGAGATCGCCATCGATCAGAAGCACACGACGCTTGGACTGGCTCAGGGCGACGCCGAGATTAGAGGTCACGGTGGTCTTGCCCTCGCCGGCGTTGGGGCTAGAGACCACATAGACCCGAGCGCGGCGTGTCGTTGCCTCGGAGAGAAGGATAGAGAAGGTGGCGTTGCGGTAAGCCTCAGCGACGATCGAGAAGTTGTCCTGCCAACGCGCGATGGCGAGAGCGTTTCCTTGAGAGTCATCGGCCTCGATCTCGCGACCGAGAGAACGTGCGGCGTTCAAAGATGTGCCCATGGATTTGCGCTGGCCTGTGTCGGCGGTAGGGATGACGCCGAGTTCCTGCACATGGAGGTAGCGGGGTGCGTCTCCAGGCAGACGGAAGACGTCCGAGTTGCGATCCTTGAAAAACGCGAAGCCAATGCCGAAGGCCGACCCAAGCAGAAGGCCGACACCGGCCGCAGGGACACGACGGGGGGCGATGGGGATCTTCGGGGTCCGTGCAGGATCGACGACGCGGATCGTCGTAGCTTGCATCGCAGAGGCGAACCCTGCTTCCTTGGCGCGGCTGAGCAAAGTTTGATAAAGCTGCTGCTCGCTATCAACTTCACCGCGTAGCAGCTTTACCTTTGCGGCCTGGCCGAGTTCGGAGGAGACGCTCGCCATCTGGGCGTCATAGGCAGCTCTGAGAAGGGCCTCACGATGACGGGCGGCCTCAAACTCATTGCCCATGCGACTGGTGCTGGTCGTGCGCTCGCTTGCCATCTCGGTCTGCACTTCCTTGATTTGGGAGCGAAGGTGGACGACCTTTGGGTTCTCCTCGGTCAAAGGGGGAACGAGTTCGGCTACGTGACTCTGAAGATCTGCGAGCTGTTGCTGAAGACGCCGGTAGTTAGGATTATCCAGAACGCTGGGCAGCGATGTCGGCGCCGCGGAGCTGGCCACACCTGCCTGGGCTTCCTTCTCCATGCGATCTGCCTGTGCCCTGACGAGCTCGGCCTGCATCTGCCGAAGTCGGTCTTCACCAACGCTGTTGCTTTCCTGACTCAGGACGAGACCGTTACCACCAGTGGCAGCCTCGAGTTTCCTCTGGGACTCCTCGGCTTTGAGGCGTACATCAGCCACCTGCCGCGTGAGCCACTCACTGGTCTTCTGAGCCTCCGTGCTTCGGACCTCAAGATCTTCATCCTTGAACTCCTGCGTCAAAGTATTGCAAAATTTCGCAGAGAAGGCAGCGTTCCAAGAGTCGCAGGTGATCTCAACGAGGCGAGTGACGCCGAGAGGTTTTACCTTGACCTGTTTCGCGGCCTCGTCAATAAGGGCTTGGTAGGCAAGAGGCTCGCTACGAGAGAGATGGAGGTTGCGCTTGAGCTGCGAGACGAGGTCGTCGCGTTCGATGAATGCTGGGTGCGGCTCCGATTCGAGGCGGCTGACGGTGCGATCAAGAAGCGTGTCACTTTGCAGGAGCTTGATTTGCGTTTGGACGTATGCCTCCGTCGAAGAGCTGTCGGTCCCGCCTGTCGGCGAGAGCGTGTGCATATTCATGAAGTCGCCGTTGAGGTTCTGGATGTCGAGCGAAGTTCTGGCACGGTAGACGGGAAGAGTGGTGAGATTGAAGACGAGGCTTGCGAGTATGCCCAAAAGAGCACAGACGGCGACGATCCAGCGGAAGCGTGAGAGGGTACGGAGGTAGTCAAGCAACAGGCTGGAGCTACGATCGTGTCTATCCGGTGTTGGAGGTGGCGCATCGAAGCCGGGTGTATGGTCGAGCTGCGTGGAGGGAAGTGCTGAGTATCTCGCGACGCTGTCGAACTGCATTCGGTCATTCATACTGGTTCCTTGAGAAGGCGTTCCTGAAAGTAGATCCAACATTTAGTGGCGATAGATGACGATGCCAGTCGCGACTTGCAGGATGGCTTCGGCCGCGCGTCTCGATCCTGACTTGACAGCGCTGTTCGGGATGAAGAGAACGTCGTTGGCGAAGAGGGGTACGTCGGGATTCTGACCCGAGAGAATCCTGGAGATGTCGACAGGAATCTCCTTTGGTTTGCCATCTCCACCGGGCGCAGGCCTGAGAATTCTCGCGTGGTTGGCCGCGGCATCGTGATCGAGGCCTTCGGCAAGCGAGAGCGCCTGAAGAATAGAAAGCGTGGGGTGTGAGGAGAGGGCGAATCCACCAGCCTTTTTAACATCTCCAACGACGTAGATAATGTCCGCCTTAGGGATAGAGACGACGTCTCCGGGACGGACGAATATATTTTCAGCGGGAGCCGAAGCCGTGAGGAGGTCGTCTAGGGGGAGCGACACGGTGCTGAACTGTCCTGTCCCATCCACTTTGGCACCAGTAACCGGAAGAGCTCCCCACTTCATCTGCCGGGTGAGAATGACACGAGACCCCGCATCGGGCTT
>JAABUO010009601.1_pt1 | contig 10810 bp, 2 predicted proteins | sample 5559291 | NCBI WGS metagenome assembly JAABUO01 (sample SAMN10711878, study PRJNA513372) | rock metagenome | isolation source: Antarctica rocks | place: Antarctica: Victoria Land, Finger Mt sud
TATAACTTTAATAACGAAACATAAAAAGTATTATAAATATAATAAATATTAAGTAACGTTAATTAATAAGCTTAAGTCTTAATTTTATTCTTCATTCTGAACGAATTAATAAATCTATGCGATAATTTCTTATTAAACTTCTTTTATTTTAAATTTTTAGTTAAGAGTATAATTAAATCATTAATAATATAAGTTTTAGCTTTATAATTACGATTATAATACTTCGTTTATTAAGCGATAACGTTAATAATACGCTTCGTTAGCTCATTTCTTAAATCTTAAAGTTGCTGAACTCGATCTTTTACAAATAATACTCTTTCTTTAACGAGATTATTCTTAATCTCGTAATATATTTTCGAATTATAATCGTATATTAAAAAGAACGATGAAGCTTTAATGAAGACGTAATGATTATTATTATAAGCATATTTAATCATTAATAATAAATTAACTTAATTCGCTTACTTTACGTCTGCGAAAGTACGTAAATAATGCTTTAAGATTTAATTTTATCGCTTAATTAAGTTATTCGTTTACGAATGAAATGCGATGCTTAATCGTTATCTTATACGTGCATAATAATATATAATTAATTAAAACGCGTTAATAAAAACAAAGTCTCTGTTATTTATTATGTTAATTAACATGTTAAAGCGTAAAATAATTTTCTTAAAAAATACTTTCGTTAGTTTTACGACATTAATTCGTGTTATTATTAATATATATTTAATCATTTTAATACATTAATTTATAATTATAAATATAAAGTTATAAACGACTTCGCGACGCTTACTTAATGATAAATTCGTAACGAAGTTCATAATAATTTCTTTTTATGACTTCGTAAATATAAATAAAAACTTAAACTCATTATATAACTTATGCTTAAACATTTTAATTCGTTAATAAACGTTACAGATCTTAATATACGAAGTTATTTATTTTAAGTAAACGAATTAATAATACTTTCTTCTTAAAAGTTTTAAAATCTTATTAATCTTAAAGTGTTCAGTTAAGAAATCATTATGATTCTTATTAATAAGCTTCTTTTTAATTATTACATTATCGAGAATATAAAAACGTTCTTTATGTTTAACGAGATTCTTAAAGTTTAAAGCTTAAATTTCATTTCGCTTACGTAAATAATAAGAAAATTTAACGAGTTTAACACGAACTTTATTCGCTTAATCGTTTCTTGCCTGAAGCTTCTTTATTAAGAACTTTATAAATCTTTATAATTTCTTATAAAGACTTTTAAGTACATCTTTAATCTTCTTTCTCGATATGAAAACTTAAATATTAACTAATTAAAATATAAAGATTAAATTATTTAATATCTTTCGCTTTCTTTACGACAGTAACTTTAATCTATTTATGTTATTAAGTTAAACTTTTACTAGTTAAGATATGAAATCTAGCTTATTTACTTTATATCGCTCGCTTTACGTCAGCGTTTTTTCGTTTAACGATAGCGCTAGCTTATTTTATAACGTTAATAATAATTTAATATTAAAGAGCGATGTTTTTTTATAATTTAAACGTTTAAAAGACTCATTCGCGAAGTTTCGTTTACTCGAACGATGAAAGATTTTAAAGTTATAAGTAATTAACTTCAGCGCTTAGCGAGCTTATTTAAAGTTTAAATCTTTTTGCTTCATAAACTCTTTAAGATTATTATAATTAAGAGTTTCTGATTATAAGTTTCGTAATTTTACTTCGTTAATATTATCTTTCGCGATTAAAACGTTATTAATCGTTAATAATTATTAATATTTTATTAATTAAGAATATCTGCGACTGCAAAATTAAAAGCATTAATCTTTATTTTAATCTTTTTACTTAAATTATAATGAGTAAGAAATGAAGTTAACATGAAAATATCGCGCAGCTAACGAAAAGTTTGCTTCGCTACGTTAAATAATCTAAAAGATTTTAATTTCTTATCGTTTTTATTATCTTTTAAAAGACTAGTAAGAAACGTTACTATCTTAAAATAGCGATGAATAAAGCGTTTATAAAAGTTAACGAAGCTCAGAAACACTTAAACTTCGCGATAAGTTTTCGATTTAGATCATTTTTTAATCATTTTAAGTTTATTTAAGTTTATTTTCATCTCATCTGTAAATATTATAAAGCTTAAGAATTTAACTTCATTAATAACGAATTAACATTTCTTAAAATTAACATATAGCTGATAATCTTTTAAACGTTAAAACATCTTTTTTACATAACGTTAATGTTACGCTAAATCGTTATTAAAAATTAAAATGTTATTTAAATATATTATACAGATAACATTAACTAAGTTTCTTAACGCTTTATTAATATAGGCTTAAAAAGTAACTAAGACGTTAGCTAATTTAAATAATATAACTTAATATTTAAAATGCTTATAACGCGTGCGAAACGTTATCTTTTATTCATTATCTTACTTAATTCGTATGCGATAATAAACGTTCTTAAGATTCAGCTTAATAAAACATTTAAATTCGGTTAATTAATTTAGCGTTTTAATAATTAAAAATAATGAATAACGATTTTTAATCGTAATCGCATTTAAGTTTTAATAATTAACGCATAAACGTAATTTATTATTCTTTTTAAATATAAAAAGTATAAAAGCTTTTACTAATGAGACAAAATGCTTAATTTAATCTTTAACTAAAGCATTTTCGAGATAACGTTAAAGCTTCGTTAGCTTTATTTATAATAAATTATATAAAGACATGAATAATGACTTCGCGCTTTTTATTAAATTAATGATATAATTTTTTCTGTTCTGCTTTAATAAAATATTAGTCTTTTCTGCATCACAGATATTCTTAAAATTTATTAATTTCTTTAAGACTTCAGATATTATAATTTGTTTACTTAACGTTTTTGCAGCGTCAGCGTAAATAACTGTAAAGCTTTCGCTTTACTTAAAAAGACTTTTTAAAAACTTCTAAGATGTTAATACTTTAAGATTTTCGAATTTTATCTTAAAGCGTTAACTTGTTATTTATAAGTATATAAGAATTCTTTAATCGATTAACATTAATATATTAAAAATAACATTAAGCTTAACGTAACTTATAGCGTAAAAAAGAGTAATACATTCTTAATGTTGCTTTTAGAAATTAATTATATTATATATAAGCTTATAAACGTCGTAATAATAACGATCTTAATTATTAAAAAATCTCGATAACGATAAAACGACGCGTTTTATTAATTATAATTCTTACTGTATTACGTAAATTTAATTAATTAAATTTAACTTTACTTTCGAGTTAACGAGCTCGAATAATAAACGCTTTTCGTTTAAAAGTTTAACTTAATTCTTAGTAATAATTAAGTTACGCGTTTTTATTAATCTTTCTTACTTCGCTTACGCGTTAACGAAGCTTAATCATTTTTTAAATTCTTATTAAAAACATTAGTCATCGTTATAACTGTGTTTCACTTATTCTGTTTAAAATAATTATTTTTTCAGTATTTCTTTTCATCGTAGTTATAATAATGATTAATTTTATTATTTAAATTAATTAATTTAAACAGACGCTTATTACTCGCTCGCGACTTTAAATTTTCATTAAATTAATTATTTCTTTTTAAGTTTTAATTTTCTTTATCAGAAAAGAATTTCTAATTCTTTAACTTACGTTAATTATTTTAATTAGTAAAATTCGAAGCGTCGTCGTTACGCTTGCGCGATTTAATACTTTTCAGCATTATTGCTTTTATTAAAAGCTTTTCTTAATTTTTTAACATTATATTAATAATAATAAGAATCTTATAACGTAGTTTCGAAAAAAGTTTAATAAAGAGATCGTTAATTCTTTACGCAGACGATGTTTTAAGTAAATAAGCTTTAATATTCTTTAAATACGATTTAAAACTAGTTACACTTTGCTTTAATATTTGTTTTATTTCTTTAAATCTTTAATAAGCTTTAAGCTTTAAATTAATTAAATTAATTATTAAATTAAGTAAGAATTAACGAAATTTCGTAAAAGTATAATTCATTATCTTAACGTTTACGTTTATCTCGTAAGATTATTAATTCATGAAATCTTTCATTATAAACTGCATGCATTAAAGAATTTTTATTACATCATTAAAAAAGTAATTTAAGCTTAATTAAAACTTAATTTTTACTTCTTAAAATTATTTCTCATGCTCGTCTTTACTATGATCTTTATAAAGACACATCGTCTTCGACTTAATAATTTTCGCAGTGCGCGATTATTACGTTAACTTAATTAATACTTACGCTTTTATTTAAGCTTAAATTAATTATAATAACTCGAGCATCATTACTTTTAATACGACAGATACATTAAAATTAATAAATAATTATTTAATCGCTGAATCATCGTTAAGAAACGAAATTAATTAATTTCGAGATTTCGTTCGTGTTTCGTCAGCGTGCGTAATAAGTAGTGTTAATCGTAACTTACGAGCTTTAACTTTTAATTTTACGATTCGTCGCAAAGCACGTAAATAATTAACGTTCGCTTATGTATTAATTAATATTTAATTCACGAATTCATTACGTAAAGTATTTTTTAAACTTTACTTTTTATTATTATTAATTACACGAGTTAATAATAAGCCTGCTTAAGATCGTTTTAATAATCGTGATTCTTCGTTATTATTAATAATTATTAAATTACTTAAAGTAATTATACTTAAAATATTTTAAGCTTTAATGCTAAGCTTTTTAAAGTCGCTGTCCTTATCATAATCGATATGTAAGTTAAAAACTGTTATAGCTATATTATATCTCGAGCCTTTTCTTAAAGTATCTCGCATTAAGTTTTTAATAAAATCGCGAAAACACGTAAAATCGCGTATCTTTAAAACAACTCACCTTCTTTAATTACATTCATCATGCTCAGAAAAACTTCGTTAACTACTATTTCTGGTAACAAAACAGTCAGAAAGAAGCTTAATTTACTGATTAAAGGAAAAATTGCGAAGAAGGCTGAGCTAGAAGCTACATGCACTTAAATCGATCGCAATTTAAACGTTTCCCGAATTATCGTTCAGAGCTTTTTAAAAAGGCTTTAAACAATTTCTTTTAAAGTTAATAAACTTAGATCGAGAAGGCCTTTATTAATTACTTCTCGAGATGCTAGATTACTATTACGTTAGTTACGATTAAAGCCGAAAGTCATTTAAAGACAGCTGAAAAGAAACATCGAGATTAATTTAAACTTTAAAACTCTTAACGTTACATTACGAGCTCATGAAATATCTTACTAACTAGCTCTTAAGCGATTAAAATTAACATTTAAGATTGCTCGACTTCGATTAATATAAGTTAAAAAGCATAAGAATTAAACCGTGAATTAATGAAGAAATGTTATTTAATTAAACGAGACATTCGTAATTCGAAGAATAAATAAATAACGAGAATGAGTGTTTAAGACTTTAAAGCAGAAATGAAATAAGAATAAAGTAATGAAAATTTCTAATGAAAAGGACTTTTTCATTATAATTTAAAGAGCCTTTTAAGGTTCTGAAAGATTAAATTTGTACCTGCTCGATCGAAACTTCGAATTTAAAAAACACGGCTATTCAGCAGTCTTTTACATTAAGGTTTTAAATTATAATTTAACTAGCATATGAAAACCTGAACTAGTATTCATGCAGAATAATGCTTCGATTCATAAAGTCAGAAAATCGAAGCTTTAATTTTAGAAAATGAGTATAAAAGTCATGAAATGGCCTTCGTACAGTTTCGATTTAAACCTTATTAAAAACCTCTGAGCTTTACTGAAGAAGAAGATTTATAAAGTTTATTCGAATCTGAATTCGCTGCAGAGTAAAGATGACGAAGCTGAAACTTAACTGTTTCAGATTTTACAGACAGCCTGAATGCACATACGAAAGAAGGTAATAAATGAGTTAATTTTCAGTATGTCACGCAGATGTGCAGCTGTAATTAAAGCGAAGGGCTGGCACATTAAATATTAATTAAGAAATTATAACTAATATACTACTAAATAACTAGCTTAAACATTAAAGTTTTTCAGTTAAATTTAATGATTCAATAATTAAATGCATGTAAGTAATTAATTTGTTAAGAAAGAGTGTTAAAGACTTAATGCGAGATATTATAAAAGAATTAAGAGCGATTAAAACTATAAGATTAACTTCGTTAATTGTTCGCTAGCGCGTTTAAATATAAAAGACGTAAGGTATAATAAACTTGTTATAATTATATTCAGTTATTATAATATTAATATGTAAAACTAATCGCTAAAGAACATTAAGAAAATGAGCTTCAGCTTATTTAATATTCTTAATGACTTTATTATTTACACTTCGTTATTTAATCGTAATAAATCATTCTTAATACGTTATAAGAAACGTTAGCTTATTAAGCGACTTAAAATCATTTAACAAGTTATCTGACCTTGCTTTTAATAAGTGTTATCGTAAAGCTAGCGCTTGTTATTCTTACAGATTTTATAGCGATAATAAAAATCGTATAATCTTCGCTATTAAAGTATATGCGAAGTTTATTAAACGTTAATATAATATTTAAGCGAGTTAAATATTTACATCTTATAATTTTATTAATAATCTTCTTAATTAAAGATAGCGAATAACGATTTCTTTTAGTAATGACTTTCAGCTTTTAATAATTTACGCAAAATCGTAAATCTTTATTTACTTTTAAAACGAACAGAATTAATAAGAAATAAAAAGCTTTACTAAGAATAATAAAACTCTTAAAAAGATTATCGTTTAAATATTTCTTTATCTTTTAAAGCTTGTAGAAAAACATTTAATATGCTTAACATTAAAATAAAACGACGTCATTAATAAGCTTTATTTTATAATCATAAAAACGATACGAGAATAGCTTATTAATCTGAGCTCGATTAAAAATGTTAAGAAAATTTTAATATTTCGCGAGTAACTTAACATTAATGTCTTTTAAATTTTAAGTCGTCTCGTTAATTAAGAATAAACTAACTAAATTTAAATTACACTGAGTGTTATAAATTAGCTCTTTATTAATGTTTTTAACTAATAAAGTAAAAATCTTAATGTAATTCTTTTTTAAATGATTAACTAAAGTTTAAAAAGTCGCGACGCTTATGTTATAAATTAAATCAGCTTTTTTCTTTAAAGTTAAAATCGATCGTTAAAGCACTTTAAGAACGTTTATAAAAAGCGAGGTTTCAATTTTAAACTTAAAATAATCGCGATTAACTTAAAAGTCTGTTAAAATTAAAAGAACAAATATGAGCGTATTAAGTTAGCTAAAAAAACGATAATATTGCAACTCATGTTTAGTAATATTTATTTTTATTCATTTAAGATTTTTTTAATATTATTTCGTAATGTTTAATGTTTATAATTAGCATTAATATTAAAGATTTCTTATGATTGTTAACTATTAAAATAGAAAGAATTTTATGAGTAATTATCTTCTTAACTAGCTTTTCATCGTAGTCGCGTATGAGCTTTTCTTTTAATAGCGAAATAGATTACAAATAAAGCTTTTTATAAACTTTCGTAATTAAATTCGTATATATTAAAGTATAAACTGTTAATTCGCTGTTTACTAAAGATTAAATACTAAAAGATTAATCTTGCGAGATAAGAAACGCGTTAATTAGAAAGAAAATTTTAAAATATTTATCTTTCTGAAAAGTTTCGTTATGATTACATAAAGATATTATCTTAATTTTCTCGATAACTTTTAAAGAGACGATTAATTTTTTATAACGAAGTTTAAATCGAAATTAAAACGATTAAACTCGTTCGCATCATTATCGTTAATAGCATTAACTTTTATAACTTAATGAAAGCATTCTTTTAAGATATAATTAAGTTTGTAATAAACGAAATAATTTTCATTTTACATGTTCGTCTTAATACTAGTTATACTCGCGTCGCGCGATTTTAAAAAATTCGTTAATAAGTTTAATTTCTTTAAATAAAAAGATTTATAAAGATCTTTAACAAAGATAACTTGTTTAATTAACTTTAATTTAATGAATTCTTTCTTCTTAATTTCTCGCATAGCTTAATACTCGTTATTTAAACGTATTAAATAATTTCGAATTTTAACGAAAGAACTTAATTAAATCACTTAATTACTCAGAGTCGCACGAAGGCGAGAAGTTATCTTGTCTTTTAAATCGATTATTAACTATTTATCTTTATATTTTAAATAGAAAGACAAGCGCTAAAAAATTAAATAAAACTCGTTAAACTTTTTAATTTCTTAAGTAAGATTATTATATTCTCTTCGAAAGTTAATCTCTTTGTTTAAGTCATTATATAGCTAAGTAAGCTCTTTAAGAAGTTTATTAATGATTATATAAAGATTCATTAAATCTCGTTATTTTCGAGCTAAAGTTATTTTTAATATTTCTTCGATAATTCTGAAGTAAACATAAACTAGTTAAGCACGATCATTCTTATAATGATTCGCGTTTATTTTTAACTTATTTTGAATCTTTTCATATTAGTCGTTTTAAAAAGATTTAATGTTATTTATTAACTGAGATGAATTTAAAAGCCTTTAAAAGCGATTAATTAAATTGAAGAAAGAAAAAATCGAAGATGTAACTTCTTTAAACTGTTATAATTATTGTTTTAACTAAGTCTTTTCTTTATTAAGTTACTTTGTAACTTTATTAAATTAACGAGAAAAAGCGTCGTCGAGTTCATTAAAAGCTGTAAAAGTAAACACGAATGTATGTCGTTTCGAACTGCATCGAATCGTAAATATTTTAAAACTTAAGCAAAAAGTTTAAAATAAATAATAAAGTTCGTTATAAATGAGTTTTAAAAGAAGTTATTAATGACTTCGAAGTTTTCGAATTAATTAAACTCGTTAAATTAAGCCATGTTAATAAGAACGATTAAAGAACGACGATCGTTTAAAATTTTAAGTAAATAAATTTCTAAAGATATACTAGTAAATTTACTGAGCGAAGAACGATGCTCAGTAATATTATTAAAATAGAAACGATTTTGAAGTAATTTTAATTTTGTTAAAGAGATTTTTATAATTCTTTAGTAATTTAACGAAGATTCTTTATCGTTAATTTTATTAATTAAGTAAATAATGCGTACTGAATAAACGTTAAATTCTCTAGTAATTTAATAGTAATTTAAGCCTTTTAAGCTTAATTCTGTTAATTTTATTAACTTTCGAATATTATTTTATCTTTTAATTTCGTTAATTATTAAATAAATAAATTTCTTTAAACTCGTTTCGTGTTAAAAAAGTATTTTAAATGAGTATAAAGATTAATATCGTATAATTAACGAATTCTTAAACTAATGTTAAAATCATGTTTAAAATTTAATTATTAATAAATGAGCTGAGTAAAATGTTTAATTTATAAAGATAGTTATAACTAAAAGTTTAAGAATATAAAAGAAAGAAAGTTTCTGAAGCGATATTTATGTTTAGAAACTCAGAATTCGTGCTAAACTCGAAAAGTAAACTGGTCGCGTCGAGTCGATACATCGAGCTCGAGCTAAGTTCTTAATTCGTTAAGACTTAATTCGAATCACGATTTTAATATTGAGTATTCGAGTCGAGTTATAATGTTAATATCGAGTATTCGAGTCGAGTCATGATGTTAATATTAAGTATTCGAGTCGAGTCATAATGTTAATATCGAGTATTAACTCGAATTTTCAATTTAACTCGTTAAAACATGAAGCGATATAACATTTAACTTGTTACATAATAATGTAAGAGAATAATGTAAGAAAGCAATGTAATTAATTATTTAAAATTACTAATTTAAGATCTTCATGATCTTATAATTCTCTTCGTCTTTCTTCTCTTCTTTCTTCTTCTTCTCTTTCTTCTTTTTCTCTTTCTTCTTCTTCTCTTTCTTCTTATATTCATTCTTAATCATCTTCGCATCATTTCTTATCTTATTATACTTTATCTTAATTTCATTATTATTAACTTTAATTAAATTTTTTAATTCGTTCTTAGTCGAAGTTAATAAATTAAGTATCTCACGATTCGTCGCATTTTTCTCGCTAGAAAATGCATTCATGAACTTGTTAAATTCATTAACTGCATCTGAATTATCTGCTGCTTTTAAGTCTTCAAGTTCTTCATGATATAAGATACGTTACTGAATTATTTCGATTATTAATATTATGTATTTAAACATGATATTATTAAATTCATCTTAATTCGTAACAGTTTAACACATACATTAGTTACGTCTTTTACATTAAACATAATAAGTACATACTTCGACAATAGAAATAGACTTAAATGTTGTTTTCATAATTATAACTTTAATATCTGTCTGCTTCGCAGCCTTCTTCTTTCTTATCTTTTTCATTAAATTTGCTTTAAAGCATTAAGCTATCATACTATCAGCTTTTAACACACATATGCATTACTTAAATACATTATCATGTAAACTTTTCTTCATTTAATTATTCGTAATCATATCTCTTGTATTATTCTTCATATTTCTTCGCTTCTTTTCTGCTACATTTTAATAAACGCTGATGTTTCTTAGCTTAATGAGTTACTTATAAAGAATTACTCGATCGACGTTCTATTTAATATAAAGAGTTTTCTGATCTTTGTCTCATTTCACAGCACGATTTTTACTGATAATTAACTGCGACTTAATTAATAAATTAAACATTTTGCGATTTTAATTAGTCTTAATGATAATGTATATAAGTAATGCATAATAATCTTCTTACATGATAATAATGTTAAAATGCTATTTCTTTCTTTATAATGTATTTAATCATAATGAATAAATGTAATAAGTACATGTAAAGCGTAAACATTGTTAAAGTT
>JAABUO010009602.1_pt1 | contig 10809 bp, 12 predicted proteins | sample 5559291 | NCBI WGS metagenome assembly JAABUO01 (sample SAMN10711878, study PRJNA513372) | rock metagenome | isolation source: Antarctica rocks | place: Antarctica: Victoria Land, Finger Mt sud
CTGGGTCATCTGGTCAGCTCCTGCGCAGCGAAGGAGACGTATGAATCAGGTGCGACCGTGGTCAGGGAAGCCCCCCACACGCGCCGGCCTTGCGTCACGATAGGGCTTTCGCAACAGGTCTATTGACCTCGCGCCGGAGCGCTTGGTCCTGCAGGTAGCGGCAAAGGAAGACCGTTTTCACGGCTTTGCCAAGCTCCGCCAATGCCTTGTAGGTTGGGTGCTGCGTGTTCTCCCGGGTGAACCGGCGCAAGATGGCCTCCGCCTCGGCGGTGCCGAGCCGCAGCGCGGTCGCATACTTGACCATCTCGTCGTATTGCCGGCGGATCAGCTCCCAGTCGATCGGCCGTGACAGTACGGGCTGCAGGGTGGGATAGGCGTCAGGCTTGCCGGTCTCGGGCCGGTACAGCCGCTGCGAATGGATCGCCTTCAGCCGCGGCATGAGCTGGAAGCCGAGCAGCTTGGTGAACGCAAATGCCACGACCGACTGTCCGTGGCTGTCAACGTACTGGCGGTCCACCTCGAGCTCGGTGCAGTGGCGCATGACGCCCTCGATCATGCTGGCCACCTCGGACGAGGAGGGCGATTTCAGCTGCGAGTGGATGCAGAGCGATTTCTGTTCGACGTGCCAGTAGATCATCACCCCGCGGCCGCCGTAGCGGACGTGCCATTGCGTGGTCAGGTTCTGGTCCCAGGCGCCGAAATGCTTGCTGTCCGAGGCGCACGCGTTGGTGCCCTCGCCCCAGATCAGAGGATCACGGGCAGCAAGTGTGCCGTTGGCCACGGCGGCGATGGCTTCGCGCAGCTGGTCCACCGTGACGTAGCGCCGCCGAGCGTAGAGCAGGTCCTTGTAGGTTGCGCCGTGCTGGACGGCGTTCATGCGCTTGAGGCCGGCGTTGGTGCCGAGGCCGTTTAGGCAAAGCAGCAGGCGGGGCTGCAGCACTGCGCGGTCCAGCGTCTCATAGGCCGTGGAGCTGCGGAGCCGGTTGGTGAAGCCCAGCCGCAGGTCGGCTTCTTTGACGATGTCGAGCAGGCTGGTAAGTGGCCAGGTCTCGGCGACCTCGGCCTTGAGGGCTTCGATATTCGCCGGCGACGGCCGTGGCAGCAGCGGGGTCAGGCTGATCCAGCCTCCGCGCTTGCTGGTGATTCGGACGTCCGGGTTGCGCGGCAGGCCCTGGTCGAACTGGGCCAGCGCGCCGCGCATTTCCTCCTGCAGGCCAGCGATGAACACGCCGGCGTCGAATGGCAGGCCGAGTGCCTGGTAGTAGGCGGTGCGCTGGGCGTCGAAGTCGGCCGGCAGGTCCTCGTCCGGGTTGCGGTAGCGGTTCGCGCCCGCCACCCAAACCTCCTTGCAGCGGAGTTGTTCGCGCAGGGCCTCCAGGACGCAGATTTCATAGGTGATGCGGTCGATGCGCGGGCGCCCCTGCGGGTCCTGGTCCACCACGGCGCCGCGCCACAGCGGGCGGACGATGCCGTCCAGCGGCACCTCTTCCTCGACGGGATAATGGCGCAGCCGCGTTTCGGCATAGCGGCGGATCAGGCCGAGCGCCTGGATCACCGGCCAATGCACGTCGTTATTGGACCGGAAGTCGAGGGCGGCCAGCAACTCCAGCACCGCCCGGCGGTAATGACCGCGGTAGGAGCTGCGGATCGTGGCCCGCAAGGTGGTGCGGTAGGTGGGGCCGGTCGCCTTGCTCTCGCGCACCAGGTCGCGGAGCGTCTGCTCGCCTACCACGGGGAACACGACCTCGCGGACGGTGCCATCGGGCTTCTCAACCGCGGCATTGGCCACGCTGAACAGCAGGTCTTGCTTGCCGCCGACGCGCTTCAGGTCCTCCAGCAGTTCCTGCTCGACCCTGCTTTCAGCGCGGGCGCCGATGTGGTGGACGGTTTCGATCAGCAGATCGACCAGGGTGTCGGTGACGGCACGGCCGCGCAGGTGGACATAGGCGGCCACCCAGATATGGCGGGCTGCATCAGGGTGGCGGCGCAGTTCGTGGGGTGCCTCAACGGCCACGCGTTGGCGGCATGCCTTGAGGTCCTGCAGGCTCCAGTCCGTGAACAGGTCCGTGGGCAAGCCGACCCCGCGGATCGCGCTAAGCCTGGCCAACTCGTCACGCAGGCTGGCGACGCTGGCACGGCCGGGGCCGGCGCGGAGATGAATTAGAGGAGCGTCCACGCGCCCATCCGGCATGGCCCCGTCCTCGGTATCGCCGGTCCCCTCGGGTTCGCCAGGCTGAAGTAGGGCGTCCAGGCTCACCCGCATCGCCGGCGTCAGCTGGGCATGGGCCGCGGCCGTGCGTCCGTCCTCGTAGGCCCGCACCGCCGTGCGGACGATGCGCGCGATACGGTCGGGGGTGGGCGGCTCGATGCAGAGCGCACGGCATCTGGCCTCGGCATCGCCAGCAAGCTCAACGGGGTCGCGGGTTCGGGCGACAGCGTGGTCGCGCAGCCAGTCGCCAAGCTCCTCCGCGTCGGCGACGCCCGCCTCGCGGAAACCGAGCAGGGCGCGTATCTCGGCACGCTGCCGCTCCGCCGTGCGGTCGGCAGCATCGGGCAGCAAGGGTTCGGCGATGGTCGGCTCCGGCACGCCAAGGGTGCGCGCCAACTCCGCCACTGCGGCTCCATCCACCTCGGCCGCGGCGCGCGGGAACCGGCCTCGGGCGCGGAAGAACAGCAGCATGACGGCAAAATGCAGCCGGTTGGCCCAGCGCTTGGCCTCAACCAGCGGACGGTCCGCCAGCGTCAGGTTCCAAGCCCCGTCGTGAGCGGAGGCGCTCATCCGGGTGAAGAGGGGTCAGCAGTCAAGGCAGCCGGCTTCCATTACCAAGATGCCTGTCCGTCAAACGAGCCCCGACAGACGGCGTGCCGCTCGTAAGCCATGTTGGATGCCCTGCCCAGGACACACATTCTACGGTGAAAAGTGTTGCATCTCTAAACGTGGGTTTAGAGTTCATACACCCGGCTGGGCACAGCCCAGTTCCCGGGCTACTCGACCAAGGTGACTTGATACAAGGTGTCAGGGCGGCCCATGACAGGCCGGAGCCGGGGAGGGCCAGGTCGGGATCGGTTGGGTGTTGGCGGCAGCGGGGGCGCAAGACCGAGCGGGAACGGTTTGGGCTGCGGCAAGGGCGCGGGATGCAGATGTGACGGCCCGGCTCCGAGCTGCCGCTTTCGACCAACTGTAGTCGGTCGATGGATGATCTGTAACTCCTGAAAGCCGTCATCCACGAGGCGGGATGACGGCGCATGTGCTAATGGCAATGCACTGGCCCGGCGCCCGCCGGGTCCATGAGAGCCGGGCAAACCTCATTCAGACCTGTGCCCAGCCGCCATCCACGGATAGCTCGACGCCTGTCACGTAGGCCGCATCATCTGAAGCGAGAAACAGGACAACCTTTGCAATCTCGTCTGCGGTGCCGGTGCGGCCCATCGGAATTTGGGCACTCGCCTGTGCATTGACCTGCTGAATCATCTCGTCACTCATACCCACCTTGCGCATGAGGTCCGTGTTGATTTGCCCCGGCGCCAAGGCGTTTACCCGAACACCCTTGGCGGACAGTTCTGCCGTAAGCGACCGTGCCAACGATCGGATCGCTGCCTTGGTCGCTGCGTAGACACTGAAGCCCGGGCGACCCTGCGAGCCAAGGATCGAGGTGTTGAGGATCACTGAGCCACCCGCCGCCATCAGCGGGACGAGCTTCTGCACCGTGAAGAAGGTGCCCTTAAAGTTGGTGTCAGCGGTGAAGTCGAAATCGTCTTCCGACACATGCTCGAGCTGTCCGGGCCTTCCGCCACCCGCGTTGGCAAAGAGAACGTCAACGCGACCATACCTCTCCTCGACGTGTACACGAAGCGCTTCGAGATCCGCCACCGTCGAGATGTCGCAGCGGAACGCCTCGACGCCGTCCCCGACGTCCCGCGCAGCGGCATCGAGTGCCGCTTGGTCGCGGCCAGTGATGACGACCCTCGCACCTTCGTGAGTGAACAGCTTGGCCGTCGCCAATCCCATTCCCGCGCTGCCGCCGGTGATGACAGCGACTTTCCCGTCCAACTTACCCATGCTCGTCTCCTGATAGGCATCCCGTCGGCAGCTACGCGAAGAGCGAGGCGGTGAGCAGGCTCACGTCCTGACCTCTTGTGGATGGAGCGACGGCGGTAAGACTGATATATGAAGCATTCTTCAGTTGTGGGATTCGCATATGAAAAGCAGCCCTTCGGCAGCGCTCGACCGGCGTAAAGCGCCGCGTCAGGCTCGATCCGTCGTCACCGTGGACGCCATTCTCGAGGGAACCATTCAGGTTTTGCTGACCGATGGGTCCACCCGGCTGAACACCACGCGGGTGGCGGCGCGCGCAGGCGTCTCCGTGGGGACGCTGTACCAGTACTTCCCCAACAAGCAGGCGCTACTCTTTGCCGTGCTGGAGCGGCACCTCGCGATGCTCGTCAACACCCTTGAGGCAGTGTGCGGCGACCATCGCGGCGCCACGGTCGAGGTCATGGCCGAGGCCGTGGTGAAAGCCTATCTGCAAGCGAAGACGAGACGGTGCGAGGTCTCTCGCGCCCTCTACCTGGTCGCCATCGAGCTTGATGCTCGCGGACTGGTCGAGGCAGCTACTCGACGTGGCGAACAAGCAATCGCTGCGATGCTCTCGACCGCTAACGATGGTCGCTTCTCCGATCCGCATGTAGTCGCCCAGACCTTGCTGGCAGCAGTTAACGGGACGGTGCGGGCATTCTACGAACGGGATCTGCCGCCCGCGATAGGCGGCCAGGTCGAGAGACAGCTTACTATCATGTGTCGCTCCTATCTCGCTGCGGCGTGCGGAGCGGAACGGCGGGCAGCCTAGCATTCCTTCGTGGCCCAGTGACCGCGAAGCTGTGCAAGTTGGCCATATGACGCTGCGGCCTCAGCTAATCGCCCATGCGCTCGCCCTGTCTGTCAAACGAACCCTGGCGGACAGCGGGCCGAATGTCCGCGCTCACCTGGTGGCCGCTGTATCATCCTGTCAATTGGTCGTCGTTTGACGAAGTGGTACAGTCCAACGTTCATCGGAGACTGTTGGAAAGCGGAACAACGGCTGTCAGGCTGGATGCGAGATACTGGGCGTTCATTTCATCCTAAGCTGCTGATTCACCAATCCCTTACCGGGGGTCGACCACTCTTGGTCAATGCTCAAGTGCTTCAATGTCGCGTCGAGCATAATGTCGAGCGTGCCAGCCGCCTCCGCTTCGCGCGCGAAGAAGGCACCGTCGATAATCAGTGCCACGAAGCCGTGAATCATCGACCAGCAAGCGATCGTCGGCGACAGCGCCGGGTCGCCGGGTGACGCCATTACGGCATCGCCGCCTCGCACCACCCGGTCCGAGATAGCGAAGGCGCGTCTCGCCGCCGCGACGTGCTCGGGATCATCGATGTCAAGCGCCTCCTTGCGCCACATCAATCGGAACAGGCCGGGTCGCGCGAGGGCGAACCGCAGATAGGCATGGCACTGCGCGACAATGGTCGAGCGACGGTCCGGCCCGATCGCCGCTTCCAGGGCGTCGCCGAACTCGACGAAGCCAACAGTCGCGATCGCCGTCAGGAGCCCCCGCGTATCGCGGAAATGATGCGCTGGCGCCGCCGGCGACACGCCCGCACGTCGCGCTGCGGCGCGCAGCGAGAAGGCGTCCGGCCCGACCTCCTCGATGATCTCCAGCGCCGCTTCGATCAGTGACGTGCGCAGATCGCCATGATGGTATCTCCGCTGCGCCGCTGAGCCAGTCTTGACACCGTTAACATTGACCGCCATGTCTGATCTTAACAGTGTCAATGGCGAGATGAAAGCATGCTAAAGCCAGGTTTCGCCTTTTCAGCCGGTGGCACGCTGGCGATGCTGTCATGGCTCGCCTTGTCAGCGAGCCTGTTCCTGTCCGACCCGTTGCGTGCGGCAATATGGAACGGCACCACCATCGTCGTTCCCGCTCTGCTTGGACTGGCCTATGCGATCCTGCTGTTACGTGGCCTGCGCGAGCGGACCGGCGGCGGCTTCGGGTCTATCGCCGCGGTTCGCCAGCTTTTTACGAGTGACGCAGCACTCGCCGCCGGATGGCTTCACTATCTCGCCTTCGACCTGTTCGCCGGGTCGTGGATCGCGCGCGAGGGGCTCGCCGCCGATGTGCCCCAGCTCCTCATCCTCCCTTGTCTCCTCCTGACCTTCCTGGCGGGTCCGGTCGGCCTGCTGGCATTCCTCGTTCTGCGCTTCGCTGTCGCCGGTCGCCTGGGAATCCCGACGTGACCGGCGTCGCGCTGCCGGTGCGGCGCGTTCCCGCTGCACTGCATCGCTGGTTCCCGCAGCGTGCGCTGACCCGCTGTGGTGTCGCGCTGCTTGGGCTCGCGGCGGCGGGTGTCGTTTGGGCGTGGCAGGACCCGCGCAAAGTCGCCGGCGAGGCGGTCGCGCTGAAACCGATCCGCTTCGCGCTCTCGATCGGCGTCTACATGCTAACGGCGTCGGCGATGTTCACCTACGTGCGCCCGGAGCGTCGATCCGCCCTTCTGCCGCGTGCAGCCGTCTGGACGATGGTCGTCGGATCGACTGTCGAGCTTTCCTGCATCGTCTTGCAAGCCGCGCGGGCGAGGCGATCGCATTTCAACCGGTCCACGCCGGGCAATGCCGCCATATATTCGATGATGGGCGCGTTCGCCGTCCTGTTCATCGGCGCGGTGCTGCCGCTGGCCTGGGAAATCGCGCGACGGCCAGACAAGCACGCCGACCGCAACATGGTCCAGGCGACCGTGGCGGGCCTGCTCCTGACGTTTGTTGCCGGCGGCGGGACCGGCGCCTTGATGAGCGCCCGAGGCCGCCACGCAATCGGGCGGGAGAATGCACGCCTGCCCTTGTTCGGCTGGAACATGACGGGCGGGGACGTTCGAGTGCCGCACTTCTTCGGCATTCACGCGATGCAGGCGCTCCCAATGATCGCCGCCGGCGCGAATGCGCTCAGCCCAAGGCGGGCAAAACCGCTCTTCGTGGCCGGCGCTCTCGCGTACGGGTTGCTGACGGCAGGCCTGCTATATCAGTCGCTGCGCGGCAAGCCGGCAACGACGCTGTAGATGAGCTTAGGACATATCATGCCCGCACCCACGACCGCGTCGCCGCTGAGGATCGCTGTTCTCGGCACAGGCAAGATCGGCAGCATCTTCGCCTTTCAACTGGCCCGCACCGGCCACCACGATGTCACTGTCATCGCTCGGCCCGGGTCGGTCAGGTTGCAGCAGTTGCAGCGGGATGACGGGATCATCGATGTGAACGGCGAGCGGGCAGGCGTCCGCGTCATCGATGCGCTCGACGAAGGCACGCCCTACGATCTCCTGATCGTCACCCTCCTCGATCACCAGGCCGACGCGGTCCTGCCCAGCTTGCAAAGAAGCGCGGCCAAATGCGTCCAGTTCATGTTCAACACCTTCCGTCCCGAGCGGTTACGGGACGCCGTCGGCGCCGAGCGTTGCGCCTTCGGCATGCCGTTCGTCCAAGGCCTGCTGGACAGCGATGGCAGGCTCAAGGCGGTTATCGGCGCCGGCGGCCGGAAAACGATCATAAGCGAGCTGCGCTGGGTCGATCTGTTCAACGCGGCGGGGCTTCCCGCCGCCCTCGAACCTGACATGCCGCTCTGGCTGCGCTGTCACGTTCCGATGTGCGTGGCGTTCGAGAGCGTGTCGGTGGCAGGCGAACAGCGGGGCGGCGGCGCTTCATGGGGTGAGGCGGTCGTCCTGGCGCGCGGTGTCCATGCGAGCTTCGACCTTATCAGGGAACTTGGATATCCAATCTACCCGAAGGGAAAGAAGCGCCTCGACGGCTGTCCGACGCCGATCCTGGCGGCGATGCTTTGGTCCATGTCGCGCGTGCGATCGTTCCGCGAACTGCTGGCGACCGGAAAAGCGGAATGCCAGACCCTCGTAGACGACATGGTGGCAGCCGCGCCGCTCGCGAGACATCCGGTCAGCGTGTCCCGTATCCGAGCGATGAAGCCTTGATGTCCGCATGATCTCCGTCTCGGATCGGGTTCATTGTAACGGAGCTATGCTGCGGTCGTGTGGCTGCTCACCCACTCAGGCCTTCACGGGGTTCTCGGTCGTTACGAGAAAGTCGCAGCCGTGCAGATCGAGGAAGAACTCCTCGTCGGGTCGTACCTTGGCCATGTACTCGTCGTCGGAGAAGCAGCGGGCCAGCGCGTCAACGTCGTCGAACCAAAGCTCGGTCAGCCCGTCGTACTTGGGAGGCGGCATGCCCGGCAGCTCGACGTCCATCATCGCGTGCTGCTGGACGTAGCGCCGCACCGTATCCTGGACAACCTTCACCGACATGAAGAGCGGAGCATGACTGTTCTTGTGATGATCGACGAACTGCTCGTGCGTGAGCGTGAGCTTGCGCTTAAGCAGGATCGTGAACTTGACCATCCGCGGCATCCTCGGTGGATAAAAGCTATGCACCAAACGTAATTCGCTGACGATTGTTCCGTCGGCGACTATCATCGCAGACTTTGAACATCGTGAAGCCGCGTTGACATCGCTCCGGAACTGGCCGGGACCCAGGCCCTGGCCAGCGACTGCGGTACCCCCATCTCGTGCGCGACAGGGTCGCATTCACTGTAGATGGCTCTGGACAGCTGCGCCGACCCTCTGAACCAGCTCGGCGCGATCGATGGCTATGACCGAAGCGTGCTTCAGCACGTAACGGCCGAGCACAAGGCCGGCGATTTGCATCACGATCATCGCCAATCGCGCCTGCCTTCCATCGTCGGGCAGCACACGCGAAATCGCTGGCGCGGCCTGTTGCTCGATGACCTCCGTCAAGCGCCGCCGCGCGGCTTCGTGCGTTCCTGCGGCGCGCAGCAGCGCGGGCAACTGATCGCCCGCGTCCCACCGCTCCAGGACGTGCCTGACCAGCGCTTCGCCGCGCTGCTCCTGCGGCAAGACAGCGAGGTCGGGCATGCGAAAGTCGATGGTCGCCGCAGTGGCGAAGAGGTCTTCCTTGCTGCCGTAATAGCGCAGAACCATCGAGGGATTGACCTCCGCCGCGGCCCCCACCGCCCGGATCGTCGTGCGCTCGTAGCCGTGTTCGGCGAAGAGCCGCCTTGCCTCCGTGAGGATGCGATCACGGGTCGGCTGGGAGCGGAGCGGCTTTGACACGCCGCCATTATCGGTCGGCCGCCCACGAGATGCAATCAGATGCTTGCAAACACATGAATGCAAACATATGTTTGCATTCATCTGAGAGCCTCAGGGCATTTCCGGAGAACGCGCATGCCGACGACGCCGTACACGCTGCAACGACGGGTTGACCGCTTCCGAGATCAGCGCTGGCTGATCGACAAGGTGATCGAGACAGTCGGACCGGAGTTCGACCAGTCGCGCCTGCAATACTACAGCGCGCCGATGAGCCCGGACCATCGCGGGCCGGTGATGGGCCTTAAGGCGGCGATCCACCGCTGGGACGACCTCACGCGCGAGTTTCGCACGGCCCGCACGCCGCTACGAGCTGCAGGCGCGCACGTTGCTGGTGCAGGGGCATGAGTTGACCGCCGGCGATAGCTTCTTCTCCGCCTCGGTGATGTGCGGCGCCGCCCAATGGCCGTTCGTCGCCAACACCGGGTTCAACCTCACGCTGGAGCGCAAGAAGACCGATTGCTACGGCGATTTCACGAAGTTTGCCGATCGTCGCATCGAGGCGGTCGAGATACCATAGGGACCGCACATGACGCACGAATATATTCTTTGGATAGCTACTGCTGCCTATGGAATGCACATGATCGAAGAGACCATCTACGATTGGCACGGTTGGGTTCGGCGGATACTTAAGTTAGACGCTGAATGGAGCGAGTTCTATATGGTCAATGCTATCGTCATCGTGTTGGGCGTAAGCTGCGCGATGGTGGGATGGAGGCTGCCCGCGGCGGCATTAGTCTTTCCGGCCTTTATGCTGGTCAATGCCGTTCTTTTTCACGTCGTCCCAGTCGTCGTCACGCGGGTCTTCTCGCCGGGCCTGTTCACGGCCGTTATCCTGTTCTTACCGGTTGGGTGTTGGGCTTATTGGGGCGCATGGCGCGACGGCATGCTCACTGTAGGAGCGGTCATCATCTCCGGCGCGGTAGGCTTCTTGCTAATGATGTTCCCCATCGTCCTGCAAAAAACAAAGAGAATGCCATTCTTCCGCCAAGACATCGGATCGGCCTGAGAGTCCATTTCGGGTTGATCAGACGTTCTCGGACAAACCTGTCGCCGGCCTTAGACCCTGTGACCAATAAACTGTGCAAATTGGCCATCTGACACCGCAGCACGTTGACCAGAAGCCAGGGCCAGGGGTGTCCGTCAAACGAACCATGGCGGACAGCGGGCCGCTCGTTGCCTATGTTGGATGCTGCGGCCAAAACGCATATTCTGCGGTGCTGCAAGGTGTATGAACTCTATCTCTGGGTTTAGAATCCATACACCCGTCTCAGTCAGGCGCGTCCCCGCTTACGGGGCTGCGAATGAGCGGCGCAGGAGAGGGCGGGCGAGACCGAGCCGGAGCGGCTAGGATTGCGGGAGGGACGCGGGATAAGGACCTAATGGCAGCGCAGCATTCTCACGCGACTGAGGCCGAGTGCCGGCGCTTGATCGCCGAGGCGAGCATCCCTGGGGTCGTGATGGCTGTTATACCAGCGGTCCTAAGCATTGACCTGTCAGCAAGCAAGGCCGGGCTCTGCCCAGACCCGCCAAAGGCCAGGGGCCTTTGGAAACCCCTTCCTTTAGCAAGTGGATTCCAAAGGTTTGCCTTTGGCGGAGTTTGAGGC
>JAABUO010009603.1_pt1 | contig 10809 bp, 11 predicted proteins | sample 5559291 | NCBI WGS metagenome assembly JAABUO01 (sample SAMN10711878, study PRJNA513372) | rock metagenome | isolation source: Antarctica rocks | place: Antarctica: Victoria Land, Finger Mt sud
GCCGGCTCGGCTGCTGTACACCACAGAGGTGACAGGGTGCTTGGCAAAGGGCTTGCCCCGCCCTGTGGGCACCTCCTTCCAGGTGGCAACATCCCACACACTGGTCTTGTTGTCACCGCCTGCAAAGTTGCCTTGGAATCAAGTGCCATAAATGTGCCATGCGCCATGTTGTTGCTTTTTAATGTGTATCAGGCTGGCTTGATGTCCCTGCTGATGGACGTCTCTTGTCTTGAAGTGCACAGGCTGTACACCAGCTGTGCAAACAGCATGCCGCCATGTAAGTGAGCCTGGTGTGAAGGGCAATCGGCAGGCAACCTGTGGTGCAGAGGTGCAGAGGCTGGGCATCAGGCGTCTCGATGGCAGCCTGGAACAAAGCCATGGACAGCACGCCATCAGCATGAGCTTTGATGGTCAGCTTGGAGGTGATCTCCTTCTCAGGGCCCCTTGGCAGCATTGTTGATGGGTCCCACACCAGCAGGTTGCCATCTAGGGATGCTGAGATGAGCATGTCACCCCCTCCAGGTCGAGGGTTTGACAGGGGCAGCAAGGCTGTCACTGCCTTGGTGTGGCCCTGCACCTGACATTTGGCACACACCTGCAAGCAACAGCAGAGCAAGCTTACAACTCCTGCTTTCAATGCATATACGCTGCAGTGTATTGCTGTCAATCATGCGTCCAGGGATAAGCATAACAGTTCAATAAGTCAAGAGCTCAGGCATTGCTTGATGCATGGCTTGTTTTGCAGCTGACAGAGCAGTGTGTGTACCTACAAGCTCATGTGCATAGATCACAGCCGAACAAATGGGCACACCGGCAGAACCTTGCTCTCATGCTGTCTACAGGTACATGCACACATGTCATTTGTTTGCATGATCCCAGGATGACATGCAATAAGATACTGTGATGCATTTGAGAGGACAAGCAGCTACTGCTGTGATTTCATATGAGCATATATACATTTACAGGCACAGTTTACCTGGCCTGAGGACACAGAGATGATACAGATCTGGCCAGTGGCAGTTCCAACAGCAATCACTGGTGTCATGACCAGCTGATTGGGGTTACTTGCAATGCCGCTGCCTACACCGCCACACAGCCACCATCAATGATATCCTACTGACATGCAGGCAGGGCTGCTTCACAAACATTCAACCTTGCGTCATACTGGGCTCAAGCAAATGACACGTGTGTATGAAGTTGCAAGAGAAGTCACTGATGTGGTTGTGTCCACCTCTTCCAGTTTGACCACAACATGTCACACAGCAGGGAAAAGTAAGCACTTGTGCGTACATGCAGATGAATGACACTCGAGGCCTCACCTAGTAGACCAGGATTGTTGATGTACAAGAAGGCCACGCTGGTGGGTGCCTTGTTGTCCAGTGCAGTTCTGGCAACTTCCCTGCTCAGGTTGGAGCTGAGGTCATGCATGAGGAGCTTAGTGTCACATGCCACCACAAGCCATCTGTGGCCATGCAGGCCTCTGATCTTGTCTGCAGACATGGCAACATGCATACAGCATATATATCGAAGAGAGACAAAAACTGAGGTCAGCAGCAAGCAGCGTGTTTGTAGTGGGGTGACGCTATGCTGAACATATACATGCATGCATGTACTGCAGCATTCATGGAGTGTTCATGGCAGGGATATCATGCATCATGTCACAGGCTCAGGCATTGCTGTAGCCAGCAGAAGGGGTGTTGCTGATCACCTAGATGGGGTGTCAGGTCAGTGTGAGCTTTGTGCTGCATGGTCTGCTGCTGTGTCAGCTGCCAAAAGCACGTGTCTGTGTCAAGGAACTTGATATCCTTGATTGCTCCAGCAGCTGCTGACTTTGCTACTGTCAGAGTTCCGGATATTTGAGGACCATAAAACTGGGAATCTTTTTCGGCTAGCCTCTGAATGAGAGCATCTTGCATGCCCAGCGTGTCCCCTCCCTCCAGCTGAGCTTCGTACACAACCTGAAAACAAAGAAGTCAGGCAGCAGCGTATTCAAGCAAACTGTTTGCATTTCGAGCTGAGACAGGAGACGCATGCCTGCTCTGTGGACCAGTTCCACACTGTCACGGTGCCAGCCTTGTCTGCCATAGCAAGCCATGGCTGCACTGGATGAAAATCAACCAGGTGCACCTGCAGACATACGATTACTGCCATCAGAATCAAACACGCGTCCGACGGATCTAGCAGCTTAGCGTTGCGCGCAGCTGACCTTGTTATTGCTGGCTTTGAAAGCTTTGAAGTCCAGAGAGGAGCTCATCGCTGATCAAAAGTCAACTGCAAGTCAATCTGTCTGTAGAAGCGATCAGCTGGAAGACTGCAAAATCAGTAACTGCGATGCTGTCAAGAGTCATGACAATCTACGGGAGACAGGCCGCTGCTGGCAGCAGCGCATTGAGTCTGTTGCGCAACGGGTGACAAATTGCGACAACAAACCCGTTATTGTAATGACTAAGCCATGGATCTGTTGACCTGGTCATGTTGCATTGCTCATTGCTATGCATGCATCAGGCCATACAAATTTGAGCGTCATGCACTCATGATGTTGCCTTGGGCACTACCGTGAAGGACACAGGAACCACTTGGGCTTGCCATGACAAACAAAATGGCTTATTTGCCATTGCAAGCCCAAGTGAACAGGTGTTACATGCACCCATGTCTGCATGGCTTCTGTCTTGAACTTGCTTTAGCGTCTACTCCTACTACGCAGGCCTGGCATTTGCCTCGAACCTCAGGTTTGTAGTGTACTCTGGCACAAGTAAGGCTGTGCCTGACGAAGTCAAATTTGCAGGCAAGAATGTTGAAATCCTTTCAACAAAGAGCTCATGTACATACACAACTCCTGCACTGACAGACCAGCATGTAGTTGACTCGTTGTCCAAAATGATCCCTGAAACTTACGTAATGTCTAGTGATCATGCCACAAAACTGATGCCGTAGCAGTAAAATCATTCGCATGCACAACATACGTACTGCCAGAAAAGACTCAGGTATACCTATTCAAATTCATGGGAGAAATATGACGTGTTGCAAGATACATCCAACATCGCAACAGCAACGACCTACTGCCAATACTGCAGCCTGAGACTGATTCACGATATCAAGCAGATGCCGAAAAGATCAACAAACAGATGCCAGGAAGATCCGCAAGTACAACTGAGATGCTGCGGGGACAAAAATTACAGATGTTGTTCAAAATGACCATGTGGAATTACATGCTGACTTGTGATCAACCCTTGTGTGACCACACGCACAATAATGTGTGTTGTGTAACTACTCTTCTGGCCATGTAACTTCATCCTCAATTGTGGCCGAGTTGCTCCTCTTGGCAGCAGCAACAGGCTCAATACGCGCTGCTTTGACAATGCGCACAATCTCTTCTGGTGACTGGGAGCTCACACTGGCTAGCTTTTTAGGTGAGGCCTGAGCCGCCATGACCCACTTGTGTTGCTGTATCTCTGCAAGTGTGGCACGCTGTTTGGGGTCTGGCCTCAAGATCTTCTTGATCAGATCTCGCGCTGCTGCATGCACCTGAGCCCCGGGCGGGCAGTGCACGCGACCATTGTTTATATCCTTCAGCATTTTACTGGTCAGCTTGCCACTATCTTGGAATGGAAATGCACCCGTCAGCATCAGAAAGAGTATAACACCACACGCCCACACATCCATTGCTTGCCATCATAGCAATTGTCCCTGGACATGAGGACCTCGGGAGGGATGTATGCCGGCGTACCCACATGACTCTTTGGCTGTGAGTCAAGGATCTCTGACTTTGAGTAGCCAAAGCCTGTGGTTTTCAGGATGGGGCTATATATGCTACCGTCCAGCAGCAAATGCTCCATTCTAAGATCTCTGTGAACCACACCCTCCTTATGACAGTACTCCACTCCGTCAATAAGTTGTTGGAAGAACCTGCAACACAAGGACTGTGTAAGCAAGCACTTTACGCAAGAGAGCAGTTAACATGATGTTCAGCCTGGCAGAGCATGCAGCAGGAGCCCACACACCAACAACTTGTGTATCAGGTCTTGTGCAAAAAGGCGGCATCTGCCAAGCTAGCAGCAACAGACAACCCCACAATCATTGGCAGCATGGGCAGCATGAGCACTGCACAAGCTATATGTGAGCACAAAGATATCACCTGCGTGCGTCTGTTTCTGAGAGCTTGCCTTGCCTCTTCAGCATGGCAGATAGATGACCTTGGGATGCATATTCCATGACAATGGCCAGGTAGGTTTCATCATAAAATACTTCTTTGAACCTAAAACAGAGATGCCCACAAAGTGTTATGTCACTCTGGTCAAGCGTGTACAGTGTGCAACAAACATGAAATCCTCACACCAGCAGAAGGCCAAAACACAAGGATGCGCCACCAATAATTAGGTGATTAGCGCACACTGTGCCCTTGCAAGCAAAATCCAAGGTGTATCACTGCATGCATTACAGGCCATGGTGTACAGTCTGGCAGCAAACACACACCTGATGATATTGGGGTGCAACAGTTTTCGATGGTTCACAAGCTCCCTTTCAGTATTCACACTGAGACCTACACCAGCCTGCACGAGCAGGGAGATTTGTCTGCTTCTGAAGGTACTGTTGTGCAGTTAGGCATGAGCAACACGCCAGACAAATCATGCAGCTGTTCTGCCGCTTGTTGCCTGCTGCACCTGAGCTGCTTGTCAAACTTGAAGCCCCTACCTGTCGAGCTATGTACTTCACAGCAACCAATTCTTGTGTACGTCTGTTGCGCATTAACTTGATCTCGCCCTTCCGGCCTGACCCCAGCTCACCCACCCACTCGTACTTAGGGAGGTGAGTGCCACCATCGTTTTTGCTTCCCCCTTCACTAGAGCTTGCGCACCCCATGCACAGGAGCACTTGAAAAGGCTGACCAACTCGAGAAGTGGGGTTACACGCAGCCTTTTGAGTCGTGTGAAATGGATTTTGCAAGGCAAAGTCTGGCGTTGTTCGCTGAGCACAGGCTTGGGACGTTGACGTTGGGGCTGATCGCTAGTGAGTCAGATCTGCATACTACACAAATTTTGCAGCTGTGTTCATTGCTCCGCTGAATACAAGCCAAAACTTCCGCCAATCGAAAGGGCCAGGCTACGCCTTCTGCCCAGCTAAAAAGGCCGCTGCGACAGTTGTTACGAGCGACGAGCTGGTTATTCTGCTCACTTCGGTATGACGCTACGGACTCAACAAGTTTCACACTGCGTACCGGATGTCCTGCGCGTTCCGCAATCGTGCGTGCTCGTACTGTGTGAAAGCGGTCGGAGTCAATCGTAGCTGAGCCTTGATTATAGCGCTGCTTCTTCTTCGGCATGGACAGCTGGGCATGTGTCACACCATGAACGATTTGAAATCTGAAATCTGACCCGTTGAAACAGCTTGGCAGGCCTAAAGTCGGCTGGCTGCTAGCGACTTCTTCGAGGGACAGGAACCAATTTTTGAACCTGAGTGCCTTAAAGGCGTCCTGCTTGAAGGCTGCCACGTTGAGCTGGTGCATATGACAGTGAGGCTGCCACTATTCACATTAAACTCAAGTGAGCTCGAGCTGATTGCACACTGTTGAAGGTATTGCAGCTTACATTGCTCTGTGTTTCTCAAACACATTTGGGCCCTCATCACAAAACGGCCAAAAGACCCCAAGATAAGACATGAATGGCAATTCAACCATAGACACAGACATCACATGCAGAACCATGTCCCATGATGCGCTGATTTACTAGGCCTCATCAAAATGCATGGTGAGTCAAAGCACACAACGTGCTCTCAAGCATCTGTGCATCTCCGAGGCTGTGTTTACAGTGACTTTGAGTGAAGATGCTGACAGATCCAGTGCAGCCAGAATGCAGTGATGGTGACTGACAGCAGCATACAAGAGTATGTTTGTCCACGTCTCGTGCCTGTCACAGATCTTCTTGTAGTGCCCGCAGATCACCTTCAGTCCACCATTAGACAAGCTTGACGCAGCATGTATCTAGGAGAACCTGCGCAGTGAATGTGGCAGCCTGTGCTGCTAAAGCTGCACTGCTCTGGGCGTGGTTCAGGACCCGCATCACATTACATCAGGCAGTGCATTACATGATTTCAGTCCCTATAAAACACTTTGACCATTCATCTGCAGAGACAACACTTGAAAGAAACATGTTCTTGACAGTTTTATTTGTACTGGTTTGAGTTCTTAGCTCATCACAGGAGGACATAGGCAAGCACAGACTGCTCTCAAGCATAACCCATAATGATTGCCAGCCTTGCCACAGTTCAGAGATGTTGATTCAGCACAAAGCACAAATTCAATGACTTGCATGGGCTCTCAAGCAAGCCTAGGCAATTGCAGCTAATTATAATGACTGCTCTGACTGCTAACGGAGCATGCAAGTCTTCTCATCTGTCTTGGAAGCAACCAAAGGTGTGGTTACCCAGCATTCAGTAGTGCCAACTCTCATTAGTGCCAGGCACTTATGATGCTGTGTAGTATGATTGGCCGTCAGCTGACAAACAGCTTGTCTGGTGCATCACAATAAGATGTGATTAGCACCAATGCTATCGCAGTACACCTTGATTGACATCACTCTTTGGGCTTGATTGCAATAAGGGTACTGGCCACTGCTGAGACGCCCCAGATGAATCCCACAGGGAATAACAGAGGACCAGATTGGTCTGTATTTAGCAGAGGCAGAAAGACTGCGACATGAGCTGCAGAAAGGACAGCCAGGCCAGCCATCAATGTCCTTTTGTTGGGCAAAGAGAAGTTGTTGTTATTGGCTGCTTCCTGCACAAACACCCACTGGCATTGACCTCAAATTGTCTCTGCAAATTGGCATGACTTCTGCTATCTGTCAGTTGGTTGCACACTATGCCATGCACAACAAAGAGCCAACCAAGACATTCGTTTGAGTAGATGCAACATGCCTCAGCGCATATTGACAATACAGATTGCATACAACGTTAAAATGCAACCTCATGTGGTATGCACCAGGGTGTATAGCTTTGTCAATTTTGTGTACTGTGATTTTGTTCTGTACTGTGACTGTGTGCAGGACTAAAAGCATACACTCTGTATGTGAGTGCGTGGGCGGAGGGCAACATCAGTGTAGCAAAACATACCCTCTGAGTGAATGCAATGGGGGCTACGCCAGTTGCAATGCCACCCCCAATCAGCTGCCACAGGTATACATCCTCAAGGCCTTTTTCTGCTGACATACCAAAGATGGCATTCATGGTGTCCACGGGCAAAAATTGATAGCTGAAACCAGCAACAACAAAGCTGGCTGTCAAGACGGCATAGATCCAGGAGTTCAGGCCTCTGTTGTCTAGCAGCGTGCTGAAGTCTGTGATGTATGACTGCATTAACAAACAGCTGTTTTTCACTAAATACAGAGGATGATAGTCTGCACATGATCTACTAGCACAAAGTTGATTCTGAACAAAAGGGTGGTGTGCACCATGCTGTATTGACAAATGGCGGTTTGCCACTAGAAAGCAGAATATATGGCGATGACAACAGCTCAAGAACATGCACCCAATCAATTGATCTGGCATCAATGCAGTCTGGCATTTGCCAAATACTTGCACCTTTCAGAGTTTGCAGCGTGAAGGAAAACACCTGCAGCATATGAGGCAGGCAGGGTCCAGGTATATCAACACACCTTGATGATTTTTATGGGGTTCGCACCAATGCCTTCTGAGTACTTGGCATAGTTTCTGCCAGCAACCCACCACTGGAAGAGGGAGAGGGCTTCTATGCCAATTGCAGCTGGTGGGTTGATGAAGGCATGAGGGTACACGGGGTTGGGAATGAAGGTTAAAAGAGTGACAAATACATTGGTGGCTGCAAAGAAGGACAAAGAGGCATTTGCTCGTCTGTGGACCACATCATCCAGCATGTTGTTCTCTGCTGCTGCCTGCAGATGTCAACATTGCCATAATGTGTGTGTGACATACGTACATACCAAATATGGTGATGGTTGTACATATGAGCTGGTGCACACAGAATTCAGGACACTCATATGGTAGCAAATTGCGGTGCATTGTGTTTAGCAATTGGACATATGCAAATACATCGCTGTTAAAGCCATGACCCAAGATCGTGCTACAGGCACAGCAGCAAACAGTTGTGCCTGTCATGCATACCTTGTTGACAAGATTCTGGGTAGCAGCACCTATCCAACCAACTGCCAGCAGCCGAAACAGCACTTCATGGAGGTAATCATGTGGGTAAGCATCAGCACCAAAGAATAGGTCTGCAACCTGCGCAACAGTCATTGACATGATGTGATCCATTTCAAAGCAGGCCTTTACATGCAGTGATAGATTGTAAAATGTGGAATGCAGATGGTATTAGGGCATTGATCAACAACAAGGACATACACCAGCAGTAGCATGAGACACAGACGCAATATATGAGCAAGAGAGTTCTTGACTGTCGTGCATAGCTTACTGTATGTGGGGCTAATGCTAGAATTCCAGCAGTGCCAAGTGAGACTGCAGCAAGAAGGCCATATGATACACCATTGCCACCGCCACTGCCATCATCTGCATACTTGCCCTCAGCAGCTGCATACACAAGATGATTAGGCTGCAAACTTGCAAGTTCTCAGCAACCTTTGCCGGACATGATGCTCCTGTGGCTTGCGTCGAAATGCACAGTGCTGACCATTCTTGACGTTTTTCTCAGCATTGGCCTGATAGCCTCTGATTCCTCTCTCAACAGCATTCAAGTCTCTGGCATTGACTTGGAGGCTCCCACGGGACTTCTAAGTCAAGCACATGGCTATGTCAAACTTGGAGTGCAAGAGAGGAAACAGGCAACAAGCAAAAGGACTACGAGACAACATCAGTTGTTCACAGCAGACACATGTGCGACGATTTCTGCAAAGAGAAGTCTCACTTGGATGGCTGTCAAAGGACGCTTTACTGGTAACACTGCGAGCAGCGGGGAGCCTGAGGACCTGAAGCCTGGGGACAACCCTGCAAGCAACGGAGCCATTGGCATGCCATCGTACTGCTCACATATCGACTCTGTCGTCGAACGTCGTTATAGTCGTCGACACATCATGTTGTCGTTCGAAAATAACTGACTGAAGTCTTGGGTCAACGGGTGATCACACCTTGAACGGCTCTGCTCGACACAGCAACGCAAGGACCACGAGCCACGTGCTGCATCATGCTAGCAGATGTCATCGTGGGACGATGACTATGTGAAAATGCGAAGCAACTTCAAGCAGCGCAAATCGATGCGCAAGTATCAGTATTGCCTCGCGATGTGAAAAGGCTTTCGAGTCCCAGCGCTAGGGGTTGGGGATTGGCCACGAAGCCATGAGTCACCACGAATCTGCAGAGACCTCTGCACTAACTTCATGGCGTTTTTATGGGTTTGTTCATTTGTTGACACTCATTCTGTTGCACGAGGCAGCCGTACCGTGTTCTTTTCTGCTGCTTGGTGTCATTCCAGTACCGACCTTCTGGCCGAGTCGGACGTGACTTTTGTGCATTTGTGACGCCACAGCCTTATGCTGTTGAACACTGTGCCCAGGCTACCTGTTGTCCAGCCTCTGCAAAGGATTGGTTGTGTACGTTGCGTAAGCTATGCTCAGCGCAGCACTGGTTCCTGTCTCCTCGAACGCCCTGTAGCGCGACAGCGTATCCAGTCGTTGATCAGCTCTGAACAAACACCTTTCTATGTCGCAAACAGTGCGTCTCCACCAGACAACAACACTCAAACCGATTTTGAGCTGTCTGTACTAATCGAAGTGCTGCCTGCACGAGTCAGAAATCTTCTGCAGCAGCATCCAGACCTGTCACAGCTTGTGGAGGTGGTACTGGACTTGGGCCGGCCTGTCCTGGCACGCTTTGCAGATACAGATCACTTGCTGTCAGCTGCCCCATTAACAAAGCAAGAACTCGAGGAAGTCACTAGCAAGGCACGTTACCTACCTGCAGGGCACACGCAGCAAAGGCCACCAGATAGTGCAACTTGCTTGCACAACTGCCAGGACAGTCAGCTGACTCTCGCCTTCACTGCTGCACAGGTCAGTGACTTTGGCGGCGACAACAGAGCTGGCATTGACAGATGCCTGCACAGGATCAGTTGCATTCGCAACAGGGATGGGCAGATTGTGGGCCTCACATGCCGAGTTGGCAGAGCAATTGCTGGCAGTGCAAACATGGCTGCAGATGTTGTGCTGTCAGGCAAGTCCATCCTGCTTCTGGGCAGGCCGGGTGTGGGCAAGACCACAGCCATCAGGGACATCTCAAGCATGTTGGCACATGTTGCTCACAAGAGGGTGGTCATCATTGATACCTCCAATGAGATTGCTGGAGATGGTGATGTGCCGCATCCTGGGATAGCGTCAGCCAGGCGCATGCAGGTAAGCTCATCTGAGCTGCATATTCGTACTGTTATAGCATAGCCTTCCTGGATCTGCCTTAGCTCAAGTCAACATATGTCAGCATGATGCAGGCGATGGGAGTTCATTGTCTTGAAGCAGAGCTATGCAGCCCTTGCGCCGGCGTTCTCCATCTTTGATCCTCTCCATATGTCAGTTGTCACCGCTGAGCCTGACTCATCGCTGATGCAGGTGCCAGTTCCTGAGCAGCAGCATCGCGTCATGATCGAGGCTGTTGAGAATCACATGCCTGAAGTCATTGTCATTGATGAAATTGGAAGCGAGGCTGAAGCTTTGGCAGCAGCCACCATTGCCCAGAGGGGTGTTCAGCTAGTGGCCACTGCTCATGGGGAGCGGTTAGAAAACATTTTGAACAACCCTACATTGCAGAGCCTGTTAGGTGGTGTTGAAAGGTCAGTCT
>JAABUO010009606.1_pt1 | contig 10808 bp, 19 predicted proteins | sample 5559291 | NCBI WGS metagenome assembly JAABUO01 (sample SAMN10711878, study PRJNA513372) | rock metagenome | isolation source: Antarctica rocks | place: Antarctica: Victoria Land, Finger Mt sud
TCCTGCCTGCCTGACTGCAGCCTGGCAGAGGAGAGCACGCACAACTGCAAACGAGCGCCGCGATGTCAACGCGCGCGGTCGTCATCAAGCTGCGTCTGAGCAAGAAGCGCCGCTGCGCAGTGCCCGCACAGCGGCGCTTCTTGCTCAGGCGCAGCTTGATGACGACCGCGCGCGTTGACATCGCGGCGCTCGTTTGCAGTTGTGCGTGCTCTCCTCTGCCAGGCTGCAGTCAGGCAGGCAGGATGCAGTGAGTCCACACTCCTACTTTTACAACTTACTCTAGAGGGGGGCAGGCCCCACTTCACTTCACATCGTGCCGCCTCGGTTGCATGCAAACGGCCAGCACCCGTCATGCATCCTCTTGACGAGGCTACAATGGGGCCTCCCCGGCACGTCAACACGCCATCCCGTGCTATCCCCAACCTAGACATTCTGCAGGCTGCGGCGCGCCTGCGCGCCAGCGCGCTGCTGGCCCGCCTGCGCGCTGGCCACAGCGCGAGCGACCCGCCGTTGGGCGGGCTGCGGCAAGGGGCGGTGTGCGGGGTTGGCTGTTGCGATTGTTGCCAGCAGGTCAAGTGCTGCTCCCCCGCACCTCGGCATGCCGCCCGGCGTAGCCCGGCCATGAGGTGCCCTGCCTTGTGCAGTCCTGGCGCTACCTGCGCGACCGGGGTTGCGGAGCATACATGCACGCCGCCGCTGCAGCGCCTGCGAGCACGGTTTGTACATGGCGCAGCGCGGGCCAGGGACGGCATGCAGCCTGCATGGTCACACAGAGACTCTGGCGGCGGCTGGTCAGACGTGAGACTCAAGGTGCCGGGAGAGGGCAGGCCACGGTCCAGACCCTGAAGGAAGTGTGTCACAACAGACAGACGCATGAAGCAGCAAAGGCCAGCAGCGTGACGCTGTCGGCCAGCAAGATGATATCCGCTGTCTGACGCGTTGCCTGGGTTGCTTTGAAGCGCGTGAGCTATACTATATGCTGCGCCGCGATGTAACAAGGCATGCTTTGGCTGGCTTGTCCTGGCAGGGCTCTCCCAGTGCATGGTGATGGGCATCTCTTCATGGAGAGCCCTGCCAGGACAAATCAACCACAACCATACCTTGTTACAAAGCGGTGCAGAACCTATAGCATAATGTGGAGCAACCCAGGCAACGCGTTGGACAGCGGACAATACTTTGCAAATTGGCAGTGTCATGCTGCTGACATGCACTGCTTCACGCGTCTGTCTGTTGTGGTACACTTCCCACCGGGACGAGAACAGTGCCAGCCCTCTCCTGGCACCTCAGCGCCCACCTCCACTGAGCCGGCGCCAGTCACTGTGTGACCGTGCAGGCTGCATGCCATCCCTGGCCCGCGCTGCGCCGCGTACAGATGCTACGCAGGCACTGCAGCGGCGGCGTGCAGATATGCCTCAGCAACCGCGCTCGCGCATGACGTCATGTCAGGCCAGGACTGCGCAAGGCAGGGCACCTCACAGCCGGGCCGCGTCCTGAGGCAAGTGCGGACTGGAGGCTGGCCATAACGGTGCCGCGCCCCAGCGGCGGGGCCAGCAGGCCGATAGGCGCGTGGCTCAAGCAGCAGGCTGCGACAGGCCCAACACCGGCGGGGCATGCCGGTCAAGCACACGAGGCAGCAGGTATGCCGGCGCGCCTCAACGCAGCGCTGCCTGAGGCGGCCGGCCGGAGGCGGCCGCCACGACGCCGTCGAGCGCGGCCGCCAGCGCGCCCAGCGCGGCCGCGACATCGGGCTCGTCCGCCTGGAAGCGCGCCGCCGCGGCCGCCGCGCCGTCCAGCGCCTTCAGCCGCGCCAGGAACACGGCGTACGCGTCCTGGCCGCGCGCCGGCCGCCGCATCAGGCCTCTGCGCTCCCCGGCTTATCGTCCAGCTTGGCATGTGCGCCCAATCGTGCACGGACATGTAGATTAGGCGCCCAGTTTGCAAGTCCCGCTGCAGACAAGGCAGCCTCTGCGTCGACATGTGCATCTTTTTGCCCGTGTTGCCAGCAGTCCAGAGCATGCTTCCCACACCACAGACCGTGCCAGCACATGCGCGTGCACAGGTGCAGAATAGCTCCCGGCCCTCGCGCACACCGCAACCTGCTTGACACCAGGCGACTGCAGATCATGGGTGTGGGGACCAGCTGGCCCTGGAGCAAGGCAGGTATGTGGCCCCGGCGGGCGGCAGCGGCTGTGCGCGCAGGCACGGCGGCCGAGAGGGGGACGAGGCTGTGCATGCAGGTGCTGACCGGGCCGCCGCGCTGGGCGCGCCGCGCCTTGGCCGCCAGGGCGGCGTCGGCGTCGGAGGGCAGCAGCGCGTAGGGCAGGTAGAGCGCGGCCTGGCGCAGGTCGTCCACCGGCGGCAGCACCAGCTCGTTGCTCAGCTCGGCGAAGCGGCCCTCCTCGATCTGGCGGCCGCCGGCGCGGGCGTCAGCGCGCGTGCCCGTGCAGGGTGGCCCGCGTAGGCCAGGCCGGGAGGCTTGGCGCATTGTGCGTGCCCTCATGACGGGCACATGCGGCCTGCACCTGCGCCTTTCCTGCAGCGCATGCCCTGAAGCAGGGCATGAGGGACCTGCGCATGCAAGCGCGAGTGCGGCAAACGCTGTAGGGCTTGCCAAGGTCCCAGCACGTCACTGGCAGGGGTGGTGGGTCAACGCCGGTTTGGTGAACCCGAATGCATGCGCTTGGTCGTATTCCTTGGTGCACAGGAGAGCCATCCATGTCGGCAGGGTGGCATGCCACACGGCTGACAGCCTGCAGTGCAGCTCTGCCCAAGGTGGGGCAGCAAGCGAGCAGCCGAGCGCAGGAGCAGAGAAGGCAGAAGGCGTAGGAGATCAAGCATGCTGGCCATGCATGCTGGCCATGCATGTGCATGATCTGCATGTCAGCAGAACGAAGTACAGCGGCTTGCCGCCAGCATGCTAGCAGGCTCGTGAGCAGGCTGTCTGCTCGCAGTGCATGAGCCAGGCAGGGGGGAGACCTTTGGAAAGTGATAATGAAGAACCAAGTTCATGTCATGCATGCACTGCATGACGTAAGCAGGTCCGCTACAAAGGCAGGTGTCCAGCATGCAGCAGGCTCGCAGAAAGGCCCTATTGCCCCAGGAAGTGCGTGGCAGGGCGGTGACATACGGAGACGGCCGGGGCATGGCACCTGGGCAGACAGGGCGCGCAGGGCGGCCGGGCGTGCAGCGGCGATGAGGCTCAGGTAGCTGCTCGGCGGCAGCGCGGGGACCACGCCGGCCGCGCGCTGCACCGCGGCAGCCTCGCCAGCGCTGAGCCCTGCCGCGGCTGCTTCAGGGGACCCGCTGCACGCGGCCAGGCCTGCAAAGGCTGCAGCAAGCAGCGCGGCCCTGCGCGGCGGTGCCCTGCCGCAGCCGGGGCTACTGGTGGCTGGACTGCGCTGGCTCTGCTCGCACTGTGCCTCTGTGCGATGCTTACATGCACTGGGATTGCAGCGCAGCTTTTGTTTGCAGTGCCATGGCGACCTGAAACTACTTGCAGGAGGCATCACAAGCACAATTGGTTGGCACAACAAGCGCAAAGACGCGGTCTTGGGCTGGACGCCCGAGATGGTGCATGCAGTGGCATCAGCTTGCATATGGCGTGTAGCTTCAAGCGCACTGTGAGCAGCGATGCTGAGGTGGAGCTTATTGACTGCTGTACGTCCTTGGGCCAAATGATATGTGGCTTTGAACCATCTCTCTCCAAGGCTATAGCAAGTCCAAGGGCCAAATACCTTGGTGGGATTCTCCTATTAATATATTTCTGGACAGCTCTTTCACAGAGCTTTTCCTCTCCAGTCCTCCTGGACTCCTGTCCAATAGATTAGTCAGTGACGCGCGCCTTCTCCTCAGAGTAGCTGGTGCTTGACCGGTTGGACGCCCGCTTACATGCGCAGCCATCAGAGCGATGACCCCGAAACGGCGCTTGTGGACGCCCTGGACGCCGCTGATGAGTACCTGGCGCAGCAGCATGCGCTGGCTGCGCTGCTCAGGTCTGGCTTCTTGAACATGGCGCGCGCACGCTACGCCATGGGTGCCAGCAGCGTGCGGCCCTCGCAGTACGCGACCGCGATGGAGGCTTCCGTCTGCGTGGCGGCCCAGCAGGGCACGGGCGGACAGCCCGGCGACTGGAGGCTGCAGAGCAGGGCAGTCGAGCGTGAGGGCCGCGGCGCCGGCAGAGGCGCGCAGAGCGCCGGCAGCGACACAGCTGTGCCGGCCGGGGGCAGCTCTGCGTGCACAGCGGGGTCGTCTCCAGCAGGCTCTGCACAGCCTGCCGGCGGCAGCCGCGGTGGCGCGGACGCAGGCTACAGCAGCCTCGTCGCCGAGTTTGCAACCAGGTTTGCCTGCAGCGCCGATGAGGCAGGCTCAGGCGTTGGGGCCCCTGCCGCGACTGCTGCCGCGTCCGGCGCGCCTGGCGCGGAAGGCGCTGCAGGCGCGCCTGAAGCCGTGCCGGACAAGCGCCGCGGCGCTGCGCGCCCGCCTGAGGCAGTGCAGGGCGGCAGCATGGGCGCTGCGCCTGCGACAGCGGGGCCCCAGCCGCCCGCCTGCGCGGAGCTGCCACCGGGTGCACCAGCGGACAGCCCAGACCGGGACGAACGCACGCGCCGGGACCCGTTGCATTGGTTTGGCGTGCTGGCGCCGCCGTCGCTGCGCGCCGGCCAGGCGCGGAGCCCGCGCCCGGCAGTGTTGCTCCAGTGTATGGGTAAGCCCGAGGTGGGAGCCTAGAGCAGATGACAACGTTCAAACTGGGGGAAGGACGAGCGTGCGTGCTTTGCAGACTGCGCTGCTTGTGGCCGCTGTACCTCCTCATGCTGATGCCTCAGGCATCCTTCCTGCGGAGCGCATGCGCGTCACCTGAGCATGTACTGGGTCTTGCAAGTCCTACGCTCGTTGAGCGGTCAAAGTGTGTCAGTGACAGGGCTGCGGCCACAGGAGCGGCTGTGCTGACATTGCGATCACACGGTGGTGCAGGCAGACTTCAAGGCCGCGGCCGACGCGGCTGTGCGCCTGGCAAACGCGCGGCGGCGGCTGCTCGCGGCGCTGGCAGGCGTGGGAGCGCAGCGTAGGGCCGCCGCTGAGGCGCCTGACGCAGGCGACCTGCCCGTTGATCGGCCGGGGCATGTCGTGGATGGCGTGGCTGGGTGAGGCCCGCGCATAGAAGAGCGCGCGGCAGCCGGCGGTGGCACTGTAAGCCGAGCACGGCTTGAGCCACTTGCTGCAATGCATGGAGGGATGTACTGGTGACTAGCACAATAAGTGGTGGATGTGTGGGCGAGCTTCCTGTTGCAATAGTCCTTTGCATACATTTCATGCAAAGTCCAAGCACTTTATGCAAAACCATCAACATGCAACACACGCGCACCGCCAGGCTGCCATACATCACAGCAGTGCAGCACTCATGCAGGGTTGTTTACATGCAAGCATGCTGCTCCTCGCCCAGCAGGCCCTTTGCAACGCGCGCTCCGCGATCGGCATTGCCTGACGCGGCAGCAGCTGCCGTCAAGCGCCTGCCACCCACATGATGCACGAGCTGCTCCCAGTCACATGGTCTTTGCACTCATATCCAAAACCCACCTGCGAGCCCCGCGCCACAACCTGCGTTGCTGCAATGGCATCCTGCCGAAAGCTGGCGTGCAGTGCTAGATGAGGGCAGAGCTTGGGTCCGCAGGCTGTATGGTGGCATCTACACAGGTCTGGCTGGCGCACAGCCCACCACGGCACGCTGGAAAGCATGGCAGCGCCTCTGCTACCACCGCATGGTTCTGCACAAGCCTGCAACATGTGTTTTCTTGCGGACTCAGCACCGTCAGGACGCGCATGTCCGCCCATCCTGAGATTGACCCTAGTTGCAACAGACCCTTGTGTCGGGTGCAGCAAAATCGCGCTGTGCCTGCAGGGCCTGCGAATTGCACAAGCGCAGGCAGCTCATGTCCCCCCCACCAGTTTGTGCAGGAGAGCCAGAGCAGGCGCCCACCTGCGGCTTGGATGCAGACGGCATCCAAGCAGCGCACCGCGCCGCTGATCCGCAACAGGCCCAGCGCCAGCGCTCCGCAGTTGTCATCGCCAGGGCAACCAGTCCAACCGCATCCACAGCGCCTGCCGGATCAAGAAGCTCGCTGTGATTCTAGTGGAGCAACAAATAAACAAGGCGGCATGCACTGCCCTCCACGCAACAGTAAAGCTCAGCGTAGCAGGGCCGCACCCCCATGGAGCCCGGAACGAGCCGGCAGGGCACCACCCCGTGTTACGCCTTTGCGAGCGCGCGAGGCGCCGCTCAGTCGTCATCGGCTACCGCGGCTCCTACGCTGCGCTCCTTACTTTTCCACTACCCCTCCTGCACGTGCGGAGCCCCCTCGGCCGCGTTAATACGCGACAGCGCGCCAAGCTTGTTAGAGACCATGTGAGAGCACTATCTTCCATGTGTGCGCGGAGTGCAACGACGGCACTCACGGAGCAGCCACGCTGCCGCCCTTCACAGCTGTTCCCCAGCGCTAATCCACGGCTTGCAGCAGCCGCGCCGCGCCGGGGCACACCGTTCCCTGCAGAGCGTGCGCCCGACCGCCTGGGAAACAGAACCTCGCCACCTTGTCACAGCCACCCGCCTCGCACTTCTTGCTCTTCACGTCGACCTGGCCCACACGCCACAGCGTGCTCGCGCGATGCGCGTGAGCAGCGCGTGGCGCTCGACAGGCCGCGGCGGGCGCGCCGCACGCGCTCACCATGCCGTTGAGCGCGTGCGCCCGGCATCGCCTTGCGGGCTGCCCCGGGAAGCCAAAGGAGCACTGCGTCTGGCAGCCGCCCGCGTCGCAAATCTGCATGACGACGTTCACCTGCCGGCGCGCGCGCGCGTTGGGTGCCGCCGCGTCTGAGCGGCACCCAGGCGGCTGCTAAGCGATGCGATGCGCGCGTGGGGCATACCATACCCGCCAACGCGTGCGCCTTGCAGCGTTGCGCACGCTGGCCGCGCATACCAAAGTTGCGCTGCTTCCTGCAGCCGTCCACTTCGCACATCCTGCTTTCAACGTCCTCCTGGCAGCGCGCAGGACGCCTCAGCGCAGCCATGCAGGTGGGACCCGCGGGACTGCACGGCGGGAGCCGCGCCGCACCATGCCTGCCTCCTGGTGCGCTCTGCAGAGCCGCGCTCTCCCACCCGGCACGCCGTACAGGGCCCGTGCTTTGCAGCCGTCCGCTTCACACCGCTTTCCCTTGACATCCTCCTGCAGGCCCCTCACACCTCTCACTTCCGCGGAGCCTGGCCTGTTTGGTGCAGGCACTCGCACGCGACGCCTGCATGTCCGGTGGGCACCCCAAAGTGCTCACCAGAAAAAGCCAGTGCTCACCAGAACCCATAACTGGGAGTGAGCAGCCAACACGTGTTGGATCGCGCACCATGCCCTCCTTCATGTGTGCCTTGCAGAGCTGGGCCTCGTGACCTGGCAGAGCGTACTTGGCTTGCCTCTTGCAGCCAGGCGCATTGCACCGCTTGGTGACGACTTGTTCCTGGGGCGCCCGGCTGCGTCAAGCTGTGAGCGAGGTGGAGGCAGCCTGCTCGCTGGCACCACGCGCACCATGATGTCCAGCTTGTGCGCGCAGCAGAACTGCCGCCGCTGTCCAACATAGCCATAGGCGGCCAGCGTCGTGCAGCCTTCGGCTGCACACACGACGGCCTTGACGTTCTCCTGCTGTCCGCGCGCCGTGGGTTCAGGTGCACGAGCGCTCAGCACAGAGGACCAGGGCGGGGAGGCGTGCGCATGCTCTGCAGCCGCCGCTCACTTGGGGCACTGGGGGCAGCGCACCATCCCCGCCTCCTTGTGCGTCCGGCAGAAGAGCGGCGCCCCGCCCTTGAAGTTGTAGTAGGCCCGCCTTCCGCAGCCCGCCTCCTCGCACTCGGCGCGGGGGCCAGCCAACTGTGTGCCACAAAAGTGTGTTTTTAAGGGCAGCGCGTGCGGTGACCACATCACGTGTGTGCTGCAGTTGCCGCGCACCGGCCGGCCCAGTGCTAGGCTGTGCCGTGGCCGGCCGGCCCAGGGAGCAGGCAAGCAGTGCGCTCCCCGCAGCTGGCCGCGCCTGCACAGCCAGTGTGGGCCCTGCGCACGCCCCAGCTCTGTTCAGCGCAGGCACAATCATGCCGTTGGCTGCACGTCACGCACAACCAGCACGTGCAAGATAAAGGGGTGGAGCGTGGCACCACTCGCATTCCTTGACTGCTTGTTGCAGCTGAGCTGTGAGCACTGTAGCGCACCTTCAGCTGGCACGCCGCTGCGGCGCTGCTGTGCAGACAGGCTGGGCGTTGGCACAACATACTTTGAGAGCGTGCAGCCTTGGCTGACTCTATTGCTCAGGAGTGCTGGGTGCTGTTCACCATCGCCTCGCTTCAAAGCTACCAGGGGTGGTCATGTGCAGGTGTGAGCCCTCGGGCCGCAGTGTGTCTGGATGTCCTTTTGGAACTAGTGCTGCTCATTTCCGTGCTGCAGTAGTGACCAGCCATGTCCTTCTTCTTCTTTCTGCCCTGCTGGCCACCTCACTGGCGAGGCAGCGTGCATGCACCAAGGACACGGCTCTCATTTGCGCCCTGAGGTTCAACAGCACGTTGCAGCAAGTGCCTGATGTCGACGCGCAACAGTGTACAACTACATACGCTTAGGCTTGCCGAAACACGATGGGCGCCCTCGCGTACTTGCCCATCCTGTGTCCTCTACTTCTGGTGCCTGATCAAACTGCATCGGCGGGCTCTACCTCGTGACGACAGTTTTATCAAGAGATTTATGCGTGAAAGCGTGCAGGCTTAGCACGGGGAATATTGGCATGCATGCATGGGTAGTTGGGAGCGCACCAGATGACTACCAAGCGCATGTGGGGTGAAAGCTTTCGTTTGCCCAAATGCAACTCCAGCATGGTGTTGCATCCGTTTCAGCTTTTACAGCGCGGGTCTCATCATGCGCTTGATGGCGTATCTGCCCGAAGTGGAAAGCAGCACTAGGCACACCTTGCCTGACATGCACATTGTACAGCCAAGTGACCAGCGGCACCCCAACAGCATACTTTGCCTCCGCAAAAGCCGCAGGACGTCTGCCAAGCACGCAAGCGCATACCCCTGTCATGCAGCTATGCACAGTATAGGCTCGCCTGTACATATGCGCGTCACCCTCGCCATGCTCGGCAGGCGGCTGCGCGGCGCAGCGCAGGCCTTGCCGGAGCTCCAGAGCGGCGCGCAGGACGCGCCCTGGCGGCACGCATGCGAAGCGCGGGCCCGGATGCTGATAGCAATGCGCATTGACATGGGCCACTGCAATGAAAGTACTGACTGCATCCGGGGCATGTGCTCCCACAAGGTCCACACCCAAAGCCATTCATGAGAATGCAGATCAAATGCGGGGGAGACCAACGCGCTGCCGGGCCGCGCACAGGCTGGCCCGCTGCGTGCTCCGTGACGCGCAGAGACAATGCCCTGTCTAGGAGCGCCGCCGCCGGGCGACCCTCTGCCTGTGGAAGTCGTACTCAAACGGCGGGTGCTCCTTGTCGAAGTACGCCCTGATCTGAGCGTACCAGTCCAGCTTATCTGCGCCCCGGCCACACAGCGCGCTCACCAGATGCCAGATCAACAAGATGTTGCCAAAACACGCTGCAGAGGTCAACACGCGCTGCGCTCGCCCGCGCGCAACCCGGAGACATGCCGGCAGTTGGCTGGGCAACGCTGCGCGCCGCTTCAGCCGCAGGGCGCAGGGCGGCCCGGCGGGGCGCGCGCACAGGCGGACGCGTCGAACGTCGTGCGGCGGTGCTTGCCGTACAGCGTGTACCGCATCTTCTCCACCAGCTGCGACAGGCCCGACGTGAACGAGCCTGCGCCCCGCGCCCTGCTGAGCAGCCGCGCGCCGCCATGCAGGCCGGACCCCCCGCCCGCCGCGCTGCGCGGGCGAGCAGCAGCGCGCGCAGCACGACATGAGATGGCCGCGGCGCAGGCCGTGCCTGCGCGTGCCCAGCCGGCTGCGCCGGCGCCCCAGCGCATGTCCAGCGGCGGACATCCCATGGGTGCATGCGGCGACGCTATATGGAGCACGCATCAAACTTCAGGCGCGGTGCCAGGCATGCAGCGCTGCTGTACGCCGGTGCGCCGCGCCCGCAGCCCGCAGCCCGGCACGCACCCACGAAGAAGTCCGCGTGCGCCAGCAGCTCCATGTCGGTGAGCAGGTGCAGCGACGCGGCGCAGCGCTGGTCGTACGGCAGCCGGTTGAACGTGTGCTGCATGTGCGAGCTCATCTCGTACGCCTCGCGCCCGCGGAACAGCGCGCAGCCCAGGCGCTCCACCGCCAGCGCCTCTGCCTCGCGCAGCAGCGCCTCGTCGTCGCCGACGATCGCGCACGTGCCGTCGGCCATCGGCTGCGCGGCGCGCGCAGCAGGCGCCGTCAGCGCCGGCGCCGCCGCCGCGCGGCGGTGCTCTGTCTGCAGACCTGAGCCTGGGCGTGGGCGAGCCGGCCGGCTTGGCACGGACAGGGCGGCGGCATGCGGTAAGGACGTGCGGAGCTGCCGGTGCAACTCCCGCAGCGTGCGCGCTTCACATGGTGCGGACACCCGCACGAGTACGTGCATGGGATGCTGTGCTGCCCTGCAGTGTCGGGCGCGAGGCTCCCGGACGCAGTTCTGTGCTAGGACACAGTGGCGCGCTTGGGGACTGGCGGGCGCAGGCGGGCGGCGGGGCCGGCGCGGGCGCGCGCACCCGGCCCCGCTTGGCGCGCCTCCGCTTCTCCTCCGCGAACGCCTCGATGTAGTGGTGCGCCAGCGTGGTGGTGCGGTTCCTGCGCGCCGCGGCC
>JAABUO010009609.1_pt1 | contig 10807 bp, 13 predicted proteins | sample 5559291 | NCBI WGS metagenome assembly JAABUO01 (sample SAMN10711878, study PRJNA513372) | rock metagenome | isolation source: Antarctica rocks | place: Antarctica: Victoria Land, Finger Mt sud
TCGTTTTTCAACTGCCTTCGTGGCCCTACGTTGACCCGCCGGCGGATGTCCACCTGAGATGCTAACTTTGGCTTGAAAGACGTGCGCTGATCGCCACATAAAGTTTCGCCGGTTACGTCTCCGATGGAAGGAGCCTATGAAAATCGTCGCTGGCGTGGATTGTCACAAAGGGACCCACGCGATCGCTTTTCTCGACACCGTGGGCAAGCTAGTTCACGATCTCGATATTCCCGCGAACGCGTCCGGCTATGCCGACGCAATCGCAGCTGCACGAATGCTCGGGGAAGTCGTATGGGGCTTAGAAGGCACCGGCGTTTACGGCCGTTGCTTTGCAAAAGCACTGCTTGCGGCTGACATGATCGTTTTTGAAGTGCCGGGTATCGTTACGAAACGTCACCGTAAGCATGCAACTCAGCACGGGAAGTCCGATCGCAAGGACGCTCGTGCAATCGCCGAAGCCGTTCTGCGCGATTATGAGCGCCTGCCGCGGTTCCGCGAGTTTGAGGAACAGGAAGCGCTGCGGTTGCGATACGACCAACGCGATCGGCTCGTTCGAGAACGCACGATGCTCATTAATCGCATACGTAGCAATGCTTTGCGCCTCAGCATCGATGCTCCGAAGGATTTGCAGACGCTCATCTCGTTACGAGTCCTTCGAACAGCTGTGGACGGGATTGTGAATCCTAGCTTCGTGGAAGAGGCCTTAGTTGACGAAATGCGGTTCAGCCTGGCGACGATCGGGCGGCTCAACGAGCAGATCTCACGCCTGGAACGCCTCATGAGCCCTTTCGTGAAGCGCCTCGCACCTGAGCTGCTGGAACTGCGAGGCGTCTCGGTAATCGTAGGTGCCGGTCTCATCGGGCACTGCGGCGATATGCGTAATCTACGCAACGCCGACGCCTTTGCCATGCGCAGCGCGACCGCGCCGATCTCTTGGTCCAGCGGCAAAACCCAGGCAGTCCGGCTCAACGTTGGCGGGAATCGACAACTCAATCGATTGTTGCACGTGATTGCCACCGTGCAACTTCGTGCGGCGGCTCATCCGGGCCGCATCTATTACGACCGCAAACGTTCTGAGGGCAAGACCGGCCGGTCTGCACTTCGGGCACTCAAACGCACCTTGGCAACCATCGTCTACTATCGTTTACGTCTCTGCCAAACACGAATCGAGCACACGAACGTGCCGATCGCCGCCTAAGGGTTGACAAAGACGGTCACCGTCGGTCGGTTTTGGGATTACCGGATGCGGGATTGCCGGATGGTATGAAGCATGCGGCGCCTATTATCTTGGCCGGTCGACGAAAACTGTCTTGGCCGGTTGGGGCCGGAGGCCGAAGGTCTTGGCGCTCGCGATCGGCATGAGCCGAAGCAATTTCGCGGCGCAGCGGCCGTAATGTAAATGGTGAGAACGTCAGCTTCCAATTGAGGGTCACGGCCGCTTTGCGACAGATAGAATACATGGACCTATCATTGCGGTGTCAACACGTGTACTGCGGGTTCAAAGCTGCTGAGAGGATCGGATCAATTCCCCGTGCCGATTCTAGATTGACAACGACCGCGGGCAAGTAGCTGAAGCGTGAGCGCCCATCAAGATCAAGTACGGGCTCGGTTGATACTTGTGCGTTCGTATCGAATGCGGGGAGTGAGGCTGTGCGATGGCCGCGCCCAGCCCCATCATTTTGGTGCCGACGACGGTAGCTACGTCCATGGCCTCGAGGCCCATTGCGAAACCGTCAGCAGCACTACCGGTCCAGTGGTCTACGAGAATTCTTACTCTGCCTGAATAGCGGAACGGTCCGCGCGGAGAGACATATTCGAAATGCGTTGGGGCGAGCCCGTGTCCAGAGCGGCGAGTCATGGAGATCGTTTCAGTTTGAGGGGGAATTCCCCGGAGCCTAATCCCGGGAAATGAAAAGACGGCGGTGTAACTCATGGATTGCTAACATCTATGGAGGTACACCAACCGTGAAACGATCCTACCGCAATCAGGCGGCTTCTGGCAAGTCCGCCGCCGAAGACGTGCAACTACGACTCGAGGAGCTGTGCCGGGAGAAGCTCGGCGAGGTTTCCAGGCGGTCTTGGAAGCCGAAGTCGAGGAAGCGCTGGAACGCGTGCGTTACGAGCGACGCGACGGCGACAGCAAGGCCGGCTACCGTGATGGCCATGACCGAAAGCGCACGATCGCGTCGAACCGCGGGCCGATTACGATCGCACGGCCTCGCGTGCGTGGAGCGCCGTTCAGTTCAGCGGTTCTGCCCAAACACCGCCGGCGCTTAGAGAACGTTGATGCAAGCATCACGGAGCTGTGGCTCGACGGCTTGGCAACGCGCGATTTCGAAGGGACGCTGCGGGCTTTCTTGGGTGCCGAGGCGCCGCTGTCGGCGTCGACCATCGCACGAACCAATCAACGGCTCTGCGCCGATTTCGAGCAGTGGAGTGCACGTCGTCTGGACGACCTGGACCTGATCTTCAGTTGGGCCGACGGCGTCTACTTAGGCGCCGGTCCTGACGATGAGCGGCGAGTCTTCCTGACGGTGATGGGTGGGGATCGCTCGGGCCACAAGCATCTGATCGCTCTGCGTGAAGCGATGAGCGAGAGTGAGGCAGGCTGGGAAGAAGTCATCGTCGACCTCAAGGCACGTGGTTTGCGCCTGGCGTTGGCGTTAAACCAATTGACCGGTATGGTGTCGTTCCAACCGTCACGGTAGTAGATCCAGTCCGCGACGTGCTTTTGATAAACCCGGCGATGCTGCCAATCCCCATTGCGATCAATCCCGGAATATTCTGCCGTCAGGGGAATAGGGGCACCGACCGGTTGCGCGCCCAAGGGTCTGCGGTTGCGCGCCAGCGGGCTTGTAGGCTGAGGAGACTGCGGTGGCAGAACGGGCCGGATTAAGAGCATCGGCGGATGTTGCCGAAGACGCGCCGGTTCTGCTTGGCGGCGGCTCGGACATCAGGCTGCCGCTGCCGGATTGGCTACAACCCGCTTAAAACGAACGCTGCCAGTGCGAGCAAGATCAGACGAATGGGAGTCTTCACGCTTGTCTCCAGACGAGAGCGGGGCGCCCTATTGTTAGCTCAAAACCGTCTCGTTGCGCCTAGTGGCAGTTCGGGCCGCAGGGCGTCGTGGGACCGACCGTGAGCACGTCGAAGTCGCCGAACGTAATCTTGTTCAAGTTCGAGAGGTCGCCGGCGCTCCACTTTCCCGAAGTGCCCGGCTCAGGGCGCGCGGTATAGAAATAGTTGTTGTTGACGTAGTTTCCGCCGGTGTCGGTGATGAACCCGCCGTAGTGTTTTAGCGCCTCAGCGATGGCCTTGGACTGCGGGCCGAAGCTCGAATCGTCGAAGTTTGCGTGCAGGCGTAGGTGCGCACCGTACGGCAGTTCGTACGGGACGTTCTTCGTCACGCCCCTCTGCTGGTAGGGCACCTGGTCGGTGTCGCTTGCGGGTTTTGTGAAACACTCGCAAAGCGCGTTCTGCCACGGGTCGATATTCAGCGCGTGGTTGATTCCGGTCGCAAGCTCCTCGAACTTCACCATTCCCGCAAATTCCGACATGCCCGATGTGCTCGACGAACTGTAACCGTTCGGGAGGATCGGGAGCGGCTTTGTGAGGTCGTACTCCCCACCGTCCTGTTCAAAAAACGCGTTGGCAATCGGGTTCTTCTTGGTGCCGTTGAACGCGGTGTGCCAGCCCTCCCATAAGTAGCATTTCGGTGGCGTCACGCGCAGCACGATCGAGTGCGCGTCACCCGCCGGTTTGTTGATAATGCCGTTCTGCGGCTCGTTCGGGCCCTCAATATAGAACGCCGCCGACCACGGTTCGGGAACAGGGAACAGATAAGCCGCGCGCCCAGTACCCGCCCCGTTAATCTTGTAGCTTTGCGTCGAATCGTTGGCGAGATTGACCACTTCGTAGCCTGTGCCGGCGGCGAAACCCGTCGTGTCGCCCGACGACGGGTTGTTGCCACCGGCAAGGACATTCCGGATGTACGCGGCGCTGTGGGGATCGACGGCGGCATTCGTCACGTCCGCGTTGTAATAATCACCTGCGGTGAAGATGCGACATCCCTCGAACATTGCGACGTTTCCGGGATTACCGGACATCATGGTCCCCGCAGAACCCTCCGCAGGTGAGGAAAGGGACGGCGCCGCTGACGCTCCCGCAGGCACAACGGAATCGCGCAGTGGTCCTTGACCCATCGCTTCCGGCGTTAGCGACGTTCCGCCGCCGCTGCTGCACGCGGATACGGCGAGGCAGCAGATGGCGGTCAGCCCAAAGGACCACGCTGTTTTTCCAACATGTGAAGTTGACATCATGATCGACTCCGTAAGCAGTCTGCGCGTCACCGAAAGCCGCAACTACGGCTCTCGTAGTCCGTTATGGCTTCAGTGCCCCCTCGCGGCATCGGTACCTGCTCGCGCTTTGCGATTACGTGAAATGTGCTGAGAAGCACATCGCAGCTCCCTCGGCGGGCACCCAAAACCGGCCACTCATGGGCACTTGAAAACCGGCCAATAGGGGTTCTCCCAACACTCGCGCTACCAGCCGCCATTTGGGCCTGAAATCGCGAGCGGTGCCGCGGAATCCCTGTCGTGGCGGGGTTTATGGTTTTGCTCGAAAAGAACTCTTCTGAGCAATGAGCGGCGCTTTACCGGCCCCGCCGCCGCACGAAGCACCGAGCGGGAACGACCCGAAAATTCACTGTAATGAGCAAAAACCGCAGTTTCTCGGCTTCAGCCCTCAAAAAAGAGCGGCTTTTTCAGGTCATTCCGTGGCTTAGCCGGCACGGGCGGCAAGAAACGGAAATTATTGTACGCTAAGAGGCGGCTAACCGGACTCAGATGGCCGCTGCAGCACGAATGTTGGGTTTACCCTAGAAGCGACTTAATCGCTAGCCGTTCGAGAAGGTCATGCCAGGTCCCGGGCACACGAGTTCAAGGAAAGCCGAACGGCCATGATGCTGGATCGCCGTGCCACCGGCATCGTCACCATTATGGAGCGATTCAGATGTTCCCGAAAAGGGGCGTTTTGGGTCGACGTCGGTTTCTGAACCGTCGCTGAACGGGAGAGGCTTCGGCGGCTCAAATCCGTTGTCGGTAGCAGCGGCCCGAAAGAGCTGGAATCGGTGGTGGCTACCGGCGCTCGGTCGCATGAAATAGAGCGTGCCGTCGCCGGCAATGCTCGGAGAGTACGTTGAGCCGCTTGAGTTTATGACACCGGCCAAATGAACCGGGTCGCTCCAGCCTGTAGGCGTACGATCGACGCGCCACAGGTTGGAGCCGTCACCGGCTTGAGCCTTAGCATCAGTCTCGGCCGTGATGGCTTGGCCACCTCGCGTGATGGGGCGGTTTGACGCAAAAATAAGGTAGGATCCATCCGGTGCCATCGCAGGTTCCATGTCACGCCAGCGACCCGAAAAAGACGCAATCGTCGGTTCCGACCATCCCTTCGCCGTCTTATGGGAGACCACAATGAACGACCCCGCGTCTGTGCTCCGTCCGAAATACACGGTTTCGCCGTCGGGCGTGAAAGCTGGAGCCGAGTCATGGGCCGATCCCGAAATGACACCCGGCGCAAAAAGCGTCGGTTCGAAATCTAAGTTCAGTTGTCCGGTAAGTGTTGCCAATAAAAAAAGGGCAGCGCGAATCATGCCTTGACCGCCGTATGCTGCGAGTACAGAGCACGCCACCGTCCGTCGCGATACGTAAAAATATCACTTGACGTGATGCCCTTTTGCCGCCCTAATCGCAAGGAATAAAAAGTCACCACACCGGTGCCGCCCTGAATCGTCACGTCGGTACCGAATGGGTGCGCCTTCATGTACGCCGCGACGAAGCGAGCCATCTTGTCGGACTGCCCATTCCTCGAGCGTCCGCCAAGACCGCGCTTTTCGGATGCGAGCTTCCGTCTGCGTTCACGGATTGGTATTCGCGCAATAACAATCGGTTTATGTAAGCGACATCGCCATGGACCTCGGCTTGCGTCCAATGATGTTCGACGGCGATGATGGCGCCTGTCGTTTTCTGAGTTTCCGCCGCCGGTTGTTGCGCGGCGACACTGTGGCCGCTGACAAAGCCAAGAAATGCAAGTACTGCGACTAGCGATGTTCGCTTCATGCCATCCCCTATTTAACAAATATGTTGGGCACATTCATCTCGCAGTGGCCTTTGGGCGTAAGATCGAGCACATGAAGGCGCCCATCAGGGAGAGCCGAGGAGCCTCGTCACGGCGCGGAACTATTCTTTCCGGCAATGCACGGAGTCGACCAAATGCCGCTACCGGCCTTTGTGACGGAGTACCGTATATCAAACGTCGAGTCGGGGTGGAAGTCGTACTCAAAGCGGTCGGTGCCGTCATCGTTGGCGTAGGCGATTCCGTTAGACCCGTTGGGCATCGGTGCGCCATGAAAGGATCGTGTGCCTGAAAATGCATCGATCACGTACTCGATCGGCTCACCCTTTTTGGTCTTTCCGAAGAGGCCGACGGCGTGATACTTCCCAGGCGGCACATCATCGTACGTTGAGGTGACGGCCGCGCCGTCCGCGGCCAATGCAAACGATGCGATCGCGGAGATCGGCGCTCCGTTAGCAAAGTGTCCGTCACACGTCCAGGAGCCGACCGGGAGGTGCAAGGGCGGCGTATCCGTCGCGCCGGCTTTTCCGGCTGACTGGAACATCGCCGCCAATATTATTAGGCGACCGAACGCTGGCGATCGTGTCTGACGGCTAGTGGCAGTCAGCGTGAGAGGTCGAGGCAAAGCCATACTACGTTGTAGGACTGACTATGTTCGCACTCCTGCCGCCTAAGTCTACATTGTAGGACCATGGCGAGCTTTGTGCAACGCTCCGCAGGAATGGCACGCGGTGATTTCCTCGGTGACTTTGAACACCTTATTCTCCTTGCTGTCCTGCGCTGCGGCAGCGAAGGCTATGGCCTCGCGATTCGCGATGAGATTGTCGCGCGACATACCGGGCGATATCGACAGGCGCCGTCTACACGACATTGGATCGCCTCGAGCGCAAAGGCTTGCTCCGTTCCCACCTCGCGCTAGGCGGCTCGTCGCGGGACAACCGCCGACGCCGTCTCTATGAGCTTACTCCTAATGGACGCGAGGCGGTAACGGAAACGCAGCATGCGATTCGAACGATGTCGAAAGGGCTCCGTCTTTTGGGTCGACGCACGTGAGGAGCTTCTTGTTCGGCGACGTGCTGCTCCAACTTGTAACGCCAAGGGAGCTGCACGAGCCAATCGTTGGCGATCTTCACGAAACATTCTACAAGCTGGAGGAGACACACGGACGACAGGCCGCATGGCGCTACTACTACGGTGATCTCTTTGCATCGGTGCCCTCACTAGCATGGACGAGGGCCGCAATCGACCTGCACGACCGCTGGTTCTCCTCAGTTGTAGGCGGACTTATCGCATTCGGCGCGATCTTTCAAATATTTCAACTTGTGGATCGTCTGCACGCCGACTCGACGGCGATGACGTACGGAGTGATACTCGCCGCTACGTGCGCGTTGTGCTTTGTGCCGCGTGTCGCTAAGACCGTCGCTGTCCTTGTGCTGTTTATGTGGTTATGGGATGGACTGCCTCGTTCTTCGTAAGCCATTCGATCGAGCGAATTGAGTTGCGTTCGCTCGATTTCTATCTTCGTCTCGTCCGGCTGGGCTTAGCCATGGTCGGTGCTATGGCCGTGTCGATTGTCGTTCGCCGCCATTTTCATCGCGCGAAAATCGGGTGAACGATTGTTAGAGTCCGAGCCTGCGCCGGCGTGGTCATGCCATCGAGAGCCGGCACGAATGTAGCGTCGCGCCACCGGAATGCTCTTCCAGCGACCTTGCCGCATGATCGTGGCTTCGGATTTGTTCGCCCGCGCCGCCGACGTCGCGAAGCCGCTGCGCAGCGAATGCGCGGCGTAGCTGTTCGGATCGAGCCCACTGCGTGCGCCAATCTTCTTGGGGTTAAAGGAGCACTCCTGTTATGAGCCACTTCGCGTCTTAGAATCGAGGTCGGCGTGGGAATTAGAGCTCACCGGCCCCAGTTTTGACGTAATTGCTCATTACTGCTGTTGTCCTGCCGTCGGCAGGGTCCGATAATCCGTGCTCGGCGGAACCGGCGGGCGGCGGATATTGCTCAGAATAGTGGTTTCGAGCAGTTCGTCAACGCGCCAACCACGACCGGGATTTCGCCGCACGCTCCTCCAGTTTACGCCCAAGTGGCGGCTCATGGCGCGAGTGCTTGAAGAACCCCTTACTGCGCGGGCGGCAGCAGGTCGCGCGGCGTCAGCGTGACCGTCTTGCTCGTCCCGGCGCGCTCGGTCGTCACTGCGAACGGCGCATTGCCGGACAAATAAGAACGCGAGTCGCCGAGGCCGAGACCGCTTGTAACGGGCGTGCCCGTGACCGCCGTGATGCGATCGCCGGTTGCGATGCCGGCGTTCGCCGCCGGGCTTCCCGGGACGACATCGAGCACCTCGAACGCGTCCGGACCGGTTTGATCGAGGCTTAGTCCGGTTCGGTCGCTCGGAAACTGCGCCGTTGCGTTTGCATTGGGAATAAACGTCGCCGTTTGCGCTTTGAAATCGAACACGACCGTGAAGCGCGAAAGGATGCCCGCACCCAAATTGCCGGCGACACCACGCGTTGCAAAGAAACCCGACTTCACTTGCGGGATGCCGACGGGAACGTTATCGAACGTTAGCCCCGCCAATTGGAACGTTCTTGCGGTTGCCACCGTGAGCGTCAAGCCGCCGCCGACGCCGCCGGGGGACTTGTACGGCAACCCGCCGCTCGGAAAGAGGTGGTGTTGTTCGACGAACGGTTCGTTGAGATCGATACCGCCGCCGTTGCCCGTGTCGAGCAAGAAGTACCCGCTCACGCCGTCGACGCTTGCGAGCACGTACGCGTGTTCACCATCCGATTTGAACGGCAGCGTGGTCCCGCCCGATGGTGCGGCGGCATCGAATGGCGCGACATCGATGCGACCGTCGGCGTAACGGAACGCCACACGAAAATTCGCGAGGTATTCGAAGCCGATGAGGCCCTCCGGCGCCACGCCTTTCCTCGGATGGGCGAAAGTGTAGGGCAGCGAGGTCACGATGAAGTTCTGCTTCGCGAGTCGCGCGCCGCCGAAATCGACGCTGGGAACCGCTGCGAAAGCGGTCGTCTGCTGCTTCGCGCCGGCGCCGCCGGACGCAATTCCCCCAGAAGCGTTCAGGCCCAGACGTTGCGCGGCTTCGGGAATCAAAAAGTTCGCTCCGCCGGAATCGAAATCGAGCGTCACGCGCTTCCCGTCAAGGTCCACGGGGACGACGACGTGCCCCACTGCACCTGCAACATCGCTAACGAACGGCACCGACGCGGGCGCAGCAAGCACACCGTGCGAAACGTACGGCGGACGCGCGAACGCGCCGGGGTCGAACGCCGTCGTGTATCGCACCGACATCAGCGTCGTCGTCGTTGTGGTCCCCGAGCTGTTTACGTCGACCGAGCGCAGCGATGTCGGGATACCTTGGATCGTTCGAAAATCCGAATTCGTCGTCGCATCCGGCCCGGACGAGGTCTGCGCGAGCACCTGCACGAGCCGATAAGTTGAGGCGTCGAAGGCGAGATCGGCCGGCGAGCCGCCGGCGGGTTCGACGTGTAGCACGTACGCTTGGCGCCCACCGATCGTCGCTACGCGACCGGACAGCACGGTCGAACGCTCGTTGCGACGAAAATACGCGTTGCTGCTCAGGTACGCTTGCGTGACGGCGTCCGCAACCACGGACGGCAGGCTGACGATCGAAAGGATACCGTTCTGCTGGGTCCATTCCGCCCCATCGTATCCTTGCAGAAATGTGGCCGGGCCGACGACGGTACGCGCGCGTGAATAGCCATTGCGCAGATTCGTAAGTGCGGTAATCGGAAACGGCGGGCCGCCCTGTTCGGCCGTGCCCGATTCCGTGACTGCGGCGAACTGATCGAGGCGCGCTCCACCGGCAGCCGCGTGCGTGGCGGCGAGAACGCGATCGATGCGACCTGCGTCGAGGACCGACCCGCTCGCCGCCGAGCTGGAGCCCGGATGATCGGCAGCGGTAGGGGCCGACGACGCAGCGACGGCCGTAGCGAATAGAAGTGAAACCGCTAGCAATGCACGCAACATGCAGCCGCCTTCGCGATCCTGCTGCGCTCTCCTCACCGCGCGCGCTCAACAGCACCAGGGCGTCGCAAAATTCTTTCGTCATGAAAGTCGACGCCGAATGCGTCACGAACGCGATCGCGCCGTCGTCGGTGACGTAAGTGCCCGCGTGTCACCCGGCGGCCGATCAACCATGTTCGATCGCGATCCGCAGTGCAGTCGACAATTTCAGACGCGCGCTATCGCTTCGAGACGAACATTCTGGCCAAACACTTCGGCGAAGGGCGAAGACGAGCGCAATTGCCGAGCGGTTGTCTAGGGCCGACAACACGGCGCGCACGGCACGTGGCCCTTGTCGACTGATCGTTCCCAGGCTTGCAAATGTGGGTCTCGTCCCGATCCCCGTTGCCAGCATCGGGATCACGGTCGAGCTCCCGCGCGACGGCAAGCGAGATTTCGAGGCTGCGCCGATCGCTGCCGATCGCTAAGGTTCATATTATTTTGAGACAGGATTTCGGGACGCGCAAAGCCGCTTCATCTCTCGGTCTCGAGATCGAACGCGGTAGATACGGTGTTGGTTGTCAAGGTGCGGCAAAGGTTGGATCGAACGCGCGGCCGGACTTGAGGACGCCGTAGGCTAGGGTCAAAAGCTTACGCATGACGGCGGCGATGATGGTCATGT
>JAABUO010009610.1_pt1 | contig 10805 bp, 13 predicted proteins | sample 5559291 | NCBI WGS metagenome assembly JAABUO01 (sample SAMN10711878, study PRJNA513372) | rock metagenome | isolation source: Antarctica rocks | place: Antarctica: Victoria Land, Finger Mt sud
TGCTGTCCTGTAGCTGCTGTTCACATGCTGCTGCTGCTGCTACTGCTGCTGCTGGATGAGTAAGACTCGTGATTGCTGCTTCCTTCCTGTCCAAGCCCTGCTGCATTGCACCTTCGATGCTGCTGCTGCTGCTTCAGCAGACAAGCAGCATGCCTGCAGTGAAGTCTGTCCTGATTATAGCTCTGGGCTGCCGCCTTAGGAGGCTCCCGTTATAATCGCTGAAAAGCGTGAACTCTTCTTTGTTTTCTGCCTGCAGTGATCTTATCAAGCAAGCAAGGCAGTCATCTTTTCAAGTACTGACAGTGGTGCCATGGAGCATCTGCTGGAAATGATGTATGACTGTTGCTGATTAGTTCAGCTTGTGTTGTTGTGCTGCAGCATGTGGGTAGTGATGCTGATGTGGAAGCTAACACCAAGCTGAAGGGGTTGGAAGAGAAGCTGGCAGCTGTTGGACAGAACATCAGCCTCAGAGTGAAGGTCAAAGAGAACGACATGGAAGACGAAGAAGATGAGGAGGCCCTGGATGGTGAAGAAGGACAGATGCTGAAGCAGCACAGACTGCCTCAAGGGAATGGAGAATTGAGTACTGCTGGTGAGATAGCATTGACTGTGTACAAACGTATGTACCCTATTTTGCTGGCTCAATCCTTGTGGAATGCACTGAGCACATTGGAACAGGCTCTGATCTGCAAATCCTTTGTTATGCATTGCTGCTGCGTGGCTGCACAGCACAGTATTTGGCAGCTTGTTGATGTTGATTGCAGCATATGTGTGGCTTGAAGTACAGCATAAACAGATGAGAGCAGTGCAGACCATTGCTGTTTGATGTGCAGGGATGGGATCAGAACGCATGTGATATGTATAAAGACTGATGACATAGGGTTGGTGTAACAGGAGGTGGCACATGTATTTTGCTCTGAAGGCAATCAACGCTTGGAGGGCATGCTATGCACATATTGAAATAATTGATTTTGCTTTTTGCTGATGTGGAAGCAAGCTGTCTGTACTGCCTTTGTTGCATTTTCTGCATTGCATACTGTAGCCCTTTGTGTCGTGATGTTGTTGACAGGTGCAGCACTCTGTGCAAAAATACAAAATTGTGAACGATCAGTTTGCTAATGATGCAGTCAAGAGTAAGAGCTTACGTTAGATATGCAATCGATATATTTCAGATTCGGAACGAATTTCACGTATCTGCAATGACGCGTAGTTGTGCTCATGCAATGCTTCTCCTGCATGTCTGTAACTTACCGCTGTGCGTCAAAGTGCTGCAGAGCAAGGAAACAAGTCAATCTCCCTCGATGTGCCTCACTAATAGGGAGATGAAACGGTGGTTGAGGTCTCGGAACTTCCAACTGACTCAGACAGGTCTAGAAGCGTCGCGGAAACCAGCGCGTTAAGTCTTATTTGTACACCAAACACCATTCAGAGGTGCTTCTGGCTTCAAAGGTGAGAATGTAACGCTTGCTGCTGTGTCCCACACCTTTTGTTGACTGCGACCCGCTAATGATCACTTGCATTGATGGAGCATGCCGGACGATTTTTGCCGTCGAGTTTCACGCTTTACACGACAATTGTACCCGTCACGAACCATTTGCGTACTACAGATCTTCGAAGATAGTTCCAAAATGGCAGTCTGTGCGGCTGCGCACCCTCACTCACACTGCATTTCCTCGCCGAGTCAACTTGAGGTGCGCTTTTGCAGGACGCACACACATCTCGCAAGTATGTACTATACAGTGTGTCTGATCGTTTGGTGCTGTGTATGATGCAGGACGTCCTGCCAAGCACGCGGACTCGCAGGTCGCTGTTCAGGCCGACCAATCCTGTTACAAAATATCTCCACCCACATCTATCGACAGGCAAGTTGTATCATGATGTTTGGTCTTCCATTCGCTCAAAAAAATTGAACACTCACAAATGTGTTGCTCGCCATGCTCAGCTTCTCTGATCACGGCATGCAGGAAACAGATCATACAAACACAGCCAGCCAAACCGTTTTGGCTGTGCTCACGCTAGCCAGGTATCTACTTGCTTTACAGTAGTCATCTCATGCGCATGCTTGAGATGCAGCACTGCAGCATGTGCTGCAGCAGGTGCTGACAAAGACAACTGGACATGCTGCAGCAAGGTCCAGCGACCCTCAAGGTAATTCAAGCTTCACTGTATAGGCTGTGTTTGCGACTTTACTGTGACAGACGAATGTCATCTTGCTGCATGCAAGAGCTTCAGGATCAAGCAGTGCTTGTGACAAACAGTGATGGCCATTTTCATTCTGCATAGTCAGCTACAACCAGCGCCTTTGTCAGGATCACAAGCCCACCTCGTTGCACCATTGCTGCACAGCACATTCTACCCATCACTGCACAGTACATCCTACCCACCACTACACAGACACACATTACATTGGTGCTATGCAAGCATTGTGCTGGTGCCTCTTTGACAAAGCTGCCTTCCACGAACAGAGCATCGTGGTGCGCGCAAACAAAACTGGCTTCAAGACACCAGCGCAGAGGCGTCACTCCTCCGTGAAGAGCAAAAGCTGCCGCAGCTTGGCTCACCACAGCTGGCCCATTTGCGTCAAAGCCTAGCTGGCAAAATTGCACGAGAAGCGTCAAAGCCTAAACCGCCGCCAGCCACAGCAGAATGCACCACAACTTCCAATAGAGCTGCAACCTATGCCTCATCCGGCAGCGCTAGGACTGACCTCTTCTTCAAGGTCAAGGAACCAGGAGTGTACTTGCCTGCATCATCAGAAGACACAACACGCCCTTTGCTGCAGCAGGTATGGTGAACATGCCCAGAGCTGTTGTGCTCAAGCATACACAATGCATTTCAGATACAGCATGTGAGTTGTCTGATGAATGCAAGAGAGCAACCATGTGCTCAACTTCAGCTACCAAAGCGCCGAGCATAGTCTGATTACAAGGTGTTGCGCAGCACATTACAGCCAGAATTGTGCAGCACACAGGCTGCAACATGCACTAACAGGTACATGTTGGTTGGGCAGAGTCCATTCAGGAGGTAACATGTTGTGTAGGCATGGGAAGAAGATCCCTTGGACACACTGAAGCTGATAGCTCACCTGCGTGATGTCAGGGATGGTAAAGCTGACCAGAACCTGTTCCATGACTGCATTGCCTGGCTCTGGCAAGACCATCCACTGACTCTGCTTGCAAATCTGGATGAGATCGTCAAGGTGAATGGTACAGCTGCTCATTCAGCAAAGGAAGACTTGACCTCGTCATGCCATGGCCCTATTGCATACTTTGCACGCTTTACATCACTTTGAAAAACTCTGCAGCTACACTGCATGGCATGCCGCCGGGCTGTGATGCACTGGGCTGACACACAAACAGAATCAAGAAGACCAACAAAGACAGACCGACAAGTCGACAGAAACACAGACAGACAGGCAGACGGATGAGCAGACAGGCAGACAGCTAAACAGACAGCGGCTGACGGAGCATAGCATGCTTGTTCAGGTTGGGTACTGGAAGGACTTACTTGAGATTCTGGTGAGGGCCTGTGTCACTGCAGAGGAGCTACAAGAACGAAAAATGTTGCAAGGACAGGTCAAGAACTTCATGAAATGGGTGCGTCATCACAGACTTGTTTGTAAAGCCCATCTGTGCCTCTTCTCCATTAATTGTTTGGAATTCACCTTGAGTTGGTTGGCGCTTGGATAAGCAGCCTCTTTTGGCAATATTTGCTGCAGCATCTTTAAAGGAATGACTCACTGAATCACACATGTCATTGGCTGAATGCATGGCATGCAGTAGCCAAGCAGTATGCAGCACCTACTTGTTGAGCATGCACATCGTGCCAACAATGCGTCATGTTCTGCAGAGGACACCATGTCCAATGACAAGCTTTTTCAACCCGCCCCATCCTCACATTTCTTAAGGCTGCTGCTATGAGCTGTGATCCTGTCAGAGGCAGTTGCACTCACACACACTAAACCTGAAAATCCTGCTTCATGGAATGCAGGGAACAGGCAGGCCAGATGTCTACAACACAGCTGAGCTGCAGGAGAAGCACCCTGAACTCAAAGAGATGTGCGCTCAAGAATGGAGGAAGCACTACAGGTCCTTGAAGACAGAAGCGCAAAGGGAGGAAGCACGCGCCCAGCGTGCAAAGCAGGCAGCTGAGAAGGCACAGATCATCAGCAAGCACCAAGCCCAGCAAAGGCAGGAGAAGAAGAAGCAATCCAGCAGAAACATCACAAGCAAGTATGCTGATGGTGAGCAAAATCACTTTTTGGGCTTATCTCATGATTCTCCGTTATACAGAGGACAAGTAAGAGCTCTTGCTTTGTGTCATGTGGTTTGAAGCAGAAACAACTGGCAGTTTTTGCAGAGCCGAAAATGCAGCCTCCAGCCTGTTCTGTCTTTTGACATTTGAACACACATCTTGCATATGAAGCCATGTCAGCACAGCAGGCTGGTGTTGTGCTTGTTGCTCTTTGCCTGTTGCCATTTGCCTGTTGCCCTTTACCTGTTGCCCTTTGCATCTCTGTTGCCCTTTGCCTGTTGCCCTTTGCAACTCGGGCCAATTTTGCTGTGCTGTTGCGGCAATTGTTGCATCACCCTCCAAAAATACCCATGAGGATTCATGCTTTTTTTGCAGACAAGTTCCAGCTGCTGCACTTGTCGGTTGCGGTAGCCTTTGCTGAGCAGCTGCAACTGGACACAGAGGCATTGGCAGAGGGCAGGCCTAAAGATGTGTCCCTGGCAGCAAAGTGGGCTCCTACCCCACAAGGTTATCTGACATTGGTCTTTGTTGGCTTCATTTATTGACATCCACCATGCCGTCTTCGCGGTGCTTTCCACAATGGGTTGGCTTGCCATCCTCTAGGAAACCGAAGTTCGGCTGAGTGCTTTGGGTCTGTGGCCATTTCTCACTCAGTCAGCAGCATGCTGTGCTGGGCATGCTGTGCTTGCATGTTTGCTGGCAAATTTATGTGCCTTCCCTTGCTTGGTAAGAGTTTGAGATGAATCAAACGCCAGACGCAGTGGCAGCAACAATGCTTGGGTGTCATCACTGATCACGACCAACCATTTGTCAGCCTGGCTTGCTTTGTGATGCTGTGCGGTGCTGTTTGCAGGATCCCATGACAAGGACACTTTCATCGCCTCCAGCATTGCACAACTGCTGTTTCCTCAGGAAGACTCCCAACATATGAAGGACAAGCACCCCAGTCGTGCTAGACACCTCATGCATGCTACATCAGAATATCGCAGAATGCTAGTGCCTCTTAGAAAATGTTTGGATGTTCCTGAGGTACTGCACCTCCGTATGAGCACGTATGCAGTACAGTGATAGTACAGTGACAGTGACTGAGCAGTGACATCCGGCTTGTAGCTTCCCCTTGTCAAGTATCATGAGTATCTTTGTTTCCATTGACATGGACTTGCTGAGGGTTGTAGTAAACATGGTGACTCATGGAACAGACTTTTGGGCAGCCTAAGTCTCAAGCGTGCGTGGTGTGTTGCATGTCTCATGTCATGCAGATGCTGTCTGTCATGTGGAGCCTTGCTTGTGCGTGCACATGTGGCAATGCACTCCTTTGTCAGAAGTACACATGTGCTCAGACCAAACGCGCATGTGTGTGGTGCATGCAGGTGTACATGTGCGCAAATCAGTGGCAAGATGTGAAGTACACAAGGGTGCCGAGTGTGTGCATGAAGAACAATAAGGGCAGCTTTGAGGAGCACGACAAGAAGCGCTTCACTCAGTATCTGGAAGATGTTCAGGCAGGCAAGAAGAGCATCGCTTCAGGGGCTCTGAAACCACATGAGCTGGTCGAAGAGGCTATGCAGCACACAAGGTCAGGCATGCATGCATGCACATGTAAGGCTTTGGAATTATGAGGCATGACTTGCTTCAGTGCTGTTCCCGCAGCATTGTCTGGGATTGAGGTGGTGCCAGTTGCATGTGCAAAAAGACCAACAAGGCAGTCCTATGCATGAAAGGCAAGGACGCTGCGCACGTACCAATGGCGCTCCAACACCGTAACTGTAGTCACTGGTATCATTGTCAGAATGCATTTGATTGCAGCAAGCTGTGTCACGGCAGCCAAGGCATCATCCTGCTTTTGGCTGACTGATGAGGATGCAGGTGAGTCTGCACCCTTTTTGCAGGCTAACTTGGGCAATACACTCCAATGTTTACACTATCGCAACTCTGCACATGTGCTTCTGGCACTCCTGTGCATGACATTTGGCAAATTTGGCAAATTTGAGACGTGCATAGCGTGCGATCAGCAGGGTTTGACTTGACACCCTTTACGACCACAGGCAATCGGTATTGCTTGAAAGGCAATGCCAGATTCCACTTGATCATACGTGAATTGACTGAGATAGGTTCCTGAATTTTGCAAACATTCATGCAACCAGCATGCGACTCATTGGATGATTAGACAAGTAAGGGCCCGCTAGGCGTCTCGCCTAGCACTTTGCACAGTACTGAGGAGGAGTTTTGCTGTTCACGTGCTCAGTTTCACAAGCTTCAAAAGCTCCTCCGCTTTGTCTGTGGAGACCATGGAGCTGCAGTGGAAGGACTATGTCGCCAAGCTGAAGGCTTCTGGAAAGCTGTCCAGCGCATTGCCAATGGCAGACGTGTCCGGTTCAATGTCAGGGTTACCAATGCAGGTAGCGCCTTCAGCTGCTATCACTGCTGTTCATGCTGCTATCACATGCCTTGCCTTGTCTGATTGTGATGAGTCAGAGGATGACTCTGCCAGCTGTCAGAATCATGATGCAGCTGCCGCCTCATGGCCAAAAGGTGTACAGACTTTTGTGTGTAGTGTTTGTGCGTGTCTGGTGTTTGTACTGCTTTGCGATATGCAGCCATGTTGGCTGTTTGTTGCTGTGATCACTCAAGAGCAGGCAGACACTTTCTGCAACCCCAAGCACAGAAGATGGTGCTTGCATGCTGCATGCCAAGCCTCCTGTTTATGGCAGCAACACACCTGTTTCAAATTAAGTCTGCATATGCTGCATGCCTGGGCTGCCTTATCTAAGTGGCCACGTTGTGTACGTGTACATGCAAATGTCACTACTGTAGCATGTCGCATGCCATGGGTAGCCACTGGCTATGCAGTTCGACAAAGTCATGACAGACCGCCCTGTTGCTGTTGTAGGTGGCCATTGCGCTGTCTCTGCTAGTGGCAGAAGTTGCTGGTCCTCCCTTTCACAACACTGTCTTGACCTTCAGCAGTACTCCTCAGCTGCATGCTGTGAAAGGGGCGTCATTAGTGCAGAAGGTACATTTGGTTCTGCCTGCCAGATCCTGTGCTGCGTGCTAGTTCCACTCAAAAGTGGCTTCCGACTCATGTGCATGCGCAGCAATCATTCACACTCACGCCTGTGTTGTCATCAAGGTGTGAGTCCTGTTGCATGCTTTTGTCGACATGAGATGTGGGTCAGAGGGAGGAGCAAGCTCAGCAAGGCCTCAGGCTTGTGGCAGTATGTTGCTGGCTTGTGTCATGCTTGCTGGAATACTCAAGCTTTCCAGAACAAAAAATGACATGCTTGGTGACAGTTTGCCAAACAGAGAAATGATCTGAATTGTAGGGTTGTTTGCTTCAGGAATATTTGCTGTAGGGTTGTTTGCTGAAGGGGCATTTCCTGTATTGCGGCTGCACCTCATGCATCATGCTTGACAAAGGTTGGTGTGTCTGCAGGTTGGAGACCTGGAAAATATGGACTGGGAAGGCAGCACCAATGTGAATGCCGCCTTTGACCTTATCTTGAAGCGCGCCTGTGATGCTGACATTTCTCAGGAGCAAATGATTGAGACTCTGTTCATCTTCAGTGACATGCAGTTCGATGAAGCATGTGGGTCTTACAGCTTTATGGAAGGCTTCTCCTCATGGACAGCTGCCCCTAACTTTAAAAAGGCTCAAGCCAAATTTGTAAAACATGGCTACAAGCTGCCCAAAGTGGTTTTTTGGAACCTGCGGGGTTATGGATATGGTGAGTCAGCGTCTGTTCCAGTCACACAGACAGAAGAGGGTACGGCCTTAGTTTCAGGATTCTCTGGTCAAATGCTCAAGCTGTTCATGGATGACGTGAATGAGCTGGTGACCTTCACCCCCTTCAACGTCATGAAGGAAGCCATTGGCAAGGAGAAATATGACAAATGGAAGGTCGTCGACTAGTAGCATGGCGCTAAGACCGTCCCACAGTAATACCACTTAACAGATTAATCTGTGGGTGCGGCACTTATGCTTGCTGTTTCATGGTTGTGTCCTGCTGGTCAGCTGATCATGACTGTACTTGTGCCTGTGTTGTATGATGTTGTTCAAGCCCTGTATCATGCTTGTATTATATGTTTGTTCATGCCGCAGGGTGTAAAGTTGGACTACATACTCGTAGACACACCTAGTCCTATAATAAATAATGTTGGCAGTCCCAACCTGTGCACAGATGATGTGCCAGGCATGCTTGCATGCATGCTTCTTTCGAATCGCCACTCATGCTGTCTGATCCATATACAAGTATCAGAGTACATCATGGCCTTGTGTCAACAGCAGCACTTCAGCAGATGATCGTACGCCTCAGCATCACAAATAGTTCGTGTGCTGTAGACACAACAGTACACGAAACAAGCAAGTCGAAAGCCAAGCTGACCTCTACCAGTACACCTGCAAGTCACTCAATCAACCCTGCTAAATATAATAGGTTATCGCAAGGTGTCAAAACTGAGCACAAAGTGCTGCTGCAACATACGCTGCCAGCACAACGCTTTTGGCAACGCAGGCATCCGAAAACAATGTCTGCATCTTGCCCTAGCGTTTGGCAGAAACAATAAAAAGAAAGCACATCAGGCTAGGCTTAGGACAAACAAAATTTCAGGTATGTACCACCTCAATATGGACGTTGGCTGTTGTGCCATGATGTGTAAAAGATGAGGTACTTCAAGTAAGCTTTGGATCAATCGGGTTATATGGATACCTTGTATGAGGGACACCTTTATGAGGAATACTTCTTCAGCATGCTGACTGTGGCCGCTCCCCTGCAAGGGCCTCTGTCTATGTCATAATACTAAAGGACACTTCGCAGCCTCACAACAGGTGCTGCCTCACACTGAAAGGTGTGATCATGCAAACGTTGAATGTTTGTATCCTTCTGAGTTCCTGTGAGTCAGCATTAGCATTGACATCTGCTGGGTGTCAACATCAACCTCATAGGTTCTGTTTCCATTCCCCTCAGGAATTAAGGCACCACCATCAGCATTGACAACTGCTGTACTGTGCTGACGCACCAGTCAGCAAGGCCTGGTCATCGCTTTTGGTGCTTCTTGAAGACCAGCGCAAACCAGCAAAGACAGAAGAAGCCAATGAAGAAGATGATCTCGTAAGCTATGAACTCCCAGGTGCTGTATCCATGTAGACCATAGTACTGTAGCACATCCTGCCCAAACAGCTGCACCTGCACGATTGCTAATAAGAGTCTGTCACTGCCACAATGACAGCATCAACATGGAGCAGTGCTGCATGACGCTACATGTACAACACTTCTAGAATGCTGTAGGCGAGTCTGACTCCCTGGCATTGAGCAGTCCTGCGTCTTCAGGGCTGACAAAGAATTCAACCATCCAGATGGTCAAAGTTTGCACATGCAGTGCAGAAGTGCTACCATGTCGAGCATGCAGCTGTATGGGAATCAGCAGGCGAATGGCACAGCACAGCACAGCACAGCACAGCACACATAATATAGCAGGTACAGCATCTCTTACATTTTGGCCTTGAAATTGGTTGATCATGAGGGCGCCCCAGCCATAGCGCATGAAGTCCATGTATGCCATCCAAATCCAGTACTTGGGGATTTTGGGCCATGTGATCAGGAAGCCAGAGAAGAAGAGCAAAACAGTGACATAAGCTGGCAGAGCAGCGTTTGCTGTGTCCATATTGGGGGAGATAGCTGCAATCAGATAAGCCAACACTGCGAAGCAAATGTTAGCGTCAGCTTACAATACTACCCTCTACACAAAGTTTGGGCTGTAGGGATTCAAATGCTCGCAGGTATGAACGCTCAGACAAATGCATCAGCAGACCTGCACGCTAGCGGAGTTCAGCTGCAGTCCCATTCTATGCCTCGTCCACAACAGAACAAACAGGCAAACAACGGGAACCAATGACAGGTTCATGGCAGCTTCCAGGACACCACTTCTAATCCCAGGTCAGCTGCTAGAAGAAGAAGACGAAGAAGAAGAAGATTACAAGCTTTGGCCAGCCAACAAGTCTGAGAGCTCACCTACACCAACAAGCTGGGTGACCAGAAAGACGATCCAGACAGGGAAGAAGCTGCCCTGAAGCCTGACTAAGTAGTACACCAGCAGGCTGAAGACCACACTGCTCGCCACAGCCAGCACCACTTCCTCCAATACCTTGAAGGTAAGGTAGGTGATGACGCGGTAAAGGCCGTCGCTCTGCTCACGTACAAAGACTGGCCGTTCCAAGACTATGGCCTGCAAAGCCATAGCTACTGAGGGCATGCGCGCATGGGTATTGGAAACATCTTATGGCAGAGTGGATGCTCAACCTGAGCTTGCAGCAAGGCCAGAAAAATTAGGGCAACATCCTAATGAGATATCATTGGGTCAATGTAGTGATGAAGAGGCAAAGCCAGGACCAGAGCCAGGGGGTGGTGCCTACAAAAAGTATGCAGCTTTGCGATAACAACCAGAGCAGTCAGAAGCGTCATGATCAGTACCCACACAAATAACAGCAAAGATCCAAAAATGAATAGAGAGAATGATACTATGCCTTGTGGCGACGACAGGAGCGCACTGCAGCA
>JAABUO010009614.1_pt1 | contig 10801 bp, 7 predicted proteins | sample 5559291 | NCBI WGS metagenome assembly JAABUO01 (sample SAMN10711878, study PRJNA513372) | rock metagenome | isolation source: Antarctica rocks | place: Antarctica: Victoria Land, Finger Mt sud
GCTGATTAATTATCGCTGATGTCGTGAAACGTTACAACGTTACTAACGATGAAGAAATCAGATAATTAAACGTCATTAATGAGTTTTATTCACTTAATTATGAATAAAAGACAGAAAGAGATTAATTTATTAAACATGTAATTCGAAGAGTATAAGAGATTATTAACAGAGAAGAAAATGTACGACGTAACGAAGAATAAAATCCTTTACGATAATGAAAATATGAGACGAATTAAGATTAAAAATGAGCGAGATTAACAGACTGCGCTGATAAAAATAACAGTAAAGAATTACTTTCGCTTTTAGTTCATTATTAATCGACTCTCTTTAAATTAATAACTAATTGTAAAGATTATATTAATTTATTCGCTGACTTTAAAAGTAATAAAATTAATCTTCGCTACTTTAACATCTGAGAATATGCTTAAGTTATTAATTAAACGTCGCAGACTACGATTACGAAAGATCTTAAAAAGAAAAGCAATAGCTAAATTAAGAAAGATTACACATACTGTTTAAGAAGCTGCGACTTTTAACACATATACTTGTTTTTAAATCATGTCATAAATGTAAATGCGAAGCACTCGTTTAATAAAACATGTTAACTTCGCGATATAAGTTTAAGATCTTAAAGAATAATAAGCATGTACTTAAATGAACGATTATTTATTATTCAGAGTCTTTTAATTCTAAAAGTAAGACTTAAGTAAAATTAACATTAACGAGAAAAAAATATAAAAATACGCGAAAGCGAATCGAAATGCGAAAGCGAAGAATACGAGTCTTTCTTTATTATTTATACAAGCTTTAAAATTATATTAAAAGTTTAAAATCGAGCGAATAGTTCAGCACGAAGAGTTTTAATGCGATTAAATGAGAATAAAAAAGATAAGTCTTCTTCGCTTTTTAAAACTACAAATAAAATAATATACTTACTTTTTTATTCGCAGATTATTTAAGCGATCGCATTAATAATGATAAAGCGCTGATTATATCTTATTTATGCGAAAATTAATCTCTTTCGTAAAAAGCTAAATGATAAGCATTTATTCGTTAAATCTTAAAAGTTTTTTCAGAAACTCGAAGCGAAATGTTTCTTAAACGAGTTATGATTAATGATTTATTTCTGCGTAAAGAGTAATCTTAAAGCGACGCTAAAGTTAAATCTTAAACCGATTCTAATTCTGTTACTTTTAATCTTAATATCGAATTAACAGAGCGAGTTTTAAAAAAACTTAGCATTACAATCTCGTCTTAACATTAAATTATTTACGAGCACATCTTTTAAGATCTTGTTAAAAGATTTAAAATTACGTAAAGATTCTTAAACGATTTAATGAATAAAAAGAGAAGCGTATTCTTAAGTTAAGCGAGTTAAAAAAGATGTTTTCATTAAGTAAATTCGTTTTTAATGCTCTTAAACGTAAGCAGAATGTTAAGATGAATGATAATTAACAGAAAATCGTTAATAAATTTAATACATTACTTACTTTATTAATGATTTAATGATTATCATTAATGAATTAATTTAACACGCTCTGTATAAAACTATCTTCTCATGAAGTACGAAAAGTAAACTGTTTCATTATTAAAAGATATGAAGAAATGCACGCAGAACTAAAAAACAGAACTGCGAGAAGGTTAAAAGCAGAACTAAAAGCACGCGTTAACGCTCGAACAGAAAGTAATGAGAAAAGATTTATGTCGATGTTCTTCTTCTTTAATTATATATAAACGTCGTGATAATTAAGACTTTGCATTACATTCTTATATTTAATTAAATTAAAAGTAAAGCACGATTTAACGTTTATTTAAATTAAGCTTGTTTAGAATAAATAATTAATAATCATTAATAATTATCTTTACGATAATAAATCAAGAAACTATACGTATTACGTAGCAAGCTACAGCGAGTAATGAAGATCTTAAACAACTTTATAATCATTAACGACGATCGTAAAGAAAGAATCTTAATTATGTTTTACTTTTCTGTTACAATTAAGTTCGTTTAATAAATAAGTTTACTTAAATCATCTTATTTACTATTTTTATGTTTTACGTTATGCACGATGTTTTTTATTTAATGAATGTTAAGTGTGTTCATTTAATTATTTATAACGAAATAATATTTAATTAATGCTCGTAAATTAAACGTCTTATTTTTTACAGCAGATTAAGTCTCGATCATTCTTAAACTTTTAACGATAATCTTTAAAACATGATTATAAAAAGTTTAAATTAATTACTTTCGTAAAAGTTATTAATAACTTAAAGAATGATTACATATTATTTTAAATGTTTTAAATAATATTCACGAAATTTATTTACTCATATAACTTAAGTAAAATAACAGATAAGTTTTTAATTAAACATTAAAGATAAAGCGACACATTAAAGATCGTTAATCGCGATTTAAAACCTTTTAATATAACACGTAACACGACGATTAAAGAAAGTTTAAGATTATTATTAAAATGAAAAAATAAAGTTAAACAAGAATAATAAAATTTAAGTCTCACACTTTTAATCTTTTAACGATAATAATTTATAATCGCAGTTTTAATTTAAATGTGCGAAGATAAATTTTCGAAAATTTTCGTAAATTTACTCTGCTAATTAAAGTTCTTTAGTAACAAGATTTGCAATTCGCATTCTTAATTCGTATGTGCGACGATAATTTATTCAAAATTTCTTTAAATATACATTTAATAATCAGAGTCTTTCAGCGATTTATTATTACAGTCGCAGTTTTAATTTAAATGTGTGACGATAAATTTTCGAAAATTCTCGTAAATTTACTTTGCTAATCAGATTTCTTTAGCAACAAGATTCGCAGTTCGCATTCTTAACTATATGTGCGACGATAATTTACCGAAAATTTCTTTAAATATATATTTAATAATTAAAGTCTTTTAGCGATTTATTATTACAGTTGCAGTTTTAATTCGCATAAGCGAAGATAAATTTTCGAAAATTCTCGTAAATTTCCTCTGCTAATTAAAATTCTTCAGTAATAAGATTCGTAATTCGCATTCTTAATTCGCATGTGCGACGATAACTTATCGTAATTTTCATTCTTTATTTATACATTTAAGTAAGTTTAATTTATAAAAACATTATTATAATCTTAATGCGACGAAGTTAAAACGCGAATTTAATAAGATAAATAAATACTAACATGTTAATTTATTCTTTTTCAGTTAATAATTAAACAGAATAGTATTAATAATTAAGATTATACGCTTTTCGAAGTCACATAACTTTAAGAAAATGTCTTCTTTTCGTATACGCGTTCTGTTCTTTTCTTTTTATCTATTTTTCTTCTTAATTCTTATTCTTAAAACTTAATCATATTCATTAACTTATCGTGTATTATTCATTATTTCGCGCCGTTTCTTAAGTAAATTATCATAACAAGTAAGAAGAACAAGAAGAACTTGAATATAAACTGGTCGCGACGAGTTAATACATCGAGCTCGAGCCGAGTTTTTAACTCGTTAAGACTTGATTCGAGTTACGATTTTAAAATTAAGTATTTAATTCGAGTTCTGATATAAATATTAAGTATTCGAGCCGAGTTATAATGTTAATATCGAGTATTTAAGTCGAGTTATGATGTTAATATTAAGTATTAACTTGAATTCTCGATTCGACTAGTTAAAACATGAAGCGATATAATATTTAATTTATTACATGATAATGTAAGAGAGTAATGTAAGAGAATAATGTAATTAATTAACTAAATTACTAGTCTGAGATTTTAATGATCTCATGATTTTCTTCGTCTTTTTTCTTTTTCTTTTTCTTCTTCTTCTTCTTTTCTTTCTTCTTTTCTTTCTTCTTCTTTTTCTTCTCTTTCTTCTTCTTCTCTTTCTTTTCATATTCATTTTTAATCATCTTCGCATCATTTTTTATCTTATTATACTTCATTTTAATTTCATTATTATTAACTTTAATCAAATTCTTCGATTCGTTTTTAGCTAAAGTTAATGAATTAAGTATCTCATGATTCGTCGCATTTTTCTCGCTAAAAAATACATTCATGAACTTATTAAATTTATTAACTACATTTAAATCATTTACTGTTTTTAAGTCTTCGAGTTCTTCATAATATAAGATACGTTACTGAATGATTTCGATTATTAATATCATGTATTTAAACATGATATTATTAAATTCATTTTAATTCGTAATAATTTAATACACACATTAGTTACGTCTTTTACATTAAATATAATAAGTACATACTTCGATAATAAAAGTAAACTCAGATACTGTCTTCGTAACTATAACTTTAATATTTGCTTATTTCGTAATCTTTTTCTTTCTTGTCTTTTTCATTAAATCTGTTTTAAAGCATTAAGCTATCATATTATTAGCTTTTAAAACATATGTGCATTACTTAAATACATTATCATGTAAATTCTTCTTCATTTAATCATTCGTAATCATATTTCGTGTATTATTCTTCAGATTTCTTCGCTTCTCTTTTAATGCATTTTAATAAACGCTAATGTTTCTTAGCTTAATGAGTTACTTGTAAAGAATTACTCGATCGACGTTTTATTTAATATAAAGAGTTTTCTAATCTTTATTTCATTTCAGAGCACGATTTCTACTAGTAATTAACTGCGACTTAATTAATAAATTAAACATTCTGCGATTTTAATTAGTTTTAATAATAATGCATATAAATAATGCATAATAATCTTCTTACATGATGATAATGTTAAAATGCTTTTTCTTTCTTTATAATATACTTAGTTATAATGAATGAATGTAATGAGTAAATATAAAGCGTAAATATCGTTAAAGTTAGAATAAATGTGAGATGTAAATAAAGTTAAAGTTAAAGCTAAATGTTAAAATTTATTCACAATTTTAAAGCTGTAAACATTACATTCATAATCTTAGTACTACAATTTACATAATCATCATCTCAGTGTATATCGCATTAATTATTTCAGTCGTCTTACTTTACATCGCATTAATTATCTTAATCATCTTACTTTACATCGTAATAATTACTTCAGTTTACATCGCATTAATTACTTAGTTTATATTAAACTTAAGTTTTTAAATCGCTTTAATTTACATTATGACTCGTATTAAGTAAACAAATAATGCATTTAAATAATGCATTTCTTATTACGCATTACTAATAAACTTAATGTAATGCGAAAATCAGACGAAGACGCATCGCGTAATGATTTAAGAAAATTAACTCGTAATGATAAACTTTCATTAAATCGAGTTAAGAAAGAATTAAAGAAAGATAATAAGATCGTGTTAAGAAGTAAAATAAATAAGATTAAGAAGATAATGTAAACAGATAATACATTAAGTAATTAACAGTTAATTTATTACGACAGATAAAGATAAAGAGAAAATGAAAGCAAGAAATCATCGCCCTTCGAGAGATTCGTCGCTATTAAAAAGATGCGAATTTATTAATATTTAAGCTCTGTTTTAAAAAAGTAATACGCGAAATTTTACGAAATGAGATTACTACAAATTAATTTAGTTCGAGAATAAGCGATGAGAATTATAAGATTCAGACTTCGACTCTGCTTACTTTTTAAAAGATCATAAAAGCGTTTTTATATAAATTTCTTATCAGTAAGTGTATTCCTTATTTACATTATTCTTAATATTGTATAACATTTATTAATATAATACTTTACGCATGTAAATAGTAATCTTCTTATAATATACGCAAAGCGTATTACAATTTAATAAAAAGATATAACATTAATGAAATAATTAATGAATAATCTTAAAATTTAGTAAGATAATATGTTAATTAAATTAAAATGATCGATAATGAGAATATTTAACAAGAAGTTAAATTATTTAACATCGTAATACATTTAATTATTTATATTATCTTGTTACATTATCTCGTAAGTATATTATCTTATTATATACATTAATAACGTAAAAGTAACTTTAAACGTAATAATATTAAACATTTAAACGTAATAATATTAAACATTTAAACTGTAATAAAACGTAAAACATTTTGCAAATCTGTTTTGAAAGAATCATTAAATTCATTAATCGCATCTTTATCTTCTTCTTTACGATAAATATTTCACGCTTTAATAATAATCTTCTCAGAATTTAAGTTAATACGATTATAATACTTAAAAAGCATTATTTATATAATTAATTCTGAAGTCATTTGTAATTAATCTTAACGATAAACTCTTCTCTTAAGACTGAATGTTCATTTAATATTTATAAAGAATATTAAACATGAAAGAATATCTTTAATTATTTAAGTTAATCTTAAAAAGTTCGAGACGTTATCTCTTTAATACTTTCATGTTAAAGATTTCTTAATAATAGCGTTAGTGCGAAAATATTAATTATTTTCATTAACAGATAAAGAACGACGTTAATTTCTTTAAAGAAAAGTTCGTGTAGTCATTACAACAGGCTATAGCATTATTAATAAATGATTAATTACATTATCATATTATATTATTTAATTAACATTATTAATTACTTGCGTTTCGAGTTCTGAAGTTATAATTCTCTTTTTATAATAACGACGAAAATAATTCTTAAACTCTTTTTTATACTTGTCGTAATAAGAATAAGCATTCTCATTAAAATCATGTTCATCGTTCTCGTTTACATCTTAATCTTAATATAATTTTAACTTTTAAGTAGAATTTAAAATCATAGCGAGATTATATATTAATTTATCTTTATTCTTCGTTTTAAAATAATGTTTTATGAGCTTTATAAAAGCTAGTTCGCAAGCTTAAAGAATAAATGCTTGCGAAGTACATGTATTATTGCGTATAAACATTTTAATAACATTAAGATGATTAAAAAGAGCATTAAACATTCGAAATTCTAAATGTATCTTAACATTAATGATTTTAAACATAATTAAAGTTAGCTCGTAAAAAGAATTTAACATATTATTAACAAGCAATATTAATGATCATTCGTTCTTCTTTAATTAAATAGCTTAAATCTTTGTATCTGTCGAGAATTTCTTAATTCATATATTAATCGTGTCGCGTAGTTAATATGCACGTTAAAGCATTAAATAAATAAAGTTTCAGCGAATACGAATGTCTTGTATTAATTTTCGAGATCTTATTATAAATTTAACTTAAAGCTTTAAAAAGCGAAGCTTTTATTAAGAAAAATTGTTAATAGTAATAATAAGGGCGCGAACCTGTTTTACTACTTAGTAAATGCATTATCTTTTTGCATTATCTTTTTAATAAATATCTTTTTAATAATAATGTAAAGATCATGACTTTTAATTACATTCTTAACTTAATTCATTTCTAATAACACAGCAGAATCGTCGTTTAAAGTCTTTAATTTAATAACTTTAATAAACTCTTAAGTTACTAAATTAATGATATGAGTTAAATAAGAAATCGAGTTTTGTACTTTATCTCATGAAATGTCGCGTCGATTAAGCGCTCTTTTAAGTTTCTTCTTTAAAGTATTATTATTACTTACGTTATCGATAATAACATTAAAAAGCTTATTCTTAATATCGTATGTATTTAAAATCTTAAACAGCTCTTACATTAAATGACGATTAATATGTTTAACTTAAAAAAACGTAAATTTAATAAAATGTTCACGAAATTAAAATGCAGCATTCATTTAATATATTAATACTTTTAAATAAGCGACTTTTTAAGAACTAAATTATGCATTTAACGCAATAAAAACACGTCGTGACTTTTTTAAATCTTGCTTTATCTTTTTACGAATCTCATCGTAATTCGAGAAAATCATGCTTAACAGTTTAATGCGATGCACGAAAGTAATCTTTAAACGAAGTATTTGTAGTAACTGTTAAAAATGCTCGTTTTTAATAATTTAAAAAGATTAATTCAGTGTAACGAAGATTTAACATAATATTTTTTTTTAATTCTGTTAATTAAATTAAAATAATAAATTAATACGACTTTTCTTTTATAAAAATGTTAACTTTACATTATTTATTTACATTATTATATTAAACTTATACGACTAAAAGCTATCTTAAGCTGCGAAAGAGAGTCGAATCGCTTTCGTTTCATGTAAGCATTTAACTTAAAATGCTTAATTATATTAAATGTACTAAATTCATTAATAGCTGTAAAATGATTTAAAATCTTATAATAAATCTTGCATAAGATCTTAAAATATTCTTTTAATGTTAAGATCATTTAAATAAAATTGTTTCAGATGTGAGATTGTTTATTTACTTTAATCTTTTTAGTTTAAAGTGAATTTACTATCTTTCTTTAAGTTTTATTAATGACACTTTTGTTAATAAACGTTTATAATTATTATTACTGAAATTAAGTATTAATATCAGAATTTCATTTAACATACTAATTATTCTCTTTTAATTTTAAAAGAAAAGTATTGCGATAAATTCTATTTATTACTTCTTAAAGAATTCGTTTCTTATTAACGAATATTTAATTAATATTTCGTGAATCTTAACTTGCGAATTAATTAAAACGAAGATTACTAAAAGTAAACAGATAAATGATAAAAGAATTAAATTCTTTCTTAATCGAAAATCTTAATGATTCGTATATTTTATTAAAATCAGACATTTTGTAATATATATTATTAATAATGTAATAAAGTAATGTAAATAACGAAAAGATGATATAAAAAAATGAGAAAACAGTTTTAATTATTGCTATAAGTCTTTTAATAATAATGACGTAATAGATTTAAAAATAGTAAGTCTTAACATTTAACGTCATTTTTAATTACTTAACGACTCGAATTAAGAACTTAAATTATAACTCGACTCGAGATTAATATTAAGTCGAATTTTAATGTTAATATTAAGTATTCGAGCCGAATTCTAATATTAATATTAAGTATTTAATTTGAGTTAAAATGTTAATATCGAAACTTAACTCGACGATTAATTTACTCGAACATTACGATTAAAAGTTAAATGCGTAACATTTATTAAAATTTGTTAACACGCAGTTAACTGACTTAATAATTTTATTTAATTTATTTACTAACGAAATGCTAAAAGAACGATTAAGAAAGTTAATGAAAATTTTTACATATCGTCGCAAGAATCTGAATTCAGATTTAAAAAACAAGAACGCGAATTTTTCAGCACATTTAAAAGCTCGAATGATAATTTATCATCTTATAAATAATGATCTGAAGAACGATTATAGCAGAAGATAAATTTAATGTTAATCTTGCACGTATGTTCATAATTAATGTTAATCTTAACATAGCTTATTAAAATCATTAAATTTCGCGAAAACTTTAAGTTAACGAAAAAGACGCATCGACGTAAATAGCTTCTTTACTCGTCGTTATTAACCTCGTTTTCTTCGAAGCTTAATGAGTAAATCTTAAAGTCTTATAAATTAATAAAATTATTATTAAGTTCTTTCGTAATCGATTCACGATACAACGCAGTACAGATTAATAATTCAGACGAAAACTTAAACACGAAAGTTCTTTAAGCAGAATTTAAACGATGATCGAATACATTCTTTACTAAAGCTTATACTAATGTGCTTAAAGTTATAAAACTTATACTACGAATAATGATTATAACGTGTAAAGCAGAGAAAAGTATAACGTTATAATTAAAGACGTAATGAATTCTTTTAAGCGATTTTATACGCAAGCTCTGAATTAAAGATCGTGCATATTTATTAAAGCATAGAAAACAAAAGAACTACTTCGTTACTGAAAGATTTATAAAGAACGAAGCTCGAAAGATAATATGTAATATAAATTTTTCGATATCATTAATAAACTAACAGATACAGTATATAATTTCATTAAATAATATTAAGCATAAATAATGTTTTAAATTTAAGATGTAATAAAGAATTATTATGTCTTTTACGACGAACTTGATACATTAAATTATGTTACTAGCATATTAAATAATAATAACTTCATTAGTTCGAATATAAAAAAGATAAACATCTTTACAAACGTGATACGTTAACTAACATGTACTTAGTTTAAAGAATGTCGTTTTCTCGCGTCGATGATCGTAAAGATTATTACGATCTCGTTTTTTAATTAAGAAAATCATAATCTTAATTAGCTATTAAGCACGAAAATTATATATTTTAAGCTAAAAGATAAAATCGTAATACTAATATTAATCGCAGTTTAACATGTCATTAACGAATAAGCAAGCGGTCAGAAAAAGATTAAGAAATGAAAAGAAACTGCAACAAAGAGTATAACATCTTAATCGTTAATGTTTTCTTATGCTTTATCTTTAAAACAGTTAAATGGTAATTAATTAACATGCGACAGTAACATATTAGCGAATGATTAAGAGTTAACGAAAGCAAATCGAGAATTAATAAAATTTAATATTAATTATGTTACATGAACGCGTTATAAGTCATGTTAAATATTACGAAAATAACGTAATTAATAGCATTACTGCGACGTATAATCTTAATTATAATAAGTTAAATGATTTACTAATTATTATCGTCTCTCAGAAACGCTTTAAAGAACGCTTAAACTTTCTTTTCTTTTCTTTCGTTAACTCGAGTTACTCATTAATGCATTTTATAAATAAGTTCTTTAATCTTATAAGAAATTAAATATCGTAACTTAAAAAGTTAAACAATACGAAAATCGTGACAGAAAAGACAAAGAATATAATAAATTAATTAAAATTAGCTAATAAAAATGAACATGTAAAACTTTAAGAAATCTTAAAAAACGAATAGAATAAAAATCTGAAGAACGATTCAGATGTAAGTATTCATTTTCAGCTATTAAGATGAGCGATAACTAATTC
>JAABUO010009619.1_pt1 | contig 10798 bp, 14 predicted proteins | sample 5559291 | NCBI WGS metagenome assembly JAABUO01 (sample SAMN10711878, study PRJNA513372) | rock metagenome | isolation source: Antarctica rocks | place: Antarctica: Victoria Land, Finger Mt sud
CAGCCTTATTAGGTGCAATTCGAATTCCTCGTCCACCGCCTCCAACGATCAAGTTTCCAGGTCGGTAACTCTCATCAACTTGCATACGCTTTATAGCAGAATGGTGTATCCATGCGTTATCCGGTATATCCCTTGTCTCGCCCATCGGCAACGGTAATGATATTGCTTTCCAACTACCATCCGGCTTAAGGTCCATTCGCCGGAAAGGTAGATATTCCATGACTTTCCACGTGATAACTGACCCCTTGCCGAGGCCATTGTTAAACTCAAGGCAATCATGCAGCACACCTTTAGTGGCCGCTGAGTGTAGAGCTTGAAGAAAGGAGGACTGCTTGGGTGCTTCTGGTTGCAGACCTGGTGCCCAGCCAGGCTTCTTGACGTCAGAGTGAGGGCTACGAAACAAATCCGGGGGTTTGGGAGAATCGGAAGAACCTGTGACTTGAACTTCTGGTATCGGTTGCCCTTGAGCAGCCTGCATGGTTGGCGGTGCCATATCGAAGTCTTCGTCGCAGCATTTTAATTGTAGCATCTTCTCCGGGTCGAAGTCTAGTCCTGCGCGTTGCGCTTCTCTTACCATCCAAACCAAGGGACCATGGCTCAGAGGAGCTTCTTCCCCATGCAATAGCGGCCATCCCCCACCCAAATCTGCATGGCCACCAGGGAACCATAGCTCCTCGATATTTTGTTCCGCCGCTTCATCTTCGTCGTCGTCGTCGTCTGGATGCCTGATTGGGATAAAGGAGCCGACAGAATGAACTGAAGAGCAATCATTGTCCGACACAGCATTGCGCGAATCTGCAGGGCTTGTGGATCTCCTTCGTCCTCGTCCTTCAACCTGAAGGCTCTCTCCACCTCCGTGCTCCTCCTGTTGAATGCTTAGCTGGGGAGTAAAAGCTCTGTTGGCTTCGCTCGTGGGTCGAAATTGACTCGAACGTCTTCGGAAGCGGTCGTACTGTGGCTTCGGTGGAGGCTCGTTCAACGGTTCTGGAACACTATGATGAATACCATTTTCTAGCCTCTGGATGTGATTCTGGACGTGATCTAAGCCTGGTATATGATGGTGGTGGTGACTTGGGAGCTTGGAACCGGAGATTAAGTCTGACCGGAATTTCGCTCTTCGTTCGTCAATACTCACCGCATGCCGTATAATTTTCGCAGAACTCCTGGCTGTATAAGGGAATCTACTTCTTTGCATCCATGCGTTCTCGAACCGTGGCACGCTGTTCACTAATTCAATATTTAGCTCGAAATGTATATGAAACGCGGCATGCACCAAAGCAGGGAGCGAATTCGTAACTTCGAGACCTAAAGTACCTGATCTAAACGTACCTGTGTCGAAGAGACCCAGGAATCGAATTCGTCTTACCGGCCGGCTGAAAGTTTCTCGGAAAGCTCGAAGGAATGTGAACATCTCCTTTTTCTTCTTTATTCCTTCTTCGTTTCCCTCCTCCCTCTCTTGCCATTGAGAAAAGGCTTTCCACGCAAAGTAAGCCATTTCCTCATTCCCCGCGCTGAGCAGACCGACATGATCAAGCATTTCAGCCAGGAAGCGAGCTATATATGCTCCTCGGCTGAAACCAAACATAATTATGTCGTGGTCAACGTAAGCTTTCATGAGAAACTTGTACCCACCCATGACGTGCTCATCGAACGAAGTACCGACAGCAGAATCCTTGGCTTTCAGATACCATGATTTGACTCGCAATTTCATACTTTTGTGGGAGAGCGAAGCGGTATTGACGTACGTCCCGATACCTGGTTGATAGTAATGTTGGTCTCCATTGTTCCTGTCGAGCATTCGATATATCTTTAGGATGTTGCTATCGGAGTCGGTGCCTATAAGGGCATTAGTTCGAAGCCAATTCTCATTCACTGCAACGCAATGACCTGAGAACTTATTCCCCGTCCCATCGAAGCAAAGAATAATCTATCTCAACCCTTATCAGTTATTATGGAAAGTCAGAATGTGTTTAAGGATCTACCCTTTTCCTTTCGCAGAATGGGCCATGAGGTGGGATAGAGGCTGCGCCTGCGCCAGCGCTGGAGTCCCTTTCACAAGCATGTTTTCTATTGACCTGCAAATGGGATTGCATGCTGGCGTGTCGCAAGGATAACAAATATATGAGGCTGCTTCTTCCACCGAGGAAGCGTACAGCGAATAATAGGTGAAATGGACAGCTCAATTGCCAACCAAAGAAAAGAGGATGTCACGATCATTACGAACACACTACCCCCACTCCCACGAGAAGGATGGCGGCTACCCAGTATAACTAAAATCACTGGGTGTTTATCGCCATCACAAACGTAATTGGCAAGTGTCACGTGCAATTAGCAAAATATCCTAGCTGTACGTAGTACATGTCATGGGAACCCCCTTACGGATGTCTTGGACGTTAGTAATGTTGAGCGCGAGGGTGCATCTAGGATCATGATAGTGCGATCTCCTCCTCCCTTAGCCAGATGCAGTCTGCAGCCAGGGTCGATCTCGATGGTAGTTCTGTGAAGAATGGGAGGAGACGAGATTTTGCAGAGTTTAAGTTCCGTAGCCTGCATCTACTAGAAAATTGTATTGACCGAGCGTATGCGCAAATGGAACTCCCAGCCAGTCGGATGTTTGGAATATTACCATGCGTGTTGATGCCAACGTGGACAACTGGACATCCACCTGCGTAAGGTAGTGGGATTTTCGAAGGCGTACAACGTACAACTTGAGGAGAACAGGGATCTTCCGGCAGACTATTGTCGCTTGTTCCCTCCCGCTAGCGCTTTTCTCGGCCACCATCGGGCGTTGCCCTACTCTTAGTCAGTTTTTTGGATATCGCAAATGTTGTCCTGCATACCCTCTACTTTCACCTCTACGCTTCACCCCGCTCTCTTGGTCGTACAATATGTTCAACTGACATGATGACTTTTACTTCCGCATGGTTCACCGCCGATTAGACACACCTATCTGTAAGACAACGGCTATTTGCAATGGATATTGGTAAAAGGTTCCAAGGACGTCAAACGAAACATGATCCGAGGATTGAGTTATATCAACATTCTGATGCACTCATAAGGTAGGTGTTTTACTACATGACTCTACTAGCGTCTTCTAATGTGAAGATCGACTCAGATTAAACATGATCGTCCTTCCGACTGAGGGCAGTGCTTATTTCCATGTGCAGCAAAAGTCAGATCGTCTCGATCATGACCCGTCTCCATCTGCTTGCATCCTCCAATGCAAGCTTGTCCCCATTTTCCATATCAAAGCGGTCTTCGTGACTGCGTGCTAGCGTTAGGCATGTTCTCTTTCTGCATAGACCATCACTGTTCAGCTCGCTCAGACATGCGGCCCTCAAAGCTATCTTTTCTGATTGCCCAATGGCTTCAGATATCTCCCGCTGTGGAACGCATCAATGTAACGCCTATCTCGTGACCTTATTACTATTGTCATCCCAGGCATGGAACTTCGATGCTGTACCCTAGCAACAAGGTGCCTGCCTATTGAAGCTCCTCGTTTAGCCCGAGGGGTTTTCCAAACATGATCGGCCCAATTTCTTTTCTGCAAGGAAGCTCTCGTGCTTTCCCCTCACTTTTCCAATAAGTCTTCTCCTTTCCAGCTTCATCCAACTAACCTAGAAACAGTGAATCCATCATGCTTCGAAGGTTTTCTTCGAAGATAACTGGCAAGGGTAAGAATGATGAGAGTAATGGCAAGGTCAATGGCAGTAGCAATGGGGCCAAAGCAGAAAGACTCAATGATACACGCAGACAGAGCTCTTTTCCACCTCAGCAGAAACCCAGAGAAACTGTAGACCATAGTGCAAGCCGGGGAGAAGTGGAAAGCTCTTTCCAACAGTTTGCCCAGTTGATACATGCCTCTCGTCGGCCTTTGCCAACACAATCGGGCGATGGATCTTACCTCGATCACACTGAGCCGTCCGGCCTTATGCAGGACCTTAAGAGCATTGGTTTCAAGGACGTCAATACGTTGATGCAGGTCATGAAGCAAAAGAAATCCGGGGGGCTTCAAGATGACAAGACCTATATTATGGAACGCGTTATTCAGGTAAGCTCGACGGCTCCGGCTGGCTGTGGATGAGAGCTAATAGAGCTATGAAGCTCGTCAGCGGGCTTCCTTCCATGTCCAAGACTCGTGTTGATTTGACAAACGCCTTCATTGATGAGCTTTGGCATTCGCTCCAGCATCCGCCGATGAGTTATCTAGGTGACAAGTACATTTATCGACAAGCCGATGGAGGAAACAACGTAGGTCTTATCAAGCAATAAAAGGAAAAATTACTGAGGTTCTACAGAATCCTATGTTTCCCAAGCTAGGGGCTGCGAATACACCCTACGCCCGCTCGGTAAACCCTGGAACAATCCAACCAGGTGCTCTGCCTGACCCAGCCATGATCTTCGATAGCGTCATGGCTCGAGGTGAATTCAAAGAACACCCAAATAAGGTGTCGAGCGTCTTCTTCTACTGGGCATCTTTGATTATCCATGACCTGTTCCAGACAGACCATAAAGATTTCAACAATTCTCAGACCTCATCTTATCTCGATTTGTCTACGTTGTATGGAGATACCCAGGAGGATCAAGATCAGATACGTACATTCAAAGACGGTAAACTGAAGCCTGATTGCTTCTCAGAGCCACGACTATTAGGATTTCCGCCAGGATGCGGTGTTCTTCTTATCATGCTCAATCGGTGAGTCGATATGATCAATTAAATACCCGGAGTAGTGCGCAAGGGACTAAAACACACTCAGATTCCACAATTTTGTGGTGGAGCAATTAGCGATGATCAACGAGAACGGGCGCTTTACCAGGCCCAGTGAAGGTCTAACCCATGAAATGCAGGAAAAGTCCTGGGTCAAGTACGACAACGATCTCTTTCAGACCGGGCGCCTGATTACCTGTGGATTGTATATCAACATTACGTTACTCGACTATCTACGAACAATCGTAAACCTGAACCGCAGCAATACGACATGGACGCTAGATCCTCGAGCGGAAATGGGTACCGCCACTACATATCCCGAACTGACTGCTTGTTACTGACGAAATAAAACAGGAAAAGGGGGAACGTCTTGTGGTTGTGGAAATCAGGTTTCTGCAGAATTTAACCTCGCTTACCGCTGGCACTCTTGTATCAGTATGAAAGACGACGAGTGGACTCGAGATCTTTACAAGGAGCTCTTCGGGAAGGAAGCCAAAGACGTGTCATTACAGGAGCTTCTTATGGGCTTGGGTAAATGGGAACATAGTTTAGATAAAGATCCGCAGAAGCGCCCCTTTGCCAATTTGAAGAGAGATGCAAACGGAAAACTACCAGATGATGGTCTTGTAAAGATTCTGACCGAATCGATCGAAGATACTGCCGGTACGTGGACCAACTTTATATATCTATTGTGTTTCAGAAGAGGTTACTAAGATATTTATAGGCTCCTTCGGAGCGAACAACATCCCCACGTGTCTGAAGGCAGTCTCGATCCTGGGCATGATGCAAGCAAGGAAATGGAATGTTGGATCACTCAACGAATTCCGAAAGTTCTTTGGCTTAAAAACACACGATACATTCGAGTCGATTAACTCAGACCCTGCAGTTGCTGACCAGTTGAGGCACCTCTACGACCATCCGGACTATGTTGAGATGTACCCCGGCCTTGTTTCCGAAGAAGCCAAGGTTCCCATGGTGCCAGGTGTGGGCATCGCTCCGACCTTTACGATCTCCCGAGCAATTCTCAGTGATGCTGTCACACTAGTCCGAGGCGACAGGTTTTACACTGTAAGTGATCATTCGGACATACAGAGAGCCCGCGACCTGTGACTAACAATCTTTAGATTGATTATAACCCGAGAAACCTGACGAACTGGGGTTATAGTGAGGCCCAGTATGATCTGAACATAGAGCAAGGCTGGTAAGGACTTCCGGGGAGCGGTCAACATCAGGTCCTGCTCAAGTTTGCTAACCACCGGAAGTGTGATGTACAAATTATTCATGAGGTCGTTCCCAAACCACTTCAAACCGGACTCTATCTATATCCATATGCCCATGACTATTCGTAAGTAGCACAGCTTATCACAGCTTGAATGTATCACTGACACTCCAATAAAGCATCTGAGAACAGAAAAATCATGCGCAGCCTGGGGCGTGAGGAGCACTACTCTTGGGACCGACCTGCTTTGATCCCACCGAGGGTCAATTTCACTTCGTATATAGGGGCCAAGTATATTCTAGAGCACCAAAACGACTTCAAGGTGACTTGGGGTGGGGCCACCGCCTTTCTTATGGGTAAAGGAGGGGCAGACTTCATGCTGAGTGGAGATACAAAATTTCATGGCCAACAGCGACAATTGATGGCCAAGTCACTTTACCGAGATACTTGGCACAAGCAAGTGAAGGAGTTTTATGAGCATATAACACTTAAACTGCTGCATGAGAAGTCTTGCAAGATCGCAGGAGTCAACCAAGTTGACATAACAAGAGAGTAAGCGTAACTTTCAAGCCCAGGCACTCATCGACAGACTGACCATTCGAATAGTGTCGGCAACCTCGCTCACGTTCACTTTGCCGCCAACATCTTCTCTCTTCCGTTAAAGACCGAGACTCATCCTCATGGAGTGTATTCCGAACATGAAATGTACATGGTGCTCGCGGTCATCTTCGTTTGCATTTTCTTTGACCTCGAACCCGCAAAGTCTTTCCCCTTGCGCATGGCTGCCAAGGCGGTCACAACTCAACTCGGGAAGATCATCGAAGCTAATGTCAATATGGTCAGCATGACAGGCTGGATTGCGGGTATTGTCGACAATGTTTACCAAGAGAAGAGCCCCTTGAAGGATTACGGTGTGCATATGGTGCGAAAACTGTTGGACAGCCACATGGGCGTGAAGGAGATTACTTGGTCCCAGATCCTACCTACAGCTGTGGCAATGGTGGCAAATCAAGCTCAAGTGGTATAGCTGTCTATGCCTTTATAGTCTTGATGGTATGCTGGGACTGACATGCGCAGTTCACCCAACTACTCGACTACTATCTCTCCGATGAAGGCAAAATGCATTGGCCGGAAATCAACAGACTCTCGAAAATCGACAGCACCGAAGCGGATGACAAAATCCTACACTATGCGATGGAGGGCATTCGTTTAAATGGTACTTTTGGCTCGTACCGTCAAGCAGCGACCTCCTTAACCGTTAACGACAACGGCCGACAAGTGCCCGTCAAGGCGGGTGACAAGGTCTTCTGTAGCTTCGTAAGTAACATAACCGATAAGTAAATTCTTTCCTATTTTGCTGACGATTCTTTTAGGTCGGGGCTAATCGCGAGGCCGAATTCTTCCCCGAGCCTAATAAGGTACGCATAGACAGACCAATGGACGTCTATATCCACTACGGTATCGGTCCGCACGCTTGTCTAGGCGGGGATGCAAGCAAGGTTGCATTGACGACGATGCTCAAGGTTGTCGGACGCTTGGAGAACATCAGGCGCGCACCAGGTCCGCAGGGCCAGCTCAAGAAGATCCCACGACCCGGAGGATTCTATGTTTACATGAGGGAAGACCATGGAAGTTATTGGCCTTTCCCGACGAGTAAGTGCTGGAGAGAAAGATGTTGGTTCGAGATGGGATGCTAATATAGATTTACAGCTATGAAAATCCAGTGGGACGGGGATTTGCCGCCATTGAAAGCGCTGTAGGGTGGGGGCCTCGGGGAGAAAGATAGTGCATAGGCTATATTGGCCTACAAATACCCTCGACTTCGATGTTGGCATGCCGAGCATGCTCAATCGAAATTAGCTTGATCAATCTATTCTTTTGACATCGTCAACCGCGCGGCCAAGCAAGTAGAAAGCCGACCAGGTGATAACCCCGCACCCAAAAGCCGCGCCAATTGATTGAAAACAGCCATGAAATGATTTAGTCAAGAGAAATGTCCTGTAATCTATCTATAAACTTCCATCGGATCCCTCATGATCACACCTTCACCTTCACTCGGTAATCATTCATAAAACCATGAGATTCATCACCGGTATCCACATCAAAGCTTGCGTAACTCTTTGATTCATTCAGAAACCCTGTTCGTTCATGAATAGAAATACGATGTAGATACGATGAATGCTGTTTCCTTATCTGTCAGAAGGAAGTAAATTATTTAAGTTGTTCCGTCATCAGATAATGAACAGTGAATAAGTAGTTCTACTGGAATTATGCAAAACCACGTCACACACAACTGGATGAATACTTGACGTCTGTTTCACATGCAGTTTTCATAACTCACTTCAAGCGATGAGGTAATGCCTGTTTCTACGTCACTGTAGGTTGCGGGGGTTTCATCATTGCAGAGAAGGTCTTCTTTGTCATCAATAAGTCGGTTTAACTGCCGCCTTTCCCGTCCGAACCCATACACTGTCATTAGGGAGCACGAGTGAATATCCTGGCAAACGATCAGGTTACTTGCAACCTGAGAGGCTTACATAGTAGAGACGTTGCCTAAAGGGACCGCGGGGAGTCCTCGGTGACGATGGCGTCGTCATACCCGTTAGTCAACAAAGACGTTCGTCATAATAGTACCAGGAACACATTACAACGGCCAAAAATCCACTCGATACAGACCGTCATTCCTACAACTCCCACGGTTCAGACTCTTCAGAGTCATGATCCTGAGAGAATTTGTTCAACGACAGACAACAGACAGCCAGTTACAGTCAAATTGAAAGATCGGCAGCCCGGTTCCGGATCAAATTTTCATCCGCATGCCCCGCCTCAGAATAATATAAAATTAGCGCCCACTATCGAAGGATGGGAAGATCTGAGAACCATCCAACATTTTGCCCCTCCATCTCCACCTCTCAAGCATACTCATTCTGCTCCAATACCAATTCCCACCCGCCCCAAGAGCTTATCACGACCTTCTACTCCCTTGACTGCGAGAGCAGAGGAAGGCAATTACTTCCCTTCCAACTATTACATTACCCCTCAAAAATCGCATTTCCCTAGGTCTGTAAGAGGGGGTCACCCATTTCAGAACGAGAGTCCTACCAAAGTCGTCCAGAACTCACCGTCTGTCGCCCAACTCTACTCACCTGCAAGGTCCTCAAATATGCACTCTAGTCAAGAATCGCCTATGTACACACCAACGTCACCTCTCTCTCCGATCATGCATGCCTCACCTGTTCCCTCAGCTCACCATGCCCGCGCCAATGCTCGTCGCGCACCCCCAGCAGCGAATCTCAGACTTTCCTCTCTTCCTCGCTTCCACCCAGCCAATTTCTCCTCGAAAGACTCACCCTCCTTCAGTTCCCCGCGAACAAGCTCGCGTCCATCGCACTCGCAATACCCCCACCGTCCCTACTCCGAAGCCCAAGCCAAACTTCAACAATACCAGCGCGAACTTGTCGCCAACGCCACCCGCTCTTCGCGCGCTGTATCCTCGTTTAACGATGGCGTCAAGCCGAGCCCGCCACGCTTGCATCCATTGGGGAGTCCAGGGCCGGTAACACCAATGATGTTGGAAGGACACGGAGATTACTTGATTGCGGGAGCTGGTGGTTCGAATGGACAGATTAGCTCGGTGAGGGATGGACGAGAGATGGTGGAACAGATGATCAAGCAGGAGAACGAGAGGAGGAAGTTTCCTGGGCGGGAAGAAAGGATCAGTCCCGCGGTCAGTCCTGCTGGAGGTAGGGGATAGGATCGTCCCTATCACTGCATCTTCCTCGGTCATGGCTACAAATTGCATCGGCTCGAGGCTTCCAAACCGGACATTTCTATCTATGTTTCTTTCTAGGAGTCACTCATGACATGTATCACCACGGCGTTCCTACCACGGCATCATCACGACGGACCGGCGATACCCTCTACGGCATTATCATCATGAACCACAAAGTACGGACCGATCAATACCCCAATTACATTATCAGCATCATGGAGCGTTCAGGGCATCCTGCGTCAAGATTTTTCAGTTTCTTGCCAACACCATCTTATCATGCACAAGGCCCCCTTTCATTCTCCAGGTCCCCTCCTGCCTTAGGGCTAAAGGACGACCACGCTCGGCGTCAGCGCTGACACTCGCTTAACCCCTTTTGCATTTAGCTTAGCATAGCATGGCTACTGGCTTATGCCATTCATCAGTACTAGCACATTTTCTCCTTTTGCTGCTACTGTTCTTGTTCATCATAGATACCACAGATTGTTGTCCGCTCCGCCTAAGAGATAGGGTCGTTGAGCTTTTGCTGCATAGAAATAGATTACGGAATGATAATCCGAAGAAGTCGGTTCGTTAATTTGATGGTGGATGTGGTGTGAGACCGTGCTTTGTTGTCAGGCGGGGGGCGCTGTAGACTAGGGGAGTGTCTTCTGCCACTCGATCACACGAGCGCTTAGCAAAAGACTATCCCTAGGGAACCCTATTGTTCTTTCTTTGGACTTCATGCACCCCCAAGCACATACGGCAACGATGTGCCGCCCAAGCCCACCCTTATTCGACCCTTCGAAAACTTATCTCCATCAAGCCAATCACCAACCTCGTTACCCCCCACTTACTCACTCTTTCCTACGCTAGTCAGAAAACTTCTACAAGTGCGGCGAAGGCGTCCTGACCCACAATCATTTGGTGTGGGGTAGCCACCAGACTGTTTCTGTGGTAAGGTAGGGTCATCTACGATCACTCTTTTCTGCTCTTTTGGTGTTGTCGCTGTTGCTGCCGCTCTTTTCTCATCGAACCCAAACTTCTTTCACCCCTCTATCATTCTCCTATTTCACTTTTCACTTCCCCTTTCCTTCCTTTCCTTTCCTCCTCCTCCTTACAC
>JAABUO010009621.1_pt1 | contig 10797 bp, 12 predicted proteins | sample 5559291 | NCBI WGS metagenome assembly JAABUO01 (sample SAMN10711878, study PRJNA513372) | rock metagenome | isolation source: Antarctica rocks | place: Antarctica: Victoria Land, Finger Mt sud
TTTTTTCCTATTTGTCTGTTTGGACATGTTTTTGCAACTCAGTGCTCTCTTGCTAGCTTTGCAAGCAACACCACCAGATACAACTAGGCAGATTGGGTTTGATTGTCTAGACCATGCAACTGAGCCATGATTATGTAAACATATGACCACATGTCTACATGGATTACTCACCTTACAGATCAGTAAGGACTAGTGACTGCATGATTCTGCACAGCCTTAGCTGGCCCAGAGCCGCAGCGACAACAAGTTGCGCAGTTCTACATGAGCAAGACAACATTGAGATCTATATGAATCGCCCCGAACATGTTTCTGCGCCAAACGACGAGTCCACAGATCTATGCAGACTGATACTACGCGGATCTTCTACGCACCAGAATTGCGTGTGTCCGTGGATATACGGATCTGCTCCAAGTATCTCTGTGTGGACCTGCTGGTCTGCAGATCCGCGACTACGCAGATCCGTGACTGTGCAGATGTGCGAAACGTGTGAGGTAATCCGCAGGCTGAGTTCACACAGAACCTCAGGTCTGCAGAATTTCAGGCAGCGTTGTCACGTATTGGTCACTGAAATTAATGCCATACGCTGGCTATCAGCAACCTATAAGATTTTGTCAAACTGCGCTGTGCTCTTTTGCACTGTCAGTCAAGTCTTAACAGCAAGCACTAGTTGTGGGTCCGATTGTGTGGTTCTTCTGTGCTGTGAGTTGCAATACCTCTCATGTAGGCACAAGCCTTATGGACAAAGTCTTCATAAACCAGGAGGCACATCCGTATGTACTAGAGGCTAACGGCACCCTTGACCTTTCTGCATTGCAGTTGCCGCCTGCTAGTATTGTCATCAACAGGTCAGTCACAATATCCACTCCAAGTTGCAAACACACATCGGCCAATTGGTACTGACCTACAGCATGGTGGTTCATGCAGCAAGAAGGGCTTGGTTGATGTGCAAACCAGCAGAACTAAGAGGAAATTTGCAGATATTCAGCAGGAGATTCTGCATGACACTACAGCTGGCAGCATGCCAAACCCGTTTTTGGGTATTTCTGGTGCATCGCCTACAGGTAATTTTTCTGTACTCTGCTGCTCTTCAGTCAGGCAGCAAATGTAGATGTCCTGCAAGTTTCAGACATAGCTGTCCTTTGCAAATGCAAGCTCATGGGAGCAAACAACAGCAGGTGAGCATTCTGCTACTGTAAAGGTTCATTTGCTTGACTTAGTAATCTGGATAACTGAACATCAATCAACTTGACACAGTATGCCTCCATTCTTTGTACATTTTTCTGCATTGCGACGCAGCTGTTGGTACTGTGAGTGGCTCGGAGCATGCTGGTGGATCAGGAGCATTAGTCCTCTAGGACAATCCTGTCTGGATCAGTTCCTGCTCATGCATTTGCTACTACGATGCATCTTTAGCACTGAGCTTGACTGTTATGCTGCACAACTGTGTGAGTGTCAGATTTTGTGCAGGTACCTCATGCATGACAGGGAAAGCATTTATGTGGCATTTAGACATGGTTAACCATAGAACGTAACATGTAAAACCAGTTCCTGAGCTCATCCTTGTTGTTCTTGGTGTCCCAGAACGCAATCTTTACTCTGTGTCTGTGCCACCGCATGCTAATTTTGTTGACAAGGAATTAAGTAACAAAGGTCAGCTACTGTCTAGCATGTTTTCATATTTCCGCAAGCAGCCTGGCATGCTCAATATGCCCAAAGAAAACTCCAATCACTGGTTGCTGTGTGTAAATGCAGTGCTACAGGAGCCAGCCTTGAGGTCAGCTTGGCAGCAGCAGCCATTTGACACAGGTATGCACGCAATCTAGAAGCAGACTTCAAGTCACTGAGCTGATCAAAGCTGAAGGCAAATGCAATGCACATGCACTTGATGAGGCTGAATGCCCAAACATCCCTTGACCTCCAGCTGACCTAGGCTTAAATGTTGCTGTGCACAGATATCCTGCTATGGCTGTCAACTCTTGTTACTCGCTCTTGTACTTGATGTGCATGATGCATGCAGCTTGGTGTAGTGCTGTCATTTAATGCTTCCTGCCGTCATATGTGACAGAAGTATTACATGTGTCCTGAGTGTGCCCTGTGCTGCAGATAGGACTGGCCAATATGTGCGTCAACTACTGGAGCCTGCTTTCTCTACTGTGCCAGCAGCTGCTGACATCCCAACCCTGTTCCGGTCTGCGCTACATATGTCAGGCACCCTTCCCTTTCCAGTTCCAGATGTGTTCTACAAGTCTCAGTGGATGCAAGACGACGACATGAAGCTCTACCTGGCACCAGTCTCACAATCAGGCGCTGTAGCTTTCAGCTCTATGATCCATGCTGTTCTTTACAAAAACTTTCCCGTTGGTACAGACATGGTGCAAGCAGGTCAGTCTGACTTGCATGTTTGGTCTGAATGCTGGCACACTACGAGGCTTGTGATGTGTTCAAGTCCTATAGGCAATCTGTGTGGTTTGCTGTGGTGCATCGGCACTTTGTTCCCCTGTCCATGCATTGAAGAGGTTGTGCTGGCGTGTAGGGCCCTTTGACCAGCTTGTCTGTGAGATCATGGAACTCTTAGACCGATTCACTGGCCACCTCAAGTTGAAACGCAAGCGGGATCAAGGCGATTCACTGACATTAATCACAAAGTGTCCAGATCTGTGCGTTCTCGTGAGGAATGCTCTTCTCTTCAAAGGCGAAGAAGAGCCTGAGGAGGACAAGCTTGACCAGGCTGTAGCGAAGCTCAAGCAGAAGATGCGTTGTTGGAGCCGAAGCTACCATGGACAGGTGAATCTGTCTCTGGTCACCATTTGTTTGCCATTTTTGCCGTGTAAAGATAGTGCACTGATTTACACCATGCAACAGCCTTGCCTGATAGGTGTATTAAGCAAATGCATGTCATGAACGCAACATGATGATGATGCTGCGTCACAGGTGGAATTTATGCTATGCTATGCAATGGCGGGAGGCCACGTCAGATTCTGCATGTTGCGCCGTGATGACCCCAACAGTTGCTTTGTTCTTAGTGGTGATCACAACATCTATACAATCAGAGGCAGACTTCAGCTTTTACGTATTGCTGTCTTGCTGTATCGCATTCTTACCATACAGCAAACTCAACTGCCAAGTGATGCTGTGCCATTGGGTAGTCAGCTGCGATTCACTTCTGGCACGACAATCACTATCATGGAAGACTATGTCATCAAGCAGGTCGATGTTGAGAAACAGCCGCATCTCGTTGACAAGCTGCCAGAGCTTCAAGAGATGTACAAAGCAACAAAGGCCAGTAAGCATCTCATACGGTCTGAAGAAGGTCCGCACATTGGCACCAAGTACACAGTCACTTTATCTCCTTTTGGTGAGCAGCTTGGGTCTGGTGCTGTCTCCATCAAAATATCATCACTGGCACAGCTCCAAGCAGCCATCAGATGCGTATTGTTGGCGCTGCAAGATCTACATGCTGCAAGCTTTGCCCACACTGACATTTGGTGGCCAAATGTGATCAAATGCAGTAGTGATGCATTTTACTTGATTGACCTGGAAACGGCAGTCAAGTTGGGTTGCACATGGAGTGTCAGAGCGCATGGCCCCCACCGCAACGCTTGGACAGAAAACACTTTGACCAGAGGCAGGTACACAGCAGAGTCAGACTTGGCGTTGGTCGGGCAACTGTTGACAGAACCTGGGCTACCACCCCTTGGTGAATCTGGCCATCTTTTTGCTCAGGAGCTGATGGCCAAATCATTGTCATTGCAAAGTGCTCTGCACCATGTCTGGTTTCAGTCCTGAATTCAGAGTCATGCACATCATTTCGATGTTAGACGGCCTCTCAAACAGGACTCTGATTAGGAGTTGTGAACGCATTGTTGAGACTTTGGGAATGTGCTATGGGGTTTGCTGGCTTTTCAGCACTAGTACTGTCTGAATGTGAGAACACTTGGACGTTTTCAGTCGTGTCATTCAAGTACAGCGTCAGTCATGATCATGTGATGTATTTGCATACGGTGAGTAGTATGCGTTACACCGCTAGCTGCCCAATCAGCTTGTGTATAGGCATTCAGATACACAATAACACAGACAGAAGTTAAGACAGTCATGTAATGATGCAGTCTGTTGATCATGGTCCGCTCATACGATTTGCATCAATCCTTAGGGTTCAAGCATTGATCAACCAGAACGGGATGTAATGTTGTTATACTTGCTGACACAACAGTGTTACACTTGTTTTGCCTTCGAGCACTCGTGTCTCAGCTCCCAGGCCACAATTGTAAGTGCATTTGATTTGATCGTCAGAACCTTTTGACTTGTTGCATGGCTTGGTTATGCATAGCTTTGGCTGCTGCATGCAGCATCAGTATCAACAATGCCTTTCATCTGGTACTTAATCAAGTTATCATGACCAAACAGCAAGCCAAATAAGATGCATGTTCCCATCACAAGCAAATTGCTCCAACTGTAAGTTGCAACACCTGCTGAAATCAAGGATGCCTTTCAAGATCAAGAATTTTGAAAGGCACTTGATGTCTTCTTGCTTATAGCAGCCTTTTCTCTTGACAAGATCACAGTGTGCAGTCAGGTGCCTGACTAGGCCTCATACCCTTGATGGCCTGATCAGGCGATATTGGACTCTGCTGCTGGAGTGTAAATGCTGCTAGTACAGCTTGTTATGCGCATGCCTGGCCAAAGAAACCACAAAAGCCTTGGTGCTCATAGCTGAATTGTGGCAAAACTGTTTTATGTGTGCTGTGCAAAGAGCAAGCACACTGACAGTCTTTCTAACAGCAGAGCAGTGATATTTTCTGTGATGCACTCCGTCCTGTACTCTTCTTGTTCCTGCTAAAATCAATGCCGACCAATGTGCTGCTGCGACCCATCATGTGCATGTATTTGCCTGACCACCGAAAAGTTAGTAATGTATCACACGAGCAGATCTTAGTGTGAAGCCGCAAAGGTTACGAAGGCAAACATCCATTGAGCCTCAGCTTGGCACTGGTGCGCAAGCTGCGGCTGCATGCAAGTAGGAAATGCAAGATGCAGTCAAGTCAGGTGCGACTAGGCAGCTCGACAGCAGTATGATCACGAGTTGTCATTCAAACCCCGATACAGTATAGTTTTTCATTGCCCTTGCATCCAAAATAATGTTGTTGCGTGGTTGCGTCGCAACGCACTGCGCGCAAGCTCAAATTTTATCAGCGACAGACTGCCACGCAAGCGCAAGCAATCTATGAGAAGGCCTTATTGAGTGCGTTTGAGCGTGTCATGAGAGCGCAGCATGCTTGTTTGACACCAATCTTGCTGAGCTCAGGGGCTGCTGCAGGCCTTGCAGGGCTGAGGTCCGAGTCAGACTTATCGCTTTGCAACAGCCTGACCGTTTGCTTGTACGCTAGCACTTTCTACAGAACGTGCTTGTATGAGCAAGCGTGGCCTATGATCTCTCACTGCCGGTACATGCCATGCTGGCCGTAGATCCTCATAGTTTTGCCGCGTCTTGTGGACAACTGCTTTCAGTTTTCAACCGAGGTCTTACTGGCGCAACAGTTGCCGAGGGTCTTGACGCTCACTGGCCTCTGCTTCGCGTCTCAGGTAGTCCTTGTTAAACATGCCTCCAAGAAGGCGGACCGCGGCCGCGGACGCCGTGCCTTTCTCCCCGGGCCAGAAGAGCACGGAGTCATTTGTGGTCAGGTGCGAATAGGCCGATCTGCACTTCACCTAGAGGTCTTTTCTGGTGCTCCTGCTTGTCTGCTTTTTGAATTGGCTCATTCTGGTCCAGTGCTGCAGGAAGCAACAGGCTACAAGCTGGGCATTAGATGGTCTTGCTAGTAGCCCAGAACTAGCACAGTGGGGTGATCAGCTGCACAGCAAACTCAGGCTCTGGCAGCGTGCCTTTACTATGGCAATGGTGGCGCTTACTATAGCTGTATCAGTCCTTGGTTACCAGACTGCTGTATATCATTCAGGTGGGTGCTCAGGAAGTCAAGATGACCTGCTACAGCTTTGTATGCTGTTGGTCAGCTTCATGATTGCTGCATGCTACCTGGATGTTCATGTCTCTGCATTTGGCATATAAATGCTCTTATTGTCTTGCTGCATATACAGGGTCCTCACTGAGTACCCCGTTCAAGGAGAGCTTTGACATGCTCAGTGGCAACAGTCAGCAAGCTCTTCAGCAGCTAGTCACACAGGGCTCAAAACTCATTCCTGAAGGCTCATTAATCCGAGACAGCTATGACAAGCTCAGTGTCAGTAGCCAGCATGCTCTCTATAATCTGGTCAATTCAGGCCTTTCTATCCCCAGCCTGCTGCCACACAAGAAAGAGCCCAAAGACCTGCTGAGTACCAGCAACGCAGACACCAAAGCTGACAAAGCCTCAATAGCACAGCTGACAACTGATCTACGTTTAGCACAGCAGGAGAATGAGATGTTGACAGATCTGCTGCAGCGCTCACAAGAAGAAGTCTCTATTTCACAAGGCCGTACACATGAGCTGCTGACATCCTTGGCAAGGGTTGAGGACGACAGGTCCTTGCTGGCGAGCCAGAATGCCTACCTGCAGTCAGTTGTGGAGAAGGTCCCAGAAGCCAAGGAGTGCGCTCAACAGATGCCGGCATGTGATGAGGCTCCTCAATGTCCAGTATGCGATGATGTGCCTTGTACAGCTGAGAGCCTGTATGGTCCTTTTGGCAGTCAGGTGAGCTTGTGACGTCTTTTTGCTTGTTTCCCCACCAGACATGTCACTCAGCGCATTCAATACAGTCTGTTTACTCTGCTGCTGTTAAGTCACCTGCTATTGTCATTTACAGTGCTGTGGTCAGTTGGTCATGTGCATTTCATGTCAAAGGCTTGAGACTGATACAATTCGCACAAAGGCTCCTCAGTCATGCTAACATGCCCTGCTGTGAATCCAATGAGGACTGCACAGCATAGGCTGTCAGTTTGCAGGAGAGTTGCATTCTTGCTCAGCATATCACAGTTGCTTTCTCACCTGTCCTGAATTATGCAGGGCTGGTTGCTTGGAGCGCTAGCAGCAGCCTTCCTTCTCTTCACGGGCTTCCTCTACTCTCCTGGCTCTGCTTTGCGCCCCCTCAAGGCAGTCTACCGCTCCTGCTTCCCCTCAAAAGCCAAGCTGCATCAGGTCAGTCGCAAGATCTCAGACACGTCAGTGTCAACCAACACAGATAGCAGCTTCTCTCGCAACGCCTCCAGTGGTCAAGACAGCCTGTTGAATGGCTTATCAGACTCAGAGCTGCAACAGCGTTGGAAGGAATGCATGGAGCCCATTAGCAGCCGGGGTCCAGCAGCTGCCGATGCTGTTACAAATTTGAAAGACTCAGTCACTCCATCTGAAAAGGTGTCCCCAGCCAAGTCGCCCCCATCGCAGGCATCCCCAGTCAAGGAGTCGCCTGCCAATGGCCTGTCCGGTCCATCAACTCCCAGGACTCTCGGGTCAGAGTCTGTCGAGTCAGAGGCAGACATGCGTGAGCAGATTGAGGCCCTGAGAGCAGTAGCCACCCAGCGTGATGGGCTGGAGAAGGATCTGAAGGTAACCATCTTGCTTGAGGATAAGTTGCAGTTGTGCACGTTTATCACGTGCATATGTCTCATGTAAAGATGCTGCTGCTATGTGGCAACATGTTTGGCAAGTGTGAGGCGCTACCTGTGATGTCAAATGCAATGTGACTGAGTATTACCCCCATTGCTGCGCATATCTAGAGTTATGACTCTGCGAGGCAGTTAAGGTCTTGTGTGTTTTGTTGAATGGAGTGGCGAATGAAAGTATCAATGTGATGGAGTGTTCATTGCGCACACAGCAGGCTTTTGATTCTAGCTCATGCTGTTTTCAGGTGGCCAAGGCAGATCTGTCAACCACTGAAGGCAAGCTGGCAGAGACCACTGCAAGCCTGGAGTCAGTCAAGGCTGACCTGACTGAAAAGACCAGGCATGCATCACAGCTGGAAAGCCAGGTGCAGATTGCTCAGGAAAAGGCGGCTGACTCTTGCGCAGATGCTGTTGCTGCTCAGAACAACCTGGATGCTGCGGAACACAAGGTTGCTGAGCTGACTGATAGTTTGGCTTCAGCCCAGGCCAGCCACAGTCAGGCTGTGGATGAGCTGCAGCAGCAGCATGTCAATGACATTCAGGTGAGCTGTGCGTGCAAGCTGTCCATAGACTGTTCTTGTCATGCATTGTGCCCAAACCATTATTTCTCATTCTCCTTACACAAACATCATGAATGTTTCTCCTTACATCATGAATGTTGTCGGGGCTGGTGCTCTCTGCTTTATTTTGCTTGTCTGTGGTACTGTGCTGCTCTTTTGCTGCTTTGTGTCAGCTGGTCATGCAGCTAATGCAAAGCACGCTTGTGCTGATATGTGTAAACTGGGCAACAGTCTGGTGTTCACTGGCAGCTGTATGCACCGCCACATGTGCTGCAACATAATAGCTATGCTGCATCACAGTGTATTATAGTGCATGCGCTGACCTGTTACCTCACATACGCACAATGTCCTGCAGGCCATTGAGACCCAGCTGGCACAAGTCAAGTCAGACAAAGCCACGGCTGAGTCAAACCTCAATGAGAAGCTTGCAGAGCTTGCTGAGTTGACTCAGCAGCTGACGGAGACCAGGTCAGTCCAGGCAGCTGCAGAGGTGGTCCTTGAACAGACCAAAGCAGAAGCTGAACGCCTCAGTTCAGAACTGGCAGATGCCAGCTCTGCTAAGGAGGCTGCAGAATCAGCTCTAGAACGAGCCAAGGCAGACGCTGCAGAGCACAAGCAGGGTCTGGCAGATGCTATTTCTGCCAAGGAGTCAGCACAGGCAGACCTGGAGCAGGCACAGACTGAGCTTTTGGAGCAAGGCAAGGCTCTGGCAGACGTCACTGCAGCCAGGAAAGCCGCAGAAGCCAGTTCAGGGAAGGCTCAGGCTGATGCTGAGCAGCTGCAGCAAACCCTGGCAGACCTGACCTCTGCCAGAGACTCTGCCCAACAGAGTCTCAAGCAGACTCAGGCTGACTTGGAGCAGCAAGCTCAGGCAGTGGCAGAAGCCACTACAGCCAAGGACACTGCAGAAGCCAGCTTGGAGGAAGTCAATGCTAGTGCAGAGCAGCTGGAGCAGAGTTTGGCAGAGGCTGTTCATGCCAGGGAGTCAGCAGAAGCAATCTTAGAGCAGACCAGGGCAGGTGCCAAGCGGCAAAAGCAGGAGTTGGCAGATGCTGCCGCTTCAGCCAAGGAGGCTGCAGATGCAACCCTACAGCAGCTCAAGGCAGATGTCAAGCAGCAGAAGCAGGAGCTGGCAGATGCTAAGTCAGCCACAGACAGCGCAGAAGCAACGCTAGAGCAACTCAGGGCAGATGTCAAGCGGCAAAACCAGGAGCTGGCAGATGCTGCTTCAGCTCAGGAGGCTGCAAATGTAACCCAACAGCAGCTCAGGGCAGATGTCAAGCGGCAGAAGGAGGAGCTGGCAGGTGCCAAGTCAGCCACGGATAGTGCTGAAGCAACTGTAAAGCAGCTTAGGGCAGATGCAAAGCGGCAGAAGCAAGACTTAGCGAATGCCACTTCAGCCAAGAACAGGGTAGGAGCACTTCTGGAAGAGGCCAAGTCAGACCTGGAGCGCCAGCAGCAAATTACAAAAGATGCTTCCTCAGCAAAGGCTTCCTTGCAAGCAGCCTTAGACAAGGCCTCTGCAGATGCCAAGCAGCATCAGCAGGCCTTGCAAGAGGCCACTTTTGCCAAGGGCGCAGCAGAAGCAGCTGTAGAGCAAGCTCATGCACGAGCTCAGCAGCAGGAGCAACTAGTGGCAGATGTCAGCTCACTCAGGGCCTCATTGCAGGCAGAGCTTCAGCAGGCCAAGGCAGACGCCAAGGATCATCAGTATGACCTGGCAAACGTTACCTTTGCCAGGGAGTCAGCAGAAGCAAGCTTGAAGCAGGCTAAGGCAGATGCTCAGGAACAGCAGCAGGCAGTCGCAGATGCCAACTCAGCCAAGGCTCACCTACAAGCAAGCCTTGAACAGGCCATGGCAGATGCTGAGCAGCAGAGGCAGTTCTTGGCAGATCTCAAGACTGGCAAGGGCAGTACTGAGGAGGCTCTTCAGCAGTCTAGTGCTGAGTGCAGCCGCCTAGCTGCACAGCTTGGTGAGGCCATCTCGGCTAGGACGGCTGCTGAGGCTGCTGTGGCTGAGAAGAGTGATGATGTGAGGACCCTGAGAGCAGAAGTGGCCGAGACCCACAGAGCGTGTGAGCACCTGCAGAAGGTCATCAATGGCTTGCACGCAGACTTGGAGTCATCAGTGAGCGCTGTACAGGTGTGCAAGCCCTCCTTGCACTTCATCGTGCTTGTGATCAAGATTTTGTACGAGCTCTATCTCCTGGCTGTGTTCTTGAGGTCCTGAATTGAGTGGGTTTGTGATTGCTGTGCCACTAGCGTGCTAGCATGTCACAGTATCAATCTGCATATCATTGCTTGGAATCGTGTTTTGTACAAAACACATGTGATGGTTTGTCAACATGGTGGGCAGGCTGCTGCACAATTTTGAGACCTGATTGCCTTCTGTGTGGTACACATCAATGCCTTCGTTTTGTATCAGAACTAATCAGTTCCATGTGTACACAGCAGTCAAGCTGCATCAGTCAATTCTCATCAGTGAAAAGTGATGTCTTGCAGGAGGAGTTGAACGACACCTCTGATCAGCTGCAAGAAACCTTCGAGCGCAATGACGAGCTTGAGCAACAGAATGAGCAGCTGCAAAAACTGAAAAAGCAGAGAAGTGCTGAGCTTTTGGATTCTATGCAGCGGGCCACGGCT
>JAABUO010009623.1_pt1 | contig 10796 bp, 12 predicted proteins | sample 5559291 | NCBI WGS metagenome assembly JAABUO01 (sample SAMN10711878, study PRJNA513372) | rock metagenome | isolation source: Antarctica rocks | place: Antarctica: Victoria Land, Finger Mt sud
TAAACGGCTCATAAGCTTGTTTACAGGAGAACTTCTGGTACACTGTATACATATTTATAGATGTCATGCAACATCGTGATTGATGTGTTTGCATGCTTACATGTCATATGCAATGCACAAAATGCTCTGGTCCAAGGTGGACCGCAATGCTAGTGACGCTTCAGTGTGAGATGGCCACATTGTACACAAAACTTGATTGGAAGAAGAAGTTCCATCGTGCGTCCAGGTGTGCGTCAGCAGGCGTTACGTCGTTATATATTATGCAACAGCGAAAGACTCTGCAGAGCAATCGTCGGGCGGGCGTCTTGAAACTTGCAGCCGGAGCATCATCAATTTTACTGCAACTGGCTTCGTTACGTTGCCATCAATATTAGGGTCAAATTGTTGTCAACCTTTCGCAGAGTTAAGCACCGTCGCTCATGGTTGCAAAATTAGCGCCAAAGTACGCCCACTCCGTCGTGTGCGTAGCTTTTTCTCTGCTGGTGCTGTTCGCGATATGTCCTAGCACAGAAGCGCTGCGACGTTTCACTCCGAATGATGCCAAAATTGCCAAGGAATTGAAAAGGAAGGCTGCCTCTGCGGACACCACATCATATGGTCAGCCCGTGGCCGAGCTAACCACAAAGCTCACTTCAGTCGATCACTTTGGCTCGGTGCGCTACCCAATCTCCGTATGTTTCAAACGTCATTGGTAGAGTGTTGCTTTGAGCTCTCACTTTCACCCGTTCTGGCGTAGGTCCAGTACTCACGCAACGACACGTACAGTATGCGGTACATCCTCATCTGGCCAGAGACCAAGCCAAACGCCTCTTCACCTATCTACCTCTTTTGCGCGCAGGAAGTCACTCTCCTGTAAGTCCTGTAGCTTGTCCAGCATTCTATGTGGCTCCACCAATTGTACGCAGCCAGAAGCTTGCAGGAAGCTGCCCTGGCATGCAGCCTGCCCTTATGCTTGTGTACGTCATCCATTTGTGTAGTTCTTCTGCTTGTGCTGCAGGGAAGCTAGTCCTGGGGCTGGCTTCTACTCTGCTCTTGCCAACTCAACAGGGGCTTTGCAAATTTGGCCTGAGCACCGTTATTATGCTAACTCAGCACCATATACGCCAACAGACAAGTTTGCTCACTTCACGATTGAGCAAGCTCTGGTTGATCATGTGGAGCTGGTGTTGTATGTGCAGAACATGTTCAACCTGACTACCAATCCAGTGATTGCAATTGGATCCAGCTACAGTAAGCATTCTTTAGCCACAGGCCGTTGCACCAGCATGAAAATGCAAATTTGCAGGCTTTGATGGCCCATAAATAGTGCCATTTGTACATGTAGTCACCTTGCAACAAGTCATCTGACCTGTGTCCTGACTGCATCAGATGCTGCTTACTATGAATGCAAGCTTGGCCATGGCAGATTCACTTTGATCAAGCCATGCATGTCATGGGCATGTGTCATCTGCTTGGCCCCCGACTCATGTCTGCCTCCAGATGCCACAAGCAACAGTCATGTTTGACACACTGCGTGCTCTTGTTTCAGGTGGGCAGTTGTCATCGTATCTGCGTATGCGCTATCCAGATGTTATTGCTGGGGCCATCTCATCATCTCCAACTTCCTTTGGCTGTCCTGGACTTGGCCTGGTGGGTCATTATGCTCCTCCTTGCAGCACCATAAATATCAAATGTAGTCCATGCCTGCTGTATGCTCCAAATCTGGGTGCCTGGCAGCGCTGCAGGGAATTGCAGAATGCAAAACCATAGCTGAGGGTGCTGATGTCCTCTGCATCTGCTCACATCATCTGTATTGGGCGCTGTAGGCGTCACAAGCTTGGAGCTTCATCTGGGGCTGCATGCACATGTCCTCAGTCCTTTTTTGTCATCATAGTCATCACATGTTTGCTACCATGCAACACTGCAGCACAAGCAGGCAGGTCTTTGCTGAGCGTGACACATTTCAGTTAAGCCTAGAGGCTGATCCTAGCTGTAACCTTGCAGGACCCCAGTTATGACCCCTATGGCTTTGCCAAGGTAGCTACTCGAGCAGCTTCCAGCGAAGGTGGCTCCGCAGCTGCATGCCCAGCCAACGTTCAGAAGTTTTTCCAGACCATTTTGTCCCTAGGCGCATCTGCATCTGGGCGCAAGACAATCAACACTGACATGAGCCTGTGCTCAAATTCCACCTTGGCTTCAGATGATGATGTCCAGACATTGGCGCTATATGTGCAAAATCAGTGGACAACTGCTGTAAGTGAAGCTGTCATTTCCTCAAAACAGTAAAAATTGCAGGAAGAAGTGTTGGCAAGGTTCAAGCTTGTTCACCTGGAAATGGATCTCAGGCTTGAATTGCATGCTGGACCACTGTGTTGGCTGCATTCAGCTTTTCTGCATGATTGCCTTCAAGTTTGCACCAGCCCAGTATCTACAAATCTGCTTCAATCAGCAAAGCAAGATGCTGCAGATGGTTGTTTGCTTTCTGTGTCCACCTTCAGGCTAAAGAAACAGCTGACAGGCTTGCAGAAATCATCAATACAGTCATGGGACTCTCTTGCAGTCTGGATCATGCTCTGTCCTTACAGTGTGAAGGATGCTGTTTGTGTGCGTGCAGGCCCAGTACAATGCTCCCATTGCAGACTCGGGACAAGCTGGAGTGCCAGCATACCGCGTCAGGGTTGCTTGCAACTACTTCAAATCCACCACGCTGTCTACCACACAGTTGCTGAGCAACATGGTCATTGCCTTGGCAGTCTTCAATGCCAACACAACCACCTCCAACGGGTGCCTAGACACATCAGGAGCTACTGCAGAACCTGAGCCAGAAGCTCCGGGCACAGCTGAGCCCCCTTCTGTGACCACACTAGATGTCAGTGTAGCTTCCCCAGAAGCTGAGCCGGAACCAAATGCAAAACCAGAGCCTTCCAGCTCAGAAAAGTTTGCTTACCAGGTGCTTTGTCTACCTGAGGAGGTCTCTCAGTGCTACCTATTTGTAGCCTTGAGAGAGCCTTGTGTCTGGATGAACATACACTGTTCAGCCTGCATCTGTTACTGAAACCTTGCAGATGCATGCATCCGCATGATCACTTTTACAAGAGAGTGATGCTGGTTTCTGAGTCAGTCTGGGCTGCCAAGCAAGGGTCTGCTGGTTTGTGCAGATGGGGCACCCTGTACATGTTGTGAACTCAGCTGAGGGCCTTGTTGGGCTACATGCAGCAAGCCAGCCGACATGCTCTGTTTCGCTGACACCTCTGGCTGGTTGTTTTGCAGGTTTGCAATCAGGATCAGACACCTGTGTCCTTTGATGGAGGTATGCTATACCCCCCTGACATTGCGCTTGACCTGCTTTCTTGGCAGACCGTTTGTGTTGTGTGTCAAGAAGCTGTGCTGTTAAGGAAGGCTTGTGAAGTACAGTCACAGGTCACAGTCATTTTTCATTTGCATTCCTGTACACAGTTGTGTCATATGTTTGCCTTGCTGAAGTGTGCCAAGCAGATGATGTGTTTCATCACAAATTCTGGTTCAGCTGACATGTCAGGGTGTGGGCTTGACTCATGTGCCATGAATGATCGCTGGCATTACGGACGTCTGGTCTTGGTATCAACTGATCACCAACGGTTTCTCCAGCTACTTCAACGCTATGTATTTCCTGCAGTGACGGACATGTTCTTTGACTACCCATTTGATTTGGATGAAAACGACAAAGAGTGTGTTCAACAGTACGGGATTCACTCCCAATACAACTGGGCTGCCTACAAGTAAGCTTTCAGGGGATTCCTTCGTCTGAGAACATGCCTTGCAGAGTGTTGCACAAGTGCTTAATAGTGATACCAGCCAACATTTGACAGCTCTGCAGCAGGTATGCATAACATGAGTCAGCACACAAGTTGCCAGCTTGGCAGCTTTGAATTGTTCAATGCAGGGCTGCTTTGTTCATCGCATCATTGGCCATCACATGTTGCAAGATGCTGTTTCAACAGAAGTCAGCATGGTTTAGCATGGTTCGGCAATGTGACAGACAAATTCCTATATCAATTGTGCAGCTAGGCAACAGTTCCTTGTGCTATACCATGTGAAGTCATGGCGAGCTGGTAGCATTGCTGATGTTTCTGCTGTGTATCTGCAGCTTTGGGCTGTCAGCAGTGCGGCAGTCGTCCAACATCTTCTTCACCAATGGTATATATGACCCCTTCATCGCCTGCGGCCCCACCGTCAACATCTCAGCCACCATCACCGCTGCTGTCTATGGTATGCACACACAGACATGATGCCTATCGGATATTGCAGTCTTGCCATATGTTGTTGCACAACTCTGTTACAATTTTACCCACTTGATGGTGGCTGCTCCAAAATGTCCTTGCTGTGAGCACTGCAATACAGCTGATTTTCTTGCTGATCCTGTTTGTGATGTGTCTGCAGAGGGGTGTCATGCCTATGATGTGGGTACCCCTTACCCTGAAGACCCCCCCAGTGTTACAGCTGCCAGGAACCAAGGGGCTGCCCTCATTGGTCAGTGGGTTAAGGAGTACAACACAGTCAAGACCCAGATTCCCTTGTCAAATGCTGCCAACATGTTTGACCTGTCCTACTCTCTTGGCGGCTACACACAAGTGGTCAATGACACCCTATCAGGCAGCACGTTATTCAGAGATCAGCAAGTACTGAATTCCTCTGCCTCCTATAGCAATAGTGTTGCCGCTATGATGTGATGAGCCCCTAGGGCTCAGCAATGATGCCCTGCAATGCAGCGTAGAATGAATGAACAGCTAGACTAGTGGAATCGTAATTCTCTGAGACGTTTGCATGCATGTGATGAAAAAGCCAACTTTGATCGAGGTTTGGGCAAACATGGTCCAGTGCTTTACAGCGCACCTTGCTGATTGACTAGTTCATTGCATGTATTCATTTCTGTACACAAACAGCAATCATCCGAGCGACAATGACTCATTGACCTATGACAGTTGTTGAGACACGATAGGACATGGCACATTTTAAATCATGTTGAGCAGTGCTTGCCTGGTCTGCAACTATAGTTCACCAAGTTGAAGCTTGACTGTAAGTGCAAGCTATGCTCAGGTGGTCAGCATTGCCCTCCTCCATATAGAGACGTTCATGACACATGAATAGGCTGCAATTGACCAACGCTCAGCGTAATATTATTGGCGTCTACAATTGTAAATGATTCAAACAATCTGCCACGCCTTCTATTGCTTGCAGGTCACCATATACATCACTATTTTGCATAGCGCGTTGTTTTTCTTGAGTATTACAGGCAGCGGCCAGAATATGATGAATAGTCACAGATACAGGTTGTGAGAAACCCATGAGCTGAAATCTTTGAGGAGAGCCATTTGCTTTGGAGAAGTATGAGGCCTCCTAGGGGCATGGCATTGCAGAGTCTGCAGCTGTCTTGACTGCAGGGATCCCTTGCTGCGCGTGCCAAGTCATCCCTCAACATTAGTAAGAGTTCCACTGCAGCCAACCGTAACTAGCTCAGAGTCATGAAGCCAGGTGCATCATGAAGCCAGGTGCAGCTGCAGATGCACGGTGAGGGACAGCTCAATCTATCACTTTGGGCTTGTTGAGCTTGCGGTTCCACAGCTTGTCAGTCAAGCGTTCTGGCAACATGGGTACGGACGAGACTGCCCCTTTGCTGCCTCACGGCACTGCAAGCAAAACTGACTTGGCCGTCCCAGTAGCTTTCGACGATACGCCTAAAACATGGAACGGATCTTTGATAAGCTGCTGTGCCGGCTGCGACTCTACTGGCTGGGGGTCATGCCTTTTCAGTTACTTGGTACCTTGCGTTGCCTTCGGGTATGTAAACATCTTCGGCTTGACGTTGCGAGAAGGCGTTCTTGTATAATCATACTCTGTCTCAGAGGCATCTCCGTTGCTATAGGCAAAACATGAAGCGGGCGTTGAATCTGTCAGCTTTGAGCCAAGCTGCGATCTATGTCCTGCTGTTCTTAACCGGCAGAGCTTTGTATCTGTGGAGCTCGCAAGCAGTTCATGCAGCGTGCCCTCCTCCACCACACGGACACCACGGTCATCATGGTCACCACAACCATACAGGCTTTGAAACTTTGCACACAGTTCCCCTGCCTGGCTCTTTCAACGAAACAGAGATGGGTGATCACCACCATATGTCACCACCCCCCACGACCCCAGGTAGGGTCTGATGCACAGACATCAGTCTTGCATGTCACAATACTTTGAAAAAACAGTCCACAGCCTTTCTGAGGCAGGAGGTAATCCAGTGTTCCTTGCCACAGCACTGTATGACAATGTGTTGGTGTTATGCATGCAGAGTGTCACCAAGCTATGGCAGCCTTGGGTGCTACCTACTCTCTGATGGTGCTGCTGGCAGTTGTTGGAATTGTATATGCTGCAAGGCGCAGAACGCAGATTCGTGAGAAGTTTGGCATTGCTGGAAGCTGCATGGGAGACTTCTGTGCTTGGTGCTGGTAAGTCATCTAAGACTGGGTCCACCTTGGTGGCACCATTTGTCATTGCGTTTGTTGACTACATCCATGTCCTGAACAATAACACCATTTTTGATGGCACGCCATGCATGATGTCAGCTACACATGATAACTCAGACAGACTGGTCATGTCAGTCCATATTTTTGTTACGGCATCATCTAGAGCTACAAAAACATTCATGTGTGATATCACTGCAATAGCTCACTTTGTTATGACCTGCTGTGAAGGCAGTAAGCTGTGTTGAGTACTGTTGGTCAGGTGAATATTAAGCCTTGACTCATATGCATTCCTTTTGCAGGTGTGCGCCATGCGCACTGTGCCAAGAGACCCGTACAATCTGGAGCAACAATGTATGCGACGGTGCATGGAATGGCCAAACCCATGTAGTCTCAACGGATGCTTCTTACAGTGTCCCGGCAGTGGATGACATGAAGGTGGACTACAGACCAGTGGATGCCAAAGATTGTGTTTGATTCTACTGGGCACAGGGTTCAATCAGTCGCACATGGGCTACATAGGTAGCACACCTGCAGATCTCTTTGTTTCAGTAGGGATTACCAGTAGCTGCTGTAGTAAAAAGTGTTTGATGATAAGCGAGTCACAGTGTACAATTTGTTTGCTCCTGGGTTCAGTCCTGGCTGCAATGCGTCAATGCAGCCTGTTGCAGTTTTTTGCAAAGTTGCTGTACTCAAGCATCATGCCGTGAGATACCTTACATTGTCGCAGACTGAATTGAAAGATCAGACAGTAGCTTCTAGAACTACTGCGCCCGCTGATGAACGACTTGAACTGGGAGAGCAGACAGTATATTCTAGATCTAGAGCACCTGATGAAACACAACTGTCTTTGCCGTTGCAAATGGACCTTGCAGAATCAACACATCCCTGAAAATGTGATGCTTGATGTAGTGCTTGCTAGCAATACAAGTGCACAAGGGCAATGGGAGCTTGCGATGAGACACACAATAGCATTGCAGCCTGGCAGTGTGCTTTGTGTCCACACAGAATTATGTGGGAATGCTTTGAAGGCCAAGGAGACAAGGACACTGTGGTAATGGGGTGCTGAGATGGATGAAGCACGCTCCATCACGCAAGCAAAAGGGACCATGACAGCCCTTGCACGTTACCTGCCAATATTCAACGCCAGCACTGACCATGACAGTTGACCCCTTCTACAGCTGCTAGTCATCGTTGCCATCTGCGCCTTCTTCTTCAGCCACCATCATAAAGGACACTATGCCTGTCCTGCTGATATCAACCTGCATGCAACATGACAGCGTCACTCATCCGCCATGACATATATGGCTGTGATGAGTTTGTCATCAGGACTGAGAGATTTGCTCCAAGCACAGCTGTACCTGTGGCAGAACAGAACAGCTGTCGGGCAGTTCAAGCTTTCCCTCTGACAAACCACTAAGACATGGCCTTGCTACAACAGGCAGCATACTGCATCCAACTCAATTTCTCTATGATCCAGGCAATTTACCAACCCCTGCAAATCAGTGCATCCTTGGGAACTTGTCTCTGAGATCCAATCTATCCAGGGAACAGGCAGCACTTGAGTGCAATCTGGCCCGTGAAACCTCAAGGCAGTGTGCACAACAGGCTGGTGAAGGTCTTACCTGAGACTCTGTATAAGCAGCTTGACCAAGGAAGCCCTCTTGGTCCATGATGTGCTGCAAATTGACCATGTGGGTGATCTTCATCAGCCCTTGTGCGTCGATGCTGACCTGTGTCAAGCAAGCTCAGTCTGCACGCCGAGTGTTCAGAAAGCACACTGTGTGCTTAAGCTATGCCTGTGTTGCCACAGAGACGTGGACTGACTGACTGACTGCCTCAGCAAGTACAATCATCAGACAATATAGGCGCTGGGTCCGGTGTTTATCAAAGTTAGATAAGGATGCCTGATTATGATGTGCTTTCAGCACTTAGGCATAACACTGCAATTGACTCACAGCTGAGCAAAAGCAAAGAGAGCTAATCTGGAGATTGCAGGTTTATGCCCTGCTGCCGCAAATGCAATGAAGAAAGACCCCATAGGTGCACAGATGAACAGTAGGTGCAATCAAAGCAGCCCGGCTGACTTTGTGTAGCTGGCTTTACTTCAGATCCACACTGATTCTCAAGCTGCAGTTCGAAGTTTACACTCCACTTGCAGCCTTTGAAAACTTTTGTATGAGGTTTTTTTGTGGTTTCGGTCTACCTGTCAAATGGTCATCATTGTCCCCAGCAACCCTTCACATCAGAACAAACGATCAAATGAATATGACCGAATGAATGGATGGATGGATAGATGGCTGTGTGGCTGGGTTGCATGGACGGATGGATTGATGCATGAATGAATGGATGGATGAAGGCACGGATGGACAGAAGAAGAATGGATCAACCAAAGGATGAATGGTGCACAAGGCCTCACCTTGCTGTTGACTCCTGTGGCATCCTTTTGGGGGATGTTAGACAGCGCTGTGCGTAGGTTCTTGTATTTGTAGCTGAAGCGCACTTCTGCTTCCGCACAGCTGAAGCCTCCCAGATCACCTACTGGGAACTCAATCTGCACTGCAGCAACAATGTTGTGACAATGTCTATGCTTGCAGAAAGATGTGCCTGAAAAGCCAGTCTGGTCATGAGGAATGCTTCGACTTGGCTCAGGGCTGCACTGGACTACATCCATCCTACAGCTACAGAAGCTGCTTACTAGCACATATTAGCGTGTTTGGTCTGAGAACATTGCTGCAATTGACCTGTTCAAGCTACTTGACAGCTCATATTGCGCTGGTGGCGGGGCACTGCAGCCTCACGCAACTGTTGTCGAGTATTGCACAAGGTGCTTGATATCAAGTGTAACATTTGGCATGCCTGGTAGCTGGGTAGATGTTCCGCCTCTTGATCGAAAAGTGGAATCGAGTCAAGCATGCATCCCATTCATGCGTCAGTGCGAGCCAAAATGCATCGCTCATTGTGACAGATGACCATCTGTGCAACAGCCAGTGGCCCTGATGACTACCAACTGCAAAAACCATGAAACACAGCTTTACACAGAAGCAAGACAGGCACATGTACAAAACACAGGATGTGCAGGATTGCCTCAAGATTGCAGCATCAAGAGCAAACCTGCAAGCTGCCAGCTGCTTGAGCTGTGAAGCTCAATCTGCGAGGCTGGCGCTGCATATGCACCTCTACAGTGCTGTTGTTGCTGCCGATTGCTGTCCACTCCAGGTCTTCAATGGTCTCTTTCAGCAGGGACCCTACAGTGCCAAAAGGGCTCAGGGCCTAAATCCTAAGTATAGACCAATCTGAATGCTACACACTGGTGTAACGCGATGTACATGGCAAGCCATGACGCACACCCTTGACTCTGTGGGTTTTGCTTGCATGAGGGAAGCTACAAACAAAAGGCCATGGTCTCTGGGTTTGGCAATGTTGCCTTGCTGGCAGTATATATCCAGCATCAATACATACCCATTCATTCGACATAAGCCTTGAGTTGATGTGTGTCAGTACAGAAGAAGCTGACTGCTGTCGTGGGTCAGCAGCGTCTGCATACATGAATCTGAAGCTTCGCACCATGTTCGACAGCACCACCACGCCATGCACAGTCAGTTGTCAGCCGTTGAAGATGACAAATAGTGCAGACAAAGAAGGTGAGAGTCACCAGGTGTGTGAGACAAACACACCGGGCTGCATGCTCAAGAGCAACATGTAAGAGCAAGAATACGAGTATTAAATATGACGATGCGGGGGTGGGTGAGGGTGAGGGTGAGGGTGAGTGTGAGTGTGAGTATGAGTAGCAGTACAAGGCAAGGAGTAGTCACCGGGTATGAGGAAGTATGAGGAAGGGTCTTGCCAGTAGTCAGACAGGTCCTTGGGAATCGGCATTTCCTGACTGTCCAGCTGAGCATACATGTTCACAACACTGCCGTCGCCACCTTCGTTCATCCTGCAGCCAAGTGTACTTGAGTGCAAGCCATCGGGGTATGAGGGAGGGCCTGATTAGCACAAGGGCAGCTATGCAGCTGAGCATGATTTGATTTCGCAGAAGCTTCACCACCTTCATTCACACTGCACTGGGCACAGCAGGCTCCCCTATGCAACATGTAGCGTGTCAGGCAAGCCATGCAGCATCTGCGTGTCTGGTGCATGCTAGCAGATAAATTATAGCTTTGGGTGCAGGCCAAATGATGTTGCATGGCAGTAGTACTTGCTTACTGCTGGCCTGCGGTGTACTTTTGGAAGTGCATTGTCCCCTGACACCACTGCCATGCAGTTAACACTGCTCAAGTCAGCATCTTCAGAATTGGTCAATACACAGTTGGCACTTACTGGCATTCCAGT
>JAABUO010009625.1_pt1 | contig 10794 bp, 11 predicted proteins | sample 5559291 | NCBI WGS metagenome assembly JAABUO01 (sample SAMN10711878, study PRJNA513372) | rock metagenome | isolation source: Antarctica rocks | place: Antarctica: Victoria Land, Finger Mt sud
TTGTCTTCTTAATTATTGTCTTCTTAATTATTGTCTTCTTAATTATTGTCTTCTTAATTATTGTCTTCTTAATTATTGTCTTCTTAATTATTGTCTTCTTAATTATTGTCTTCTTAATTATTGTCTTCTTAATTATTGTCTTCTTAATTATTGTCTTCTTAATTATTGTCTTCTTAATTATTGTCTTCTTAATTATTGTCTTCTTAATTATTGTCTTCTTAATTATTGTCTTCTTAATTATTGTCTTCTTAATTATTGTCTTCTTAATTATTGTCTTCTTAATTATTGTCTTAAAGTATATCTTATTTTAGAATTAATTAAATATATTTTTTACAATAATGTTGTTCTTTATTAATTATTTTAACTAGATTTTATTGTTACAAAAATCTTGTTAATTACAATTTAATATGCGTTAATAATTAATTGTTTAAAAAGAAAATATTTAATATATACATATATAAAGATCTTGAACTAATCTTCTAAAATAAACAATCGATCTTGTTTTTGTTATTAAAAAGAAATTTTATTGCTAATTTTCAAATCTTAAAAAATTAATTGTTTGAGTCAATAAATCTTTAATTTCTTCAAAATAATTTTGTGTCTAATATTGTGAAACTTTAGTTCAATATATTTAACAATTTTGCAAGTATAAGTATAACATAAATTCGAAAAATTCTTTATTAACATTAATCTTATAATTAGATAAATTGTAAAAAGACATTTATTTTCAATGCGTATTTCGATCTTATTTCTTAACTTGCAACTAATTTGTTTTAAAAAATCGACATTTATAAAATAACATTTATAATTTTTTATTTTTTCGATTTCTTTTGTTCTTAAATACTTAATAAAAATAAATGATTTAATAAGTATTTTGTTAAACGCATTATTATTACTTGTTTTCTTGTCGCTATTTATTGTTGCTACAATTGTTGCTAGACTAATCGTCGAGTCGAGTTATAATATCACCCCTCTAGTTCGACTCGACGTCAAGATTGGATCGCGACGATTCCTCGATTTTTTTTGACTTGGGTCTTGGCATTTGCACGTGACATTTCCGGGTTAGCGCGATTAGTCTAATTGTTGCTTTTAATAATTTTAATAATTTTAATAATTTGTATCTTATTCTTTTTTCTAAAATTATTGACGTTTTCGAAGAGTTATTAATTACTAGATTTTTTTAGATTATCTCGAATACTTTTAACTTATTTGCGAAAGATACTAAAGCATCGCGAAACTTGATTTCTTATTTTAACAATATAAGTTGCACAACAAATTGTTAATCGAACAACAAAATATTTCGCGTAAAATCTTGTTCTCTCTTTTTTTTGACAAACAAATTATAATGTTTTAAGCAAAAAGTAAACTAGCTTCGATAAAAAAAAATTGTATTATTGTTAAAGTTATTTATTTAATTTGATATTCGAAATTGTTGTCTAATTAAAATTAATCGAAATTTGCTTCTTAATTAACGCCAATTTTGTTATTTTTCTTTATCTTTTTATTGCAAAGCTTTGCGTAAATAATTTTAATAACTTTAATATTTTTTATTTAAATTACTTTTATTGCACCTTTTTCGCATATTTATTTTGACTTTATTTGTTATAACTTGTCTTGTCAAATAATATTAAAAACTTTATTAACAATAATATTAACAATCTCGATCTTATCTTTCGCTTCGTATAGAATTGTTAAAATCTCTTTTTATTAATTTTTTTTGTCTCTTTGTTTTATTTAGTTTGAGATAATTTGTCAAATATAATATAAACTAACAATATTATAAAGAGCTATGCTAAGTAGATTATTTTACTTTGTGTTTATTGTCGATATGTTAATAATTAACTATTAATATTAATGCTTATAAAGTAAAATAATATATTAAAAAAAAATCTATAATTAAGTTCGAAATCTTAAGATAATATTTTAGAATTGTATTAATAATAAAGTTTTATTACAATCTTTATTATTATTCTCGACTTAACAAGCTAAAACGTTGTAATCTTTAATTATCTACTATTTAACAATCTCTTATATTAAACAATTGCTAAATAAAAAAATTAATTGCTAAATATTTTAATTGAGCTTTTATTTACAATTTCTTTATATTAAAACTAATCAAATAATATACGCATATTACAATCTCTCGAAGAATCAAATACTAAAAAGAAAATTTGTCGACAAATTAAACAAGATTATTGCTTCTCTTAAAGTTGTTTTTGAAGTTAAAATTGTATTTGCGCAATTTTGATTTGTATTTAAGTACTTTACAATAAAATAATCTTGCAACTTATAATACTTTATAATAGAACAATCTTGCAATTTTTAACACTTTTTAATTAATAAATATTGACAAGATGTAAGCAATTATTAACACAATATATATAACAAACGCGTATATAATATTTGCAAATACAATTATTCTAGTTATAACGTTTTATCTTATACAAGTTATAAAACTATTCTTGAATATACTTACAAATATTGTTGTATATTTTTGCTCAAATAAGACTTGTTTATTATTGTAATCGATTTTTATCTTAAATATTAAATATTACTCTTAAATCTTTTAGCAAAATTATATTTTGATATTAACGCTTATTCTTTATAGATAGTTTACACTATTTATTATAGCGTTTGTCGATTGTTCGAAGCTATTGCATTATATCTTGTAGCGTTGTTTATAAATAGTTAGAATTGCATGTAAAATATATTCTAGAATTAGAATTTGTCGAATATTAAACATAATTTTGCAAAGAAGATCTAAGCACTAAGACAAAAAATCGCTTTAGATTTATTTTATTAACTTTCGCAATTCTTGATTTAATTTGCGGAAAATCTTATATTAAACTAGATTACTTGACGCTTTATAAAATTGTTGTGCTAGCAAAATTTGATCAAGAATTGAAGTTGTTACAATTGTTGCAAGTTTTAGATAATTAAGATTAATTCGAGAAATAGTTCTTTTATCAAAGACGATCTAGAACGCGAAAACTACGTATTATAATAACACAATTAAAACACTCTTGAATTTTACAAGACTGTATAGATTGAGAGCGCAAAGCTTGCTCTATCTGTTGTTAGATTTTGAAGCTAGCATATTAAGGAATGGGAAAGTTAATAAAATGGACCTGGAGCGATCTTGACAAAAGGTGGGGTCGGGGATCTAAATATAAAGCCTAGCATTTGCAAGCGTTGTGACAGCGCTAATAGCCATGGAACCCCAAATCTGCACATTATTTAATATGTGAGGAAGGCAATTTCATGATTGAAATTTTTAGTAGGACCGCAGTTTGCCTCATAATATATATGGCTATGACTCCGCCGCCAAAGGTTTCACCGTCCAATCCAAGGTTAGGAATTGCAAATGTTGCAAGACCACAGGTCTTTGATCCGCAGTCCGAATCCTCTAGCCATTACATTACTTTATTCAAATCCAGAATACGTGGCAAGATTGACTACAGTCACTCATCTTGCCATTGTCGTAAGATTTGAGAGATTATTAACATTCATTGTTTCCATGCACAACTCTCCAATCGCGAGCCAGTCGTGCAAGAACCAGACCCTTTGAAAAGTGCTCGAGGGCACGCCACAAGCCCAACAGTGTTCAGAGGGACAGGCGAACACTGAGCAGCCCAATAGCGATCATAGAGGTTGTAGAAGTCCCCACTGAGGCATCTGTAGAAGATGTAAGAGCCAACAAATGCAAGTCTACCGTTGGCGCAGGTTGTAAAGCCACACATGAAGCCGGACGTGTAGGTGGATCCGGTCTGGGGAGGGCTGTCGTACGGGAATCGACTATTTGATCGCGGAATTAGCATTAATACTCCCGGATTTGGATACGAAGGGACAAGAGGTTGACCCACTAGTTGCTGAAAACATAGCCAGTACGTCCTGCAGCGTCCATGAGGATTCCATCCTCAAGTGTCCGAACGAGACTGTTGTCCGTTCGACAAGCTACCATGTCAGCGCTCTCAGACGTCGATGGCGAGTCCGCGCTGGTAGACGGTGTAGCTGTGGCGACTGAAGCCTGAGTATTGGTGGCTCCAGGCACGGCTGCATCTGTGACAGTGGGAGTAGATGTAGCTTCAGTCGAGCTTGTTGAAGAAACCTTAGGCGCTTGCGGCTGGGCGTCCGCGATCTGGCTGACCAGGGCAATTGGCGAAGTTCGCTGTTGAACTCATCCATCCGCAATCTGTGCTACAGGCAAGGTTGTAACGGACTGCATTCCACCTTGCAATTGACTATCCGAGATCATGGACACGGCAGTGACAGTTGGGGCTTGGATTTGGCCGCTACAGGAGCATTGTCGAAGGTATTGGCACATCGCGAGAAAGGAGCATATACTCGGCGACCTGTGTAGCAGCTTCTTGTCTTTTCGCTACTGCAGAAGTGGAAACATTCTGCACAACAATGCGGAAAGTTCCGCTGGATGAGAGTTCACACCCTGAGAGGGAGCTGTGCTTGGAGATATAGCTGCAGTGACTGCTTGTGGAACGGCTGCCGAATTTGCTTGGACGGCTGCTACGAAAACGAATGATGCTAGGAGATATAGCATTTTGCGATTGAAGGGGGGAAATATAGATCGCTTGGGCAGTATGTAGCTTGTAAAAGAAAAAGGTATCTTCAATGTAAGAATTTGTTAGGAATGCCAACGGCAGAGAATTTGAGATGAGGACTAAGGAACATGTAGGAAGAATGAGGACCAGGGGGTTGTTGTACTTGATCAGATCCATAGCACCCCGTTAACTCAAACATTCTGAAAGCGCAAAAGTACATTATCCAGCAATCCCCGGATAAGACTCTTGAGAGTAACGAGCAGGAAGAGTATATATTGATCTCAAGTGCCATCAAGTTAGCGCATGTAAATTATCTGCCACTTGCTGCGTGGCCAACACCATGAAGCGTCAATGGAAAACCTTGTCGATTTCCTAGGAGAGGCACTGCTATCCAGCCTCATGGAATGTTTGCACGTAGAGGGCGGGGGTTAGACCAAGCGTGATCATCCGGAGCATCACAAGGATGTGAAGCATGTTGCAGCTTCATGTACTGGCGGAGGTTCGACCAAGTGCAACGTCGCCTGGCTGTGCGTGTCCTGCTTATAAATAAGAAATTCGACCTCCGTTATTCCTAGTAAAGGCGAAAATTGACAGTCTATCCCAAGCCCTTCTGGACCCCTTGGCTGCTTAAGTGGAATCCTTTGAGGTTTTGCTTCTTTAGTCATAGATCTTTACTGGTAGATCTGCCTATTATTATCTCGTAAATCGTTTCGTTTGGAAGTGCTAAGAAAAGGTGCACAATACCTTGCCGGTGTATTGGACAGCTGTCGCTCAAGGCCCTGCAAGAAGACATTCTTGATTACTCACAGCACCGTACGACGTCGCATCGACAAGCCCATATCTCTTGTCATGGCAGACCATGTCATCTTATATTTGAGACTTCACTATGGTGATTTTCAGGAGAGCGTAAGAGAGCACCTCTTGGGCGACGAGTAAAAGAAATTAACGCTAAAACAACATGTCCACCTTAGCAAAATCAGTCTCCCTTAGGTTGGGCTCCTGGATATCTGAGTGGTGCTTGTCCAAGAATGGCAGCATATGTAAGCTCTTCACTTCGATCTCGGCTGCGGAAAGAGGTAAATTTTTGCGCAAGGGTGACGTGGACAACGTGTGCTCTCTTCTGCTTATGAGAATTTCTCAGACTGTCATTGTAGTTCCGAATCAAGGCTTTTTGCAGTTGTTGATACCTCAGTATTTTCGTATTATGATACATTGCAGGTACCAGGCGGCTGCCTGGATTTGTAGCTCATGTTGTGCGGATCAAGCGTATTAACGTTGGGAAAGCTTGTGCGTATCGGATACATCGCCCATAAAGGCCTTGGTAGAGATCGCAGAACTTCAAGCACTTTGCTGACGCATCGTTAGCCTCCATCAGACCCATAGCAGCTCAAGGAAGATTCTGCTATAATATTGCAATCCTTCTCCGACGTTCAAGTTAGCGGTCCATTCGGGGCCAATGCCGAAGATGCTGCCCGTAAACTCTTAACCTTCTGCGAATCAATGTAAACAGGACCTTGTTGCTATGCGTCTACCACTCGAGGTTGATGGGTATCTAGTACCCACCCTAAGCATTCCCTTCTCTTTCGAGAAATCCTGGATCCATCTCTACTCTCCTCTCAAACTTCTCCCACCATGCTCTGAAAGTCTTTAATGGAACCATCTCTTCGCCACCGGCACCTGCCGTAGTTCCGGAGAAACTCGCCAAGAAATTGAAAGCGTTCTGAATAATTCGTTGCGCCAGGACTTTTGTGGTTATCGGTGACGCTGACTGACGCTTCGAAGAAACCACGAGCGCAGTAGACGGGTTTTCTTGAGCAGTTTCGAGCAATGCTAGCTGATTTTGTATCGAAGCAGTAGGCTCTATGGAGAAGCCGACCGTGACACTGCCGTCCATCGGTTGGCCCCCGTTCATAGGAGATGTATCAACATCCGTCATTTCATCCTGATCAACGAAATTGGCGTCCGATTGCCCACTGGGAGACCCATCGCCGACCCGAAAAATGGCACTTTGCTTGTCATTGGCAAGAGCACCCAAGAATTGGAACTGTGGGGCAGAGCTAGGAAATTGTATGTAGACACCAGCGAGCGTGTCCAGTGGCAGTGTTGTGCCCGGAATGATGAAAGCTACAATGTGAGAGAAATAGGGAGTTGCAGAAAGTGTAAACAAGTACTGCGTTGGAGATAGCACAGTGGGTGCCGCCTCGACAGGCCGTGATGGAAGGACCAGTCCGAAAGGCGGAACCTGTGCAGCAGCCATGTGACCTCGAGGAGTATACAAGGAGAGGTCAAATCAACATAAGTAAACATACTCGTCCACTCCCGGCCGCTGAGAAACCAGAGTCGTGGAAGAAAGTTCAGTGTTCAGTAAAGTATGTGACGAGATTTGGGGACGTGACGTGACGGGCGGAATTGATCCGCGGGCCATTGCTTCTCCGACACCAGGTGCTGGCAAAAGTCGTGACCACTTCCTTGGCGATCCCACCAAATTTGATGGGATACTGGGTCACAAAACAACGTTTCCACGTATTGATATTGAGCGCTTCTCAAATATTTTCTATGCGTTTGTCTAAGTAATTTTTGGGGAACAGAAGAGGTCAGTTTTAACAAGCTTTACTCTGTGTATAGACGTAGGTGGTTGACTAGATTTATTGAGCGGGCGGGTATGACTAAGTGTGCAGAGTGGTCACGACTTTTGCCGGCACCTGGTGCCGAAAGTCGTAGCTTTCTTTCATGCCTAACCATGTACTTCCAATGAGCTGACTTCATAAAACCATCGATAGTAAGATCTGTCGATCACGGTTTGCGTTGCAGTCATGAGCAGTACCCGCCGCAAAAGCAATCTCGACCTGGTCAATGACTGCGATAGGTTCTTCCATTAAGACCATTGAACAGGGTGATTCCTTGAGACTAATTAAGACCTAGATTCCCGTATATCGAAGACCATGGCTTAGCCTACATAAACGAAGTCTCTGCCCTATATAAGTTCTACCTTCAAGATCGGCTTCTTATAGGTCCCTCAGGCTATATGCTTGAATGGGTGGTTCACCACATGCCTTGGGGTAAGGACTGGCATGTTGATCACACCAAAAGGATCGTATATCCACGCATAGACTATACTGGAGATAACAGTGTCGAGTCACAGAACGATGCTATAAGAAGTCTCTTGGAAAGAGCCAGTCAATCCAAGACCTTCCGTGTCCTGGGGAAATGGCGGAACGAGCTGTACCCTGTGCATGGAATGTCCGGCAAAGTGAGCATGGAGCGATCTGCCAGTCCCCTGTTCGGTATCAATAGCTACGGTGTTCACCTTACTGCATATGTTCGAGAAGGAGACCAAATAAGAATATGGGTCCCGAGGAGGGCATCAAGCAAACAAACTTATGGAGGAATGCTTGATAATACAGTTGCAGGTGGCATTAGCCAGGGGGAAACCGTCATGGAATGCTTGATACGAGAGGCTGAGGAGGAGGCATCGTTCCCCAAGGATTTGATCCAGCATCATGCGAAGCCCTGCGGGACTGTGTCTTACTTCTTCGTTCGCGATGAGAAGGCTGGCGGCGAGGTTGGACTTCTGCAGCCCGAATGCCAGTTTGTCTACGATCTGGAGGTCGACAGGAACGTAATACCAGAACCGAACGACGACGAGGTCGAGGATTTCCAGCTTTGGACGGTGGATCATGTGCAAGAAGCTATGGCTGAAGGACAATTCAAGCCTAATTGTGCAATGGTGTTATTGGACCTCTTCATACGGCATGGGATCTTGACCCCGGATAATGAGGACAACTATGCAGAGATAGAATCAAGGCTGCACCGAAAGCTTCCATTCCCTACTCGGTGATGCTAGTCAGCGTTGGATTAGGTACATCAGCACCAGGTGCCGGCAAAAGTCGTGACCACTGTGCACACTTAGTCATACCCGCCCGCTCAATAAATCTAGTCAACCACCTACGTCTATACACAGAGTAGAGCTTGTTAAAACTGACCTCTTCTGTTCCCCAAAAATTACTTAGACAAACGCATAGAAAATATTTGAGAAGCGCTCAATATCAATACGTGGAAACGTTGTTTTGTGACCCAGTATCCCATCAAATTTGGTGGGATCGCCAAGGAAGTGGTCACGACTTTTGCCGGCACCTGGTGTCGGTGCTGCAATTCACTCTCGCGTAGTAGCGAAGCCGCCAATTGGCACTCAAACGATCATCACCCAGGATGCTATGATCTCAATGTCAATTTGTTGGCCGCATAGACCATGTATGCGCCCAGTATGCTCACTATACTGGACCTAAGAATCGAAGGCCTTTGGTACTATCGAATCTCAATAGTCGTATTAGTTTGACTCGGCTTGGTCCTGATACTTTTTCATCATGTTTACCATGAACAGCGGTTTCTATTGCATAATACTACCCCAACCAACGGCCTATCTAGGAGAGACTCTATGGACGCTCATCCAGATCCATCCAGATCGAATGATCCCATTATCGTAGAGGGTATGCCCAACGCCTACAATGCCACGGCTAAAGATCACTCCCATCCTCGCTTGTTGCGCCCTAAATGCTCGGTTCAGAAACCAACCCTACTTCTTCAAGAGCAGATAGACATAATCGATCCGCAGCGGCGTAAGCCTCTTATACGGCCCCTGCATAAATAGCAGTAGCCCTCCAAACGAGATGAAGACCTTTCTACCACAATTCAGCCCAGCTCGACCGCCCTCGGCAACACGCAACGAACTCACATCTGATCATCATCCGCATCCTCAAAGCGATACACCTTCCCATGACATACATAGTCCCAGCTGTCCGCCAACGTCTGCTCTCCCCGTCCCACCTCTCTCCATCCCTTGCCATCATCCCTCGTCCCATCCAGACTGAGTGTAGAGACGAGCATCAATTGCATGCGGTCCGCCTTCGCGCAGGGATATAGTTCGGTGTTGATGTCGAGAGTAAGCTTTGTCGAGGCATCCTCGTTGTCGGCAATGATGCGCGAGACACGATCGTATTTGACGTCGTTGATATCGACGATGGTGAAGGTATCGAGGAAGAGCTGGGAGTCCCCCATTGTAGGGGCTTGACGGGGGTGGAGGGGTGGAGCTTGAGATAGCTGAGGCCTCTATTCAGACCTTCGAGAGCTCGATCGACAACAGCTGTGGTCGGACTGCTATGAAAAGACCAAGGTACCAATAAAGAAGCTCCCCTCGCTCCAAAATTTGCTAGCGTCCTCGGCCCAGCCCTACGAGCATCTTGTTCCTGCATCGGACCCCACTCTAGATCCACCACTCAGGCTCAGACATCAAAATGTCCTTCCGCAAACGCTCAACCCCCCTCAACCCCGCCAACACCACCAGCTCCACGTCCGTCCATCCCTTGCCCTCCTCCGCAACCCCCACACCTCCCGGCATTCGCCCCTCCCCCCTCGACGGCCGCCCCACAACCTCAACCGGAACCCCCACGCTCGACGCGCTCTTCGGCGGGCACGCCGGCCTGCCGCTCGGCACCTCCCTGCTCATCGAAGAAAGCGGGACCACAGACTTTGCAGGCGCGGTGCTGAGGTTCTATGCTGCCGAGGGCGTGGTGCAGGGGCAGAGGGTGCATGTTGTGGGGGTAGAGGAGGGGTGGGGGAGAGAATTGCCCGGATTGGTCGCCCAGGAGGTGGGCAGGGGAGAGCAGGGGGAGGGGGAAGGACGGGGGGAGAAGATGAAGATTGCGTGGCGGTATGAGGGGTTAGGGGAGTTTGGGGAGGGAAGGGCGAGAGGTGGGTTCAAGGCTTTTTTGTGTATATACTATAAATCTATACGTTCTAGCTCATAGGTGTGGTTTCTGTGCTGACTTGCATGGCTGACCCATCGCAGCCCCAACGCCAAACCGCAGCCCCCTTCCTCCATCCCCTCAACTCACATCGCCAACAGCCACCCCCCCACCCTTCTGCCACTCCTTCGACCTCACCAAGCGACTAATCCCCCCTCCCACCTCCCCACCCATAATCTACCACCCCCTCACTCCCTCCTCCCCCCCTTCTCTCTTCACCTCCCTCCTCTCCACCCTCACCACCTCCCTAACCACCTACCCCCACTCCATCCACCGCCTCCTCCTCCCCTCCCTCCTCTCCCCCCTAATCTACCCCCCCTCAGCCACCAACCCGCACACCCTCCTCCCCCTCCTACACACCCTCCGCTCCCTCCTCCGCCGCTTCCCCACCCGCCTCACCCTCCTCCTCACCCACCCCCACTCCCACCACCCCCGCT
>JAABUO010009628.1_pt1 | contig 10794 bp, 21 predicted proteins | sample 5559291 | NCBI WGS metagenome assembly JAABUO01 (sample SAMN10711878, study PRJNA513372) | rock metagenome | isolation source: Antarctica rocks | place: Antarctica: Victoria Land, Finger Mt sud
CCAGGAGAAGTTGCAGAGGGTTTACTAGGCAATGACTAATTCACACACGTGGCAATTTGCGACATGGGGGTTCACGTAATGATGCACAGATTGCCGATTCTGGACTCTCTGATTATGAGGGGCATAAAAAATTTCACTGCTGAGTCATCGAGGAGGCCTGTCACATGATCCTTGCTTTCATGGCTTGTCGATTCCTTTGAACGTGTTTTGTTGACTTTCCGCTGACTGGGATGCTTTTGCGCCGGCTTTCAGGCAGACCTGCCAGATCGTTCGTTCGTAAACACAGTTGGCGAGATCATCGGTAGCCATCAATGGCAATGTAAGCGTGCGGCACCTCGGTACCACTACCATATGCACCATTATTCACACACTCAGCGGGCCTCCAATGGCGCTGGGAGCTCCGCTGAACTGACAAGTTCTCCTCCTCTTTCTGGTCAGTCCCCGACGGGCGAGCAAGGTGTCCCAGGTTTTCAGAAGAAACGAGTCTGTTTCGATGCCATGAACTTGACGCAAGCTATGACGGAGCTTCCCTCCAAACGGCTCAGACAGAACAGACATTTCACTCTGCAGGCACGATACATCCACACCTCTGGCTATCCTCGTAATGGCTTGCTATTCTGTCAAGCAGGTCTGTCTGCAATGTACTTTCTTGTAGTGACATTTCTTGCACAGGGAGAGCAGAGAAACTTTGGACCTCCAGATCCATTAGATGCTGATCCGTTGGATCTCATGGCATCACAGGCCCATCTGCTGGATACAGCACATGCAACAAGACTGGAGCGAGGAAACAGCAGCAACTATCCTCAACAGCTGGAACCGCTTCCCCCGCCCAGCATACAAGAGCTTGATGTATGCTGTTGTCTCAGATGTTTGACTCAGTGGTCATACACAATTCTTTGTCTCCAAAAGGATTCATTGTATGCAGGTGGGCTTGCCAGAGACTGCAGGTTCAAACGGCAAGCCAGCTGATAAAGAGAAGAGAGAATTTCATGCTTCAGGTAGCCAGCAAGAAAAAGAGAAAGCTGCTGAGAGGTCTGTGGATAATGAAGCCCAGGCGCAGCAGCAGCTGCAGCAGCTCAAGAAGCAGCACCGCCTTCAGCTGCAGGAGAGAAACCGTCAGATATGTCATCTGCAGGAAGATCGTGAGAAGCTTAGACGGTCTTTGCGCAAAGCTGAAAGCGATCTCAGGTTGGCAACTTATTTCGCACCTACTGCTCAGGTTTTGCAAAACACTGTTGATATAGTGTTGCTGCCAGAAATGCATCTGCTGTCAACACTGACATGCCGGGTGTCTTGTCAACATCCAGTTTGCATCTGCTCCTGACATGCTGTTGATAAAGAAGTCACCAGATATTGATCGGATGCTGACATTGCTGCTTCATAACCCTGATCCACTCTGCATGTGCTGCTGACTCTCTGCTAATGCTGATGGAAGCTCTCTGCTGGTGCATACTTCACACCAATGTCGTGATGCTGCAGGGAGGCACAGGATGTAGTGTTGTGTACCATTTGTCACAAAAATAAAAGAAACTGCTTGATCCTCCCCTGCTTACACTTCTTGTTGTGTGCCGGTTGTCTGCAGCAGCACACAACCACCTGCCCCTTCTGTCCCGCCTGCAACACAAAGGTCAGTGGCCTGATGGTGCTTCTAACAACGGTCTGAGCTGATGTGTGCAAAATTGTGGTAGTCGAAAAAATACTTGAGCATTGGTGAATGGAACAACTTGCACACGTGAAAATTGTGAGGTGACATAGTGTGCAGGCTAAAAGGATGACTGTCAACTGTACGGACTAAATCTGCATGCAGCTTGTCAGAAGTATGCTGTGTGCAGCTTGTTTGGTTACTGTCTGTCAGTCACAAGATGCTGTTCTGTGTTTGTAGCATTTAGCTTGTACAAAGGGGTTTGTCAGCTTGGCAGTAGGGCAAAGTTTCTGGGCCTGTCCAGCTGCCATGTGTTGTTTGATCTAGTTGATTATTTTGCAAGGTAGAGCCATGACTGCAGATTGATTGAGTAGCAGGCTGCGTACTGTCTCATCCCTTGTTACTTTTCAGTTTTGTGATAGCTTTCGTAGAGCTTTTTGAGCACTGTGTAGTTTTGGCTAGAAAATAAGACTTTGAAGGCGCTTTATCTGCAGATTGATTCAGTTTGAAACCCTTCTTTAGTTTGCCAAGCTTGAGGGTTGATTTCAACCCATCTGTGGCATATTCTTTGTAGCTGACTTCAATCTGGGTCAAAATTGATTGTGTTTCCCAGGTCTTGACTTTCTCGGGTCAAGTTAGCCTTGTACAGGGGCTGATGTAATATTAATTGAGTTCGTTGCAGCACATTGTGACTTTGCCCGTGAATATCCAAACTTGGTAAACGGAAGGGGTCAAGGTAGGTGGATGTACCTCAACGAATCATACGTCTCAACTTTCAGGCATGAAGTGCATTGCCATGCATGTTGGTGTGAGCTGGTCTCGACAACCTCAGTAGCTGTTATAATCAAAGTCTGAGAAAACTTCAAGGCGTTGCCAGCCACGAGCCTGGGCCAGAAGGCATGTGTACATGATGCAAGGACGATGCAGTGCATGTTCTTCAGAGCCAACAGAGACACATAAACAGTTGGAACACATTTACGCAGCATTTTCAGCAGTGGCTGTAGTTAAAGCACAGCTCAATGTTTTATAGCATGCAACATGTCAGTCATATGCAGTGTAAAAATCGGGACAACATCATAACAAAAGCTTGGGAATTTCAAAGCTTGTGTTCTTCTTCCGTTTGCAGCCTAGCCGTACCAATAGCGTCATTTTGCCCTCTGCAAGTATGTCTTGGGGCAGGCAGATGAAAGCCTGGTGCACACGGTGGCGAGGAACCTGCAAACGTCCAGGCTCGCGCAGGATCCGAACGTCAGTGATCACTTGCACCAGTTCAGACTTATTGATACGCTTGTAGTCATCTTGAGGCTCAGATTTCATTACAGTCGTTTCTGAGAGAAGACCCTGAGTTTCCACCGGACGATAGCCATGGCTGACGTTGCAGGTATGGAGAATCTGATCACAGCTCAGATCAGTACATATCAGCACACAGTTGTTAGGGCAGCCAGGCAGAGAGCCATCATTGCTCTGACCTCTCCTGCATTAAATTTGCAGTCCAACTACTCTGCATGCAAGGACAGCGTGATGGCCAACCTTTTCACGCAGGTGCTGAGGCAGTAAGTCCTGCAAAAGCAGTCCAGTTTGACAGGCCAGCTGATGGCCAGGACACAGTCGAGGCGCAACACTATGATCCAGATGCAGACAGACATAAGGAGAATGACAGTTCTGGTAATCATGAAAGTGTCTCACGTTCCGACACAAGTGCCGGCGTTTACTGGTTGCTGCTGAAAGCGACCCGTTCTCTGCAGAATGCCTGCCGCCATTCATGGCTGAAATTCCTGAAGCGCTAGAAGGTATGCAGCTATCACAGTGCTTTGCTGGCGCTGCGCATCAGCTGCAAGAAGACATGGATGATTTGAAGCTGTCACTAAAATCGCTTGACTTTGGTGAGTTACTCAGTAGCCAACAAGCTTGTCAACCAAATGATGCATTCGTCCACAGGCTTGGTGACTTGTAGCGTGTAGTATCAGAAGCAGCTTGCAAAGCATACTATTCTGCTTCATTGCTCTGTGACACAAGACATGCATGTTTTGCCATGCCAAACCACTTATATTGTATGTGCATCATACAGGTGGACTACAGGCTTTGCCAGATGCATCATCTGCACTCAAGCAAGCAAACATCCTCAGCATGGTCTTTCAAAACAATCAAGATCAGCAGGCAGCCTTAGCAGACAGTGGAACTCAGGATGACTTTGCAGCAGCTGGTTCAGCAGACATTGGCAATCCACACACTTCTGACCTTTCTGCGTTCTTGTCAGGTGAGCACATGAGGCGTAACTCATTAAATGGGGTCATCAGTTGCATCCAAACTATTGTGAGGCTTTGCATTCTTCTGCTAGTGTCGCATACAGTTCTTGCGATGGTATGCCTCCAACATTTCCAGGGCTTGCACAGATCGCATACTTCACATCTGCATTTGCCGCAGGGTTGCGATCCAAGTATGGGTTGAACAACAGGTCAGCAGCACAAGTGATAGAAGATGTTCTGAATTCAGACCAGATAGGCATGTCTCGGGAATCCACACCCCAGCCCTATAGTGCACTTGCACTCAGCAGTCCTGACCGCCAGGCTATGCAGCAGTCACTGATGCTTGACAACCAGCTTCTGCACCCCGCAGAATCACAAGCCATTGTTTCACAAGGTGATGGAGTCCTTGTCCGTGGTGCACTGTTGTTCAATGCATGATGCATTTCTTCCACAGAGTCTGCCTCACATACGCCACAGGATAATGTTTGGATACACAAGCAGGCAACTGCCATTGCGCTCAATTGGGGGTTGACACAGAAAGCAGCATATGCTTCGTACCATGGTTGGCTGATGAATGCGCCACCTTCTTTTCTAATGTATTGCTACAGGCATGACTCATGACCAGTCAGCAGACAAGCAGGAGGAGGGAGACTGGCCAGCACTGAATCAACGCCTCAGAGATAACGGCTTTGCCGGTCTACCACTGCATGGTCAGTCTCAAAGCGCAGCTGCTCAGCAGCCCAGACGCCACAGTCACAACCAGCAGCAGCATCAGGCACCCAAGCTTGACGCTGTGCATGCAGCATTGGACAGCGTACTCACACAGTATGATAGGCGTGCGCGTTTAGTTCAGGAGCTGCTTGCAGCCACAGCCTTGGCTCGTGAGCGTGAGTCACGAGAGGATGCTGTCCTGAGTCGTTTGCGCAAGTGAGCCCTCTCCCTGATGCACAAGCTAAGCACTTCTTGCACAACAGCTGAGACTGTCTTACCTGTGGCATAAGCAGCCTGACTGAGCGTACTACTTGTGCAAGGAGTATGCTGTGGGCAAGCAGCAATCATGCAATGTAGGCTGCACAACAGTGCAAACTTGGATGGCTACCTGCAAGGTCTGCATGTGTTATACAGCAGGTATCCTGCTGCAGCCTTAGCTGCTCAACATCTTGCAGCCGTTGCAGCTGAACAAAATTTGACACAGGGAGCGGGATGATGCCGTGCAAGCAGCTGCAACCCTGTCAGATCAGGCTAGCAAGAAAGCTGAAGATGCAAACAGGAGGCACAGCAAGTCCAGTACGACCGTCAAGCAGCTGGAGAGCGACGTTGCCAAGCTGATGAGTCAAGTATCTGCACTGGAGCATGCAAACAGGTTTTGATTGTTACATCTTTCTCTGTTGACGCCTGATGCAGTGAGTGGCAAGACACCGCTGAAAACTATGTGCCTTGCAGTAGCTTGCATGAGTTACAAAGGGACAGCATGCAGCCAGACCATACTGGCATGGGATTGTGGCCAAGTGTTGACCTTGTAGCTGCAAGGAAGCCGTGTATGTCTCACCCTTCAGTGCACAACAGGTTGAAAGAGCAGCAGCTAAAAGAGGCAGAACATGTTGCTGCTTCATTGGACAAGGGGCGTGAAACTGCTGAGCATGCCACTGAGTCAGCCAGGCAGGCTAAGCAGAGAATGGAGAGTGAACTGGCACGCATGCAGAAGCTTGTGGCAAAGCTGGAACACTCCAAGCGGTGAGCGTCAAGCACAGCCTGAAAGGCACTTGTAGGCAAAAACAGAAAGTGTTGCTGCCTTTATAGTTGATGCCTCTAGAGTAGCCTGATCTGGCCGTTTGGTACAGCTGTCCAAAGTGGTCCCAGCGCCAAGCGCTTCAGGCCATGCTTGGATAAGTTACACAAGAACCTTTGCTGGGGTTGCTGACCAGACTCCACATGTTTTGCAAGAAACAAGAAGATGAGGTTATGATCATTCCGTACTGCAGAACAAAGGAGGCTGAAGTGGCAGCCTTGGCAGAGACTGCAAGTCACAGCAGCCGTGGACAAGAGGAAGCACAGAAGAGTGCTGCCAAAGCTCAAGCAGGGGCTCAGCGCCTGGAAGCTGACATCCAGCGCCTGCAGCGATACATAAGACATCTAGAGAATTCAAACAGGCAAGCCTTCAGCAATGACGATGTTGTTTCATGTGCAACATACCTGACACGTGGAAATCAATGTGTGCTAAAGGCTACTGTGTGGTTCTATTAGCACTTGTCAGCAAGATGAGGCCTAGTGGCCTTACCAACATAGGTGCAGACGGACAGTTGCGGTCCCCAACCTTCTGTGCATCACCATAGTTGCTGCTAATGAAGCTTGCAAGGGCCTGCTCAGGACTGTACCCTTTGAACACCAAATATCATGTTTGACAAGTGTGTGAATAAAACACCACCACAAGTAATTCATGAGGTGGGAAAGAAGCCATGAACAAAAACCCAGTATGTGGCAACAGAAGCTGTGTTGTATTGATGGTCAAGGATGATTACATGCAGGCTGAAAGAGCAAAAGTTGCAGCAAGCACAGCGTAGCTGGTCTGCCTCCTCTCAGCAGGAGGGCAGCAACAGTGGGGAGGCAGAGCATGCCAGGCTGCAGGTGAAGGCTCTGGAGGGTCAGCTCAGAGACCTGCACTCCCGCCTCACACGCCTGCAGGCTGACACTAGGTATGCGTCTTCTTACTGCTGTCCTTGCCTATGCTCATAGCGCACAAAATGCTCATGTACAAGCTTGCGTAGAGGCAGCAAGCTATGCAGGTCAGTATATTGTGCAGCTAATTTCATGATGCTGGCACGGTCAGTTCTGGCCTGGGCACGTGTCGAGTGTCATGTTTGTATTGCCTGTGTTGCAGTGACACAGCTGTTACATGAACGTTACTGTCTATCAGTAAACTAGAGTTGTGTGCAGTATCCAGAATACTCATTGGCTTGGATATGTCTGAGTGTCAATACAGGCATTTGTACCATCGAGGACGGCGGGTCTGTATTGAACCTCTGTCGGCACACATGAGGCATGTGCATGCCCATGTGTGTGTTGTTGCTTTGTTGCCATCACAATGATGGCAGTGATGGCAACAATTGAGGCATAAGCAGCATTGAGGGTGCTGATCGGTATGCATTGCCCTCTGTGTTGATTTGTGTGAGGCATGTCTGCAGAATCAAAGAGGCTGAAAACAGCCAGCTGGCAAGTGGCATGCAGCTGACACAGGCTGACAGGACAGCTGCTCAAGAAGCTGCTCAACACGTTCAAACGAAGCTGGAAGGGGAGGTGCAGCGCCTGCAAGACCAACTGAAGGAGCTAGAGCGCTCCAGCAGGTCATTCCACGCTTTGGGCTGTTAAAACAAAACCAAGAAAAGCCTGATATTGAGTTTGAACCTGAAATTAAAGCAAGGAAGGATCAAACCTTCAGACTGGTCTTGCAATTCCTTGACAACAGTGCATGCACACACGTATTGTTTGTTAAGGAATGCAAGCTGTTGCTGCATGGACGACAGTTTGTGATGCAGTGGGCATGACTTGCCCTGGGTATCAGACTGGTCTTGCAATTCCTTGACAACAGTGCATGCACACACGCATTGTTTATTGAGGAATGCAAGCTGTTGCTGCATGGATGACAGTTTGTGATGCAGTGGGCATGACTTGCCCTGGGTGAGCTTGCAGGGAACGGGAGCGTGCCGTTGAACACTGGATGGAAAGTGCCAGTGTATCTAGTAGGGGGGTGGATGTTGCTGAAAGGGAGGCGCAAAAGGCAAGAGAGGGAGCCAGCAGACTGGAGGCTGAAGTGAAGCGCCTGTCAAGTCATCTGGCAGACCTGAATTCCTCGTACAGGTCACTTCTGCTCAGGCCCAACCATCAAAGTGCTCCTATGTCCTGCCCAACATAGGCACAGCAGTACAACCCTGACCACAGCCAAGGTCAAATGTTTGTGCATTGAGCCATCAGACCCTGCCTTGACACCTGACAGCATTTGCTGGCATAATTTTGCACGCTTTTAAGCAATCCAGGCCGGCCACCAGATGCAGTGTATATGCAACCCTATGCAAAGAGGCAGCTCAAAATGGTTCAGGCGCTGTCAACTGACTAGGTGCATGCAGAGCCTTAAGCAGAGCAGCAGCTCTCAGTGGTTCAGTTGCTGTTCTCTCAATGACACAGTCAAAACCAGTATGTAATAAGCAAATTCTGTGTCTACAATCGAGTCAGCGACCACCTGCATGACTGCATCATTGTGTGCATGTTTGAGTGGCGCGGACATGTCCAGCCTAAATCAGAGCACATCAGCTCATGGTACTGCCGCTAAGCTGACTGCCAGAACAGGCCCTCACACCTGGAAGCTACCTCAGGACCATACGTATCTGACACTGGGAGAGGTGTTCAATGAATGTGCATGTATGATTGGCACCACTGAATGTTGTGGCAATGCCAAAAACCCCTGACTTGCAGGCTACGTGAAGTTGAGGTACAGGAATGGATGGAGTCAGCCAGCCAGTCAGACAGAGGCTTTGAAGAAGCCCAAGCCAAAGGCCATCAAGTAGGCTTCCCATCACACCCCACATCACGACCTTATGCTGTATCTTGCCACGTGCCGGATGGGATGCCTGCTGGGATGCATTCGTTCTGATCTGGCTCTTCATTCTAGATTTGCACAAGCTATCCTCATGGCAAGAGAAAGTCACAGCTGTCGAGCAAGTACTTATCCTCATGGCAAGTACTTATCCTCATGGCAAGTACTTATCCTCATGGCAAGAGGAAGTCACAGCTGTCAGGCAAGCACTTTTATCCACATGGCAAGAGGAAGTCACAGCTGTCAGGCAAGCACTTTTATCCACATGGCAGGAGGAAGTCACAGCTATCAGGCAAGTACTGTCAATTTCTGCAGTGGAAGGAGCAAGCGCGAGCAGCAGAGAGTGAGGTCCAACACTTGCAGAGCCATGTGGCTCACCTGGAGCATGCTGCTAGGGCTCGAGAAGTGACCCTGGAGCAGCTCAAGGGCCGCCTCAGTGACAAGGTCACAAAGGAGGAGCGTGTGGCTAAGTGTGATGCAGAAGCCTATGCCCGACTCAAGCGAGCATTCCTGACCAACAAGAGTGAGCCTTCCTTGTGGCAGTAGCTGACACCTGAGACTCTTACCTCAAAGACGTCTATCTGCCTCCAGTGTGACTGCCAGTAGGCAGTGGGAACCAAACCTGCCATGCTTACAAGTGCGAGCGTTCATGATGTTGAGTGGCAAGGCTTGTGCATCCATGTGTACATACACCATACCCGCATACCTTGGAATCAACAGATCTGTCAACAGATGCAATTAGTCTGAGGTGTGACCGTCAGGAGAGGGCAGCTCCAGGGGTCAAGCAGGAGCTGTGGCTGCAGCTGCCCGGGAGCTGCGGCCAGTGGAGATCGTGGGGCTGTATGAGGAGCAGAAGGACAGGATGGAGGTGTGTGCATGTCTGTGCTGTATGTGTTGACCAGGACAGGCCTTCCTGAGTCAGTTGGCTGTGTCTGCTCATTCAAGACTCAGCCTTTGTACCCCACAGGACTTGCCAAGTGTGGCTAAGAACATAACACGTGCAACTTGCATCACAAATGAGCTCTTATCATCATAGCAGACCATGGCATTTGCATTTCACTTCAGGCCCTCACCAAAGGTAAGCAACCTATCTGTTGAATGCCACTGCAAATATACACCACCAGCTACAGCTTGGTTGTCCCTAGGACTGTCTGATGTGCCTGATCTATTCAAGCTCAATCATGCTTGGCGTATGCAATTGCTTGTGCTATGTAGAGTGAGCTAGCAATGCTGCGGGCAGAGGTGTATGCTCTGGCAGACAACCTCAAGGATGCAGAGAACCGGGCAGCGCTTCAGGTCAGTCTGTGTGAACAGCCCCTTCTTGCTGCTTAGCGGCTTCTGCTTGACATACAACGGCAGTCGTCACACGCTTGTCACCTGCCGCCAAAGCCGTTTACCCAGAGCATGCCTGATCAACAGGTGTCTTTACAGTTATGTGTTGGTCGCTGTCTGTGCTGCAACAGCTGTGCTTACAGCCTGCTGAGCTTATCTGGAATTGCTGACCCAATGCTTCACCGTACAATCACAGAAAGCTGCATCTTACCTCTCTGCTGCAGACTGCTTGTCTCCTGACAAGCCCTGATTTGCCCTACACTCTTTTACACCATCTGTTTCCTCAGAGCCTATGTTGTCGCTTCAGTGCACAGCGACCTGCAGGTACTCACCATGAGAATATTGTATCGTACAGGTGCACTGCAGGCCGTATGGTTCAGGACCAGATGAGGCCTTGTCTCAGCGGCTGGCTCAGGCTGAGACTGCAGCCGCTGAAGCCCAGCGAGCCCTGCATGTTGCCAACACCACAGCTGCTGAGGCTGCTAGGTCAGTAACTCCCCCTCAACAGCATACAGCTGCAGCCCAGCTGTCTTTTACCCAAGGCAGTGACTAAAGGCTGAATTTGGCGCATGTCGGACTTGCTCACTGTCAGACAACTGAATATAGCTGCAAGCAAGCCTGTAGCAGCAGGACTGTCTTTGCGTTCAAAGGCTACGACTGAAGCTGTCTGACAGTGGCATTGCCTTGTGCACAGGCATTACTGCATGTTGAGGGCAAATGCTCACTTTTGCACGGCACACTAACAATTCAACCCATCATTGCTTTTTCAGCAGTTGGGTTACACTCTGACCTGCTGCGCTGTCTTTGATAAGCACACAGTGCCCTGGCGCATTGCGCTTTGTGCGTTAGGTGCAGCATGCTTCCAAATCAGCTAGAGTGTAGAGCTACAGCTTGGCAGCAGGCACAAGCTGACAACAGGGACGGACATGTTGGCCCAGACAACCACCTGTTTCATTCTAGATCCGGGCTCCACTGTTGTAGCTCAA
>JAABUO010009630.1_pt1 | contig 10792 bp, 6 predicted proteins | sample 5559291 | NCBI WGS metagenome assembly JAABUO01 (sample SAMN10711878, study PRJNA513372) | rock metagenome | isolation source: Antarctica rocks | place: Antarctica: Victoria Land, Finger Mt sud
TATAAACGACGTAATTTTTATTAATCGCTGTATAATTATTTGTTATTACATTTAATAATTAGTTATAATTTATATAAAAGTCTTTATTATAATTTATTATTCTTTAAATTTACACGCGTAATTAACTAAAGCTTATCTTTAATTAATTTACTCTTTATTAATTATTTACGTAATGTCTTTTTAATCGCTGAAACGAATTTTCTTACTTTCTTTTCGCTTAAAATAATAATTAATTTAAATAATTTCTTAATACGCGTTATTATTATTACTTTATTAATAATATAATATAATGATATAATTAAACGCATTAAGATATTATACTTAATAATAAGTATTATTAAATGTGTAAAATATAAAAATAATTAAAAATTAAATTTGTAAATATTTATAAGTTTTATTAATGTTTAAAATTTAAAACTTAATAAATTAATAATAAAAGTATTAAGAATTAAAAAATATAAATAAGTAATAAAATATAAATAAATAATTATAAGATTATAATATTAATAAAGCTATAATATTTTCATCTTTTTAATTATTTAATCTTTAATTTTTAAGCTTATTATAAGATTATTATCGTATAGTATTCTTGTATATTTATTACTTATAACGTATATAATATTAAATAATAATTAAACATAAATATATATTTATTAATTCTCATTAACGATTTAACGTTATTAAATATTTTAAATAATAATATTAGTTTCGAGCGTAATTTTGTAATAAAATATTTAAATATATATTATTATGTCGCTTCTTATATCGCTACTTATGTTTTTAATTTAATTATTACTTTTATTATAAAAGAATAAATAATTACTACGAGCAAATTTAATAAAAATATTAAAGAAAAGTAATAACTTACTAATATTTTAATTTCAGTTAAAAGTATTATATACAGTAAATCATATAATATTATATTCTTTAATTAATTATATCGCAATATCATTAATACGCTGTTTTTTCTTAATTATATTAAGATAAATAAGTTTTATGTTTAAATTATTTAGTATTAAGTTCGTAACGTATTATAAAAAATCTTTTTCTTTTTCTTTAATTATACTAGTAATTTTAAAGAAGAAAGTTAAAATGAAATTAAATACTTCATTTATAAATAAAGAATAATAAAGAAAATTTTCGTTATAATTTATTAAAGTTAAAGAAGATTAATGCTTTTAAAGTATTATTAACGCGTTTATAAAATAATACGATAAAAAAAAAGAGAAAATCATAATTAAGCGATTTAATTTAAGCTTGTTTAATATAAGTAATAGTATTTTAAAGCGTAATATGTAATATATTTATATATTTATAAAAAATTACATTAAAATTATCATGTTTACGCAAGAACGAGCTATAAGAAGATAAAAAAGAAATAATCGAATAAAAAAGTAAAAAATAATTAAGAAACGTAATATAATTTAATTAAATCTTGCTACGTTAAACAGATTATTATACTTGTAAGCTTAAATAAGAAAATTATGTCGCTAACTATATCGCTGAATTTATAATTAACATTAATAAAAAATATTAAAGAGTTTTAAAATTAATTAAGTAAAGAGCTGTTTAATTTCTTTCTTATGCGTATAAACGTTATTATTAAAATATTAAAAAGAATAATAATATAATAAAATGTTTTAAAATTAAAAAAAGCTAAAATGAATATTAAATAAGTTAATGTTATTATAAAAATATTCATGAGTTAAATTAAGAATAAAAAAGAAATTTTAAATAATTTTATTAAGTAAGTTGTAAAATATTATTATTATTTTATATTATTATTATTAAATGTAATTACTGTAAATACATTTCGTCTTTAATTTATTACGTTTTCTTCGAATTCTTTTAATATTAATATTAAATAACGAGAATTAATTAAAGAAATAAAGATTACGATTAAGAATTTAAATGCGAAAAATTATATTAATAATACGATATTTAACTTAGTTAAAGACGAGTCATTTGTAACACATTTATTAAAGACTTTAAAAAATGAGAGCTTAAATAATTTCTAAAAACATGATTTTGTTAATGATAATAAATAATTAAATAAAAAAGATAAATAATTTAACGAAGATGAAAAAGAAATTAATAATGAATATAAAACTTCGAGCTTATTTTTCGTTATAAAGTAAGTAAAAGATAATTAATTTAATAATTTTAAATAACTCTTTAAGTTTAATATTAATTAATAAAAGATTAGTATAAATTATTATCTTAATTTTATTTCTAGTTTTTAATTTAACGTTTATAATTAAATAATATTTAATTAGTTTAATTAAAATTAAATAACGAATTAAATTCTTATTAATCTTTATAACGCTGCATTATAATGCTAAATTGTAGCTTGTAAAACACGCGTCTTAATTTAAATTTACTTAGCATTAATATTATTAATAAAGATTTTTTAAATTTTAACATTAATATTTTGTTAGTTTTAGTCTTTAATATTATTAACGAAAATGTTTTAAATTTTAACATTATCATTTTGCTGATTTTAGTCTTTAATATTTTTTTCGACTAGTTTTTAATATTTTTCGTAAAAAAATAAAAAACTAAATTCTCATTAATCTTTATAACGCTGCATTATAATGCTAAATTATAGCTTGTAAAACACGCGTTTTAATTTAAATTTAATATTTACTTAGCATTAATATTATTAACGAAAATCTTTTAAATTTTAACATTAATATAAACTAATCGCGTCGAATTAATACATCGAGCTTAAATTAAGTTCTTAACTTGTTAAAACTCGAGTTAAATTATAATGTTAAGATTAAGTATTTAAGTTAAGTCATAATGTTAATATTAAGTATTAATTTAAATTCTCAACTTAACTCGTTAAAACATAAAACGATATAATATTTAACTTGTTACATAATAATGTAAAAGAATAATGTAAGAGAAAAATATAATTAATTAATTAAATTACTAGTTTAAAATTTTAATAATTTTATGATTTTCTTTTTCTTTCTTCTTTTTCTTTTTCTTCTTCTTAATCTTAATAATTCGTATATTTTATTAAAATTAAACATTTTATAATATATATTATTAATAATGTAATAAAATAATATAAATAACGAAAAAATAATATAAAAGAATAAGAAAACAGTTTTAATTATTACTATAAGTCTTTTAATAATAATGACGTAATAGATTTAAAACTAGTAAATCTTAACATTTAACGTTATTTTTAATTGCTTAACGAATCGAGTCGAGAACTTAAATTATAACTTAACTTAAAATTAATATTAAGTTAAGTTACGATATTAAAACTAAGTATTTAAGTTAAATCATAATGTTAATATCGAGTATTTAAGTTAAGTTTAAATGTTAATATTAAAACTTAACTTAACGATTAGTTTACATTAATATTTTATTAGTTTTAGTCTTTAATATTATTAATAAAGATTTTTTAAATTTTAACATTAACATTTTATTAGTTCTAGTCTTTAATAGAATTAACGAAAATCTTTTAAATTTTAACATTAATATTTTATTAATTTTAATCTTTAATATTTCTCGTAGAAAAACAGAAAAAACGTATTAATTACTATTTTAAGTAAAATTATATTTAATAAGTAATTACGATTACAATTATATAATTAATAAATTAAATTTTTTAATAACTTAAAGCTTAATTACTAAAAGTAATAAACATATATAATAAGAATTTATTAGTAACTAAATTTAAACATCTGCTATTATTCTTACTCGTTTTACTTTTAAAATTAAAATAAATAGTTTTCATTATATAACATAATTATTAATAAATTTTATGTTTTAACTTTAAGCGCTTTAAGCGATCGTTAACGAGTAATAATTAATTAAGTAGAAAAATTTTATATCTTCGCTAAAAAGATATTTTAGCAAGCGAATAACGTAAATTAGTAAGTCTTCTTGCTCGCGAGCGCATTTAAATAAACTTTTTATTTATGAATGCATTAAGCGCATTAAGCGCATTAAGCGTAATAAGTTCTTTTAAATTATAAATGTCTTTTAAAGTTTTGTTAAATTTTTATTAATTTTTGTTAATATTTTTACTAAATTTAATTACGAAGTAAAATAAGTTATAAACTCTGTATTAAGCTATAAATTAATTTATAAACTAAAGCTATAAATAATTTAAAAGATAAATTAATAAATGATTTAATAAAATTTAATTCTGCAATACGTATGTTATTAGTAAAAGCTAACTTTAACGCGTGTAAATAATTTAAAAGATAATTTTAAAAGAAAATTTATAAAATAGTTTAGTAAATAATGTTACGAGTGTGTCAGAATTAACTAAAGCTAGATTAAGCTTATCACGAGCAAAAGCTTTAAGATATTCTAACACTACTTTAACTTAGCTTTAACATACTTTAATTAATATTTCTGAGTATTATATCTTTTCTGTGTTATAACACTTTTTCTTAAGATTTAACGCGAACTTTAAGTACATAAATATCGCTTCAGTTATCTTTTTTCTTTTATATTTTTAAACTTCTAGTTATAATTATCTTTATAAATTAAATATTTTATTTAGTTCATTTATTAATAATTAAATTCTAAACACGATTTTAACATTAGTTTAAGACTTCGTTAATTATACGATATTAATCTTTATATTTATTTAAATTTACTTAACTAATAACGAAACGAGTATAAAGAAATTTGTGTATTTAATAATTAACGACTTTAAAAGATTAAATAACATTCGAAAATTAATAAAATTAACAGAATTAAGCTTAAAGAGCTTAAATTACTGTTAAATTGCTAGAGAATCTAACGCTTATTTAGTACGCATCGTTTACTTAATTAATAAAATTAACGATAAAGAATCTTCGTTAAATTACTAAAGAATCATAAAAATTTTCTTAATTAAATTAAAATTACTTCGAAATCGTTTCTATTTTAATAATACTACTGAGCATCGCTTTTCGCTCAGTAAATTTATTTATCTTTCGAAATTTATTCACTTAAAAATTTTAAACGATTATTATTCTTCGATCGTTTCTATTAACATGACTCGATTTAACGAGTTTAATTAACTTAAAAACTTTAAGATCATTAATAACTTCTTTCGAAGCTCATTAATAACAGACTTCGTTATTTATTTTAAACTTTTTGTTAAAGTCTTTAAATATCTTCGTGTTTACTTTTACAGCTTTTAATAAACTTAACGACGTTAACTCGCTTTAAAACATTAAAAACATTCATTAGTTAAAGAGATAAATTAAAGAAGATTTAAACTAAATTATAAAGATTCTTAACGAGTTATTAAAGATCAGTTTAAAGCGAGTTATAAAGATGTTATTTAACTAATAAATAAATGCTAAGAAAGAAAGAAGATGCAACACGCGAAGAGTCTTGTATTCTCGAAGGCGCGCTAAATTACTAGCGTGTTAACACTAGCTTTAAGCTAGTTTATAATAATTTAACGTGACTTATGTTAAACTAACTCAGTTTAACATAATTAAATTTAAATGAAGCGAAGACTAAAATCGTAACATTATCTTTCTTCTTTAATTATTCATGTTCGCATGAATGTATTATTCTAATGCGCTTTTATTAAATATTTAATATAAAAGTTATCGATTACTTTTTAAGCGTTCGTAAATTCATCGTCGTTAGCGTTATATTAGTTAAGATTATTATTATAACTTTTTCATTTAACTTAATATTAAAGTCGTTTTTAATAACGTTAAAAATTTAATATATCATTAATTTTTCATTCGTTCTCATCGTTTATTATTATTAATTTCGAAAATTTATTTTTTTAATTAAATAATAAATTATTAACGACAGATTAAAGAAGATTTAAATGAAACACATTGTGTATACGCATTATCTTTAATAATTTTAATTTATAAAAGAAGCTTATAAAATTTATAACTTTAAATGACTCGAGCATCTTATCATTTAGCTTTTTAAAGAGCCTTATTATAACGATGTTTCGTTCGTTTAAAAACATCTTTAATTCGATCTCGTAATTAATCTTCTTTTTATACTTATTAATTTAACTTATTATTTATTCTCGTAATTTAATTAAAACTTCTCGAGCGAAGATTAATATCTTATTCATGTAATTAAATATATTCTTAGTTCGTGCAGTTTATAAGCGTTCGCGAATACTTTCATACTTAATAATGTTAAAATTAAAGCTTATACGAGAATAAAAGTTCTTGTTCATAAAGAAAAGAATCATGAAGATTGTTAAGAACAAAGCATTATTATTAACAAACTCGATCATTAATAATTATTTAAATTAATCATTTTACATATACGAACAGAAGAATTAAAAATATCGCTCGACATTTTAATTAACTCGTTCGTTTTAATCGTTAATCTGAGAATGATAAGCGATAAATAATTAAAGAAATATGCTTAGTCGTTTACAAAGAAACTTTTAAAGAATAAAAATAAATTAAGAATCTTTATTAAATATAATGAAGTTTAATAAATCGTAAGATTAATATATTCATTAAAGTAATAACTTAATTATCTTTTTCGCTGTGATTTCTTCGTTATTAGTAAAGCAAGAAATATAATATCTTTTCTTTAATAATTTATGAATTATCGTTAAAATCGCGTTATTATCGTTTAAATTAAATAATTTAATAATATAATTCATGATTATATCGCGTTAACGTTAATTAAATATCGATAAAGAATGAAGCAAGTCGTTTAATTTATCTTTAAATGTCTTTAAGCGTTAATAAATATAATAATTTTAAATATATTAATTTATCGTTTTCCGCATAAAAGATTAATAATAATTTCGTTTTATAACTTTCATCGTTTTAAGAATATTAAAATGATTAAGTAATGATTAATCGTAAATTTCACGAATCAGATTCATCTGAAAAAGCTCGTTAAACGAAATTTATAGCTGATTATTATAAAATAAGATTTCGTTTTTATCTCGATAATTCTTTAACTTTATATTCTTATATTATGCTTCGCTTTTAATTATAACTTCGCGAAGTAACGTATAATTCTCGTTAATTTTATTTACGTTAAGAATCTGTTTATAAATTAACTTACTGTTATCTTTTTTTAAATTAATAATCTTTATTTAATTCGACGTTAAAATAATAATTCGTTAATAACGAACGCGTTCATCATCGAAATCTTTAAATATGAAGTTAGCTCGACGAGTTAATGCATTAATCTTAATGTTTTATTTGTTAAATTAATACATTATCTTAAAGTTAAAATTAGCGAGCTTTTATACTCAGCGTATTTATCGTTTACTTAGCTTCTTATCTTTCATTAATAACGTAAGCGCTTAATAATTAATAAACATCTTAATAAAAATATTAATTAGCTTTAGCTTAAATCGTTAATGCTTAAATGTTTAAATAATGATTAATAATTTCTTATCGTATTCCGTAGTTACATTTAACGAAAGACATGTTCTTGTTATAAAAAGTCATTAAATGTCATATTTCTTCGTCGTCGTATTAAGATAAAACTTCATCGTTAACGTAATTAAATGAGTTAATTTTTAGAATAAAATCGCGAGTTTAATTAAAGTAACGAAGTATAAAAGACTCAGTTATACGTCTTTTCATGTAATTAAATATAGTTTAATAAGTCTTATTTCATTTAAATATAATCTTCATTTAAATAAGTCGAATCATTAAACGAATAATTCTTAAAAAGTTCTTAATAAAGCGTTAATAGAAATTGTAGAAATTAATAAAAAACTATATTTAAGTAAGATTATTAAGTGTAAATTAATTAACGACTGCTTGTACTTTTCGTGAATTCATCTTAAATCTTTTAATTAACATTAAAAGTTTTAAGAGAATGATTTTCTGAACATGAAACTCGCATTTATTAATGTTTATTTATAAATTAGCTTTTCGTAATTTATTTAAGACTAATCATACATGTCGCTTATGTTTTTTTAAAATTTTACTGTAAATGATAATATCATTTAAATAAATTTAATAAAACTAATGCAGATATTCGAATAATACGTCGTTCATATAATGTTAATAAAAGATTAATTCGTTAATTAATTTAAATAACATTACGTAATATTTATAAAAGTTAAAAAAAGTAATAAAGATAATTAAATTCTCGTTATTTAAATGCATGCGAAGTTTATTAAACGCAGCGATAATGTTTAATTAAATTAAATATTTACTTTCTTGTATACGAGCAAAAGTCTCGTTTATTAATAATAAAGAATAACGATTTCGTTTAATTAAAGCATTAAGCTTTTTATAATTTACACAAAAACGTAAGCTTTCATCTTTTTTTTCAGTGAACAGAATGAGCGAGACGTAAAAGACGAAGCTTAATGAAATGAATTCTTTATTTAAATGTTTAATTAAATATTTCTTTATCTTCTGAAGCTTATAATTAAATATTTAATATACTCTGCTTCGAAAGAACGTTTTTTCATTAATTAGCTTAATTCAATGATCGTAAAAACGATGAGACGATAATTAATCTGTCATCGTTTAATTAAACACGTTCAGATAATCGTAATATTCAGAGAAAAGCTTAATTTTAACTTGCTCGAGAACTTTAACGTAAAAGAGCTCATGTAAAATCATTTCTTCAGATTTATTCTTAATTATAATTATTAATTAATTAATTTTCGAGATAATAATAGTAAAGATCTTAATGTTTAATCGCTTAACTAACATTTTATATGTCGCTGCTTTTATTATTTTAATGTTAACAGTCTTTTTAATCTTAGTAAATTAAAGAGATGAAAGTTAATTAAGATTAACTTAAGTGCTTTACTTTAAAGCAAAGACAGATTTAATGAACTGATTCATTAATTTAAAGTTCGTTAAACTCGACGTTAATTTAGAAATTTTAACGCTAGTTAAAGTCGTCTTAAGCGGTTTTAACTGTTTAATTAAATTAACTAACTTTTCTTTTAACTGACTAATTTAAGAAGCAGCGAAAGAAATAAACCTTTTCAGTATATGAGTAAAAGTTAAGCTCTTCGATTTCGTAGTTAATCTAGTACTTAATGATAGAATAATTAATTTCTAACTAAAAGTAATATCTGAAAATTAAAGAAAGTCGATTCGCATATTTATGACTAGATTAATTTTGTTCATTCATGTTTTTTTAAGAATTATTTAATGTTAACTTAATTAAATAATTAACATAAAAGCTGTTTTAATCGTATAATCTTAAACTGTTAAATTAAAATAAATAACATGAGTAATGAGTTTTTTTGCATAATGATTGTCGAATTCTCGTATAAACTTTGCTTTAATTAAAGCTAAGAACTTAATTTATAACTAATTATAAACGATCTGCGCGATTACTTTATTAATGAACGAATAATTAACAGCTTTAATATTAATTAATGACTTTAATGAGTAACTAATTTCATTACTAGAAAGTACACATTCAGTAATTAAAGATTTAGAAGTAAAAGATTTATTTAACATGATCGTCGTTAAAGAAATTAACATCTCTTTCATCGCGTCTTTAATGAAAGTTACTAGTTTTTTATCTCATTCTTCTCGTTAAACATTTCTTCATTCTCTTTATTTTTTAACATGACGATTTTATATAAACGAAGAATGAAAGTACGAGAAGTAAAAATGTTAATCTTGTTCTGAAAGTAATTCTTAAACAGATAACTTAAAGCCTTACAGATGTAGCAAATGATAAGCGATTTAACGAGCTCAGATGTAAAAAAGATAATCGACTTAATATAGCTAGTAATTAAAGCTAATGCTGATGTTAATGTTAATGTTAACGAAGAAACAAAACGTTTTTTCGAAGCTATTATCGATTTATTTATTCGTTACTCGTCACGTAACTAATAATTAACTCGTTAATTATTATTTACTCTCTGAAGAAAAATCTTAAGTTTATTAAGCGACTTAAATTTTATGAAACTAATAAATAAAGCGTTCTGTAAATGATTATTTATTTTATTTTAAAGATTATTCATTAATATACGATCGTCGTAATTAAGAAAGTTAAATAACTTTATAAATTCGAAGTAAAAAGTGCTGAATGACTTATTAAGCTGTTTTAATGCATTATATTCGCGACGACACTTTCGATTTTTATTTTAATTATTATATATTTCGTTTAAGTGTTTTAATAACTTAATTAATAATTAATAAAGTAAAGAAGCATTAATGCGACGCTTTACATAAGTTTACTCGTTAGCATTATCTTTTAGTTTAATTTAGACTGACCGCGTCGAGTCGGGTTAAGATTTTTTATAATTCGAGTCGAGTCGGGTTAAAAAGTTAAACCTAATAACTCGAGTCGAGTTACAAAGCTGAACCCGATAACCCGATCCGATAACTCGACCCGATTCATTAAGACCCCCCTTTAATTCTTTCTTTGATTTCTTTTTTCTTTAATTCTTCTTATTTTTTAAACTTTCTTTCTTTTAACATTTCGATTCCTTCTCACCGGCATTATATATTTAAGTAAGAAAAGTAACTTAACAAGCTTATTACATTCTATTACATTATCATAGTGCATTATCATAATACATTATCATAATGCATTACTATAATGCATATCATGAGACATTATTAGATTATGCTTTAAAGAATAAAATATGAGATTTATTATCTGACTATATCAGTCGAAAAGCTCTATAATCTTCTGCATAATCTTAATTCTTACGAGATAATGCAAAAGAATAATGCGATTCATAGATTGTATTGCTAAGCTAATTATCTTGATTTAATTAAGATATCGTGAATGCTATTATTATTTAGAATCTTACTGAATTTCGAGATTATTCATTAAAGTTTTCATAAGTGTTAAATCCCTCTGCTGAATTGTGACTCGC
>JAABUO010009631.1_pt1 | contig 10792 bp, 15 predicted proteins | sample 5559291 | NCBI WGS metagenome assembly JAABUO01 (sample SAMN10711878, study PRJNA513372) | rock metagenome | isolation source: Antarctica rocks | place: Antarctica: Victoria Land, Finger Mt sud
AGATTCAGAGCGACCGGCTGAAAGCGCTGTGAAGCCGTGAGCAAGCAAACAGGCAAGCGGGCCGACAGAGTCATCAACTGGTCAAGTTGAAGGAAGTTGAAAGACGATAGGGCCGACAGCACTGTCAAAAAATTGCCTACCTTGATGTTCTTCTCAATCTCAACCATGTTGGCCACAGCAAGTGTTGGCATGACGACCAGCTCAGACAGATCCAGACTGGCACCATCCAGAAACACAGGCCAACCTTGACCGTCCCCAGGAAGAAGATGCTCGTCACGCATAAACTCCTTGTAGAATACACAAGCCTTGCCATTGACTATCTTGATCGTCATGTGATGAATGCGAAATTTCAATGCCTCCATGTTCCCCTTCTCGTCTGTCAAGTTCATGTGCGTAGTCCCCAAACCTTGGAACTGGTGCATGCGACCCTGCACGACACGGCAGTTCCTTCCAACACAATCGTTGCGCATCAACTAATGCGCTGCACACGAGAGATAAACTGACCTTGAAAAAGACAGTCCAATCAGGCACAGCGTATGTCAGCCGGGTGAGAGCCTGGTCAGACGGCAAAAAACCAATGTCAATCCCGAGCCCTGTCGTTTTATTCTGAACCTTCTTGGAGGCCGATGATGAGGTTTCATGAAACAAGCTGTTCATAGTTGCTGGTGTAAAAGCATTGCTCACCATCAACTTGCTAGCAAGTATCCCAAAAAGACCATCAATGTCCTCGTGTGTGTGGCCAGGCTGCAGGTAGTTCATCTGCACGCAAGGACACGTTTCATGTTGCTGTTAAGCAGTTCTAATAAACCATATAGCGCAGCTTAATGGCGAATAGACAGCATGCGCACGGGTGAAGAGCGCTGTGAGCTCGTTAGACAGGCAGAACAAATAGTCGTTATGTAGTAACTCACCTGTACCGTCTGGACTATACCTAGCTGCACCAGTAAAGCCACAAAGCCCAACAAAGTATGGTTCTTGTTGTCCTTCGCACAGTTGTCAAGCTGCAGACACAGATGTGGTGGTATCTCTCCGTTTCTATTCTGAATCAAATGTAGATTGGAAAGAATGATGCTGCACATGCTGTTCGAACCAGACCCGGCTCCTGCAATCTGTCCACCGTACTGAAAATCTGCGACATTTGCAAAGCCATGGATCTTGCTGCCCATCAACTGGTACTGAAGAGGCACGCCAGTAATGGATATGCTGTTGGGGGGCCTGGCAAAGTGCGGGACGCTGGTCTTCCACTTGGACATCGCATCAATGATCATTGAGCAGAAAAACCTTTCAATGGACTCTCTACAGAATGCTCGCCCCCTACAACGAGGCAATTCTTGGCAAGTTTACCTAGATGAGATTAAATCAAAACTTCGCAGCGAGCTGACAGCGCTTTTAAGACTTTGGAGAAGGCTAGTGCAAACGAGTGCAGAGCACTGTGAGCACGTTATACGAACATGCCTAAGGCTCACCTGTTTTCATAGTACTGCATCTTGTCCTTCAACACATCGTCATGGTGCTTGCTCAGTTTGTCCAGGTAGTACTGCTTGTTGGCTGCAGCAGCTAGCTGAATCTTCTGCCGCAGCTCGAAGCAAATGTCACACTGCGCGAACTTGTTAGTCTTCGGGATTTTCACATCTGGAAACAGCTCTTTGAACTTCTTTCGGAAATGGCCTTCAGAGACAGGACACTCCTCCACCTCATCACCAAACCTGGCGTGCATCACGTCATACTGTGCCACAAAGGCATTGTAGAGAGCTGTCATGGTTGGTATCTGGGTGGGGTTCAGGAACTTATGTTTCAAGTCAGGCCTGAACTCTGTGTTCTCACTGAGAAACATAGTCAAGAAAGTGACCATTGCTATATCACCATCTGTCAGGTCCCGCCGCATGCCCTGCAACGCAGGGCTTTGGTGCACACTGTGCAGTGAGCATCAAGTGAGCGTGCGGACAACGCTGTGCAATGATAATACATCCCACATTAATCGAGGCCGTCAGAGGCATACCGTATTTCCATGGACTTTGTCCGTCTGAATCTCCTGTTCTCTAGCCTTCTTGTACTTGGTGAAGGTCGTGCTGCTGAAGCCAACCAAGGTGCACACACCATTGCTACACACATCTTTGTCCATCAATGTGAACATCTCATGAGACTGACCTGTCGCGTCGTCTCGCACAGGCCTGCCGGCAGCTGCGTATCTGGCTATCTGCATTGCTCTGTCGTTCTGGCCCCGAGCAAAAAAAATTCTGTTACACACAAAATGGTAAGCGTGCCCACCCGAGACTTGTAAACAAAAGTACGGGCAATGAAATGCAACCTCACCGTCTCAGGGCAGACACTTCACACGGAAAAAAACTGCACACAATTGTGTTTGCTGCAGCATTGCCTGTTCAGTGACGAGAAAATACTCCGCGCTGACAACTTCTCGTCATTCCTGGCTTTCTCCTCAGCTCGTATCCGTTTGGTAGACTTGTAAGTGCGACTGTCTGTTTGAACATTGTTCACAGTTGCGTAGCGAAGGTACTCTGCAACACAACCAAAATCAATTTTCCACTTGCCAGTGTTCGGAAGCAGACACGGTCTTACCTGAATGGGTGTTAGATGTGCTGGCTGGTGTGTCCAGAGAAAGAGCATCGTCACTCAGAGTCGCCTGAGAGCCGCCAACAGCCTACACCAAGCTTTGTCAAGAAGTTGTCAAGGTCGATGACTGCCAGCAATTCAAACAATCTTACCTGCTGATCATGATCAAGAAGGTGATCACCTTCTTCGGGCAACTCATCATTGGCTCCAAAAGACTGTTCATCATCAGAACTCACGTCTTTCGCCAAGGCCAAGATCCGGTTCATCTCGATTTGGAACTCATCACGACCGGCGGAAGGCGGGTCATCAGCCTGCAGCCAGACCCATCAAATAAGGGTTTTCCTCAGGCAGCAGGCGCAAGGGTGAAGAGCGCTGTGAGCTCGTGCGACAGGCAGCAGGCGCACGGGTGAAGAGCGCTGTGAGCTTGTGGGACAGGCAGCATGCGCACGGGTGAAGAGCGCTGTGAGCTCGTGGGACAGGCATCATGCGCACGGGTGTAGAGTGCTGTGAAGCTGTCATGACTAAACCCTAGTGTATAAAACCCTAGACCCTAAAAAGAACCCTACTAAACAAACCCTAAAGCAATTTCGCTTATTTCGAAATACAGGGGGGCAACCGTTGGTTTTTGGGCTTACCCAGGACGTCTTCGGGTTCATCTTCAGGCAAGAAGCGCTTTTCACCCGATAAACAGCGTCGTTACAGTCAGTGAGCACATCGCTAACGTGGCATACAAGCGTTCTCACGACACTCTGCGTTTTTGATTGCACAAAAAGTTGCAATCAAATACTTGCGACACTTACAAAAGTTGCAATCAAACACTTGCGACGTCTTATTGCACGCACGCTAGCGACAAGACAGCCTCGGATGGGATCAGCGGAAGGTCCAACACCACGCGATGTTCGGTGACGGTCAAGCAAAGGCGTGAATATGCTGTTTCGTAAGAGAATCTTTCGTTGACGTCAACCCTTACGGAAGGTCAGGGTTAGTACTTAAGGCTAGTCTGACCTCTGGTGTCCAACTTCGCAGACGCTTCCACCCGATATTATGCACGTCTCGTTTCTCGCTTTGCTGTCTTACGCTTGCTCCGAGTAAATAGCTCTGTTTGCCCGTCTAGAACGCGGCGCGATTTTAGCTCCGCTGTTGTTAGCGTGACGTCAGTTTGCCCGCAATCAGACGTTCGGTCACTTTGCAATCAAAGCTCGTCGACAGGTGACACTTCTTTTCGGACAGACCTGCTTGTCCTTGTTGTTGTCTTACTTAGGTTGTAAGCAAGCAACGATGCAACCAGCCCTTGCACTTGATCACAGTTCAAGGAGGCTTGTAAGGTCTCTTGGTATGCAATCAAGCGTGTAAGCAACTTGAAGTGCTCACACAGGCGGTGTACGAAGCAAGCAACACACAGGGACTGGCTTCCAAGCAAAGGGTGCAAGCAAAGGCTATAATGGCAGAAGGTAAGCTCCTACTTCGTGGTCGCAAACATGTTGTAGCCAGCAAACAATGCATTTTTGGTGCTATGTGTAGATTGCATTTAGTATTCCTTCCACCAGGCGTCCTTTTCATGCCCTGATTCGCTTCGCATGCTTGACGGGCTCACAGTGCTCTTCACCCGTTCGCATGCTTGACGGGCTCACAGCGCTCTTCACCCGTTTGCTTGCTTGACGGGCTCACAGCGCTCTTCACCCGTTGGCATGCTTGACGGGCTCACAGCGCTCTTCACCCGTTCGCATGCTTGACGGGCTCACAGCGCTCTTCACCCGTTCGCATGCTTGACGGGCTCACAGCGCTCTCCACCCGTTCGCGTGCTTGACGGGCTCACAGCGCTCTCCACCCGTTCGCATGCTTGACGTGCTCACAACGCTCTTCACCCGTGGTGTTTTGCAGGCCTTCTTCCAAAACATCTTCCACAATTGCAATCGGAAGAGCGACTAGAGGACTGGATAACACAGTATAGCGACGAGTACAAGGCACCAACAATCAGCACATTTCGTGTCCGGCTTGACTGCCCGATGACAAAGTCTGCTGAAGATGTCCCTCAAGGCCAGGGCATTATTCACCAAAAGGGTTCTGTGTTGACTATCATCAAGCTACCCACGGGCAAATCGCTTCAGGAGGAGTTGCATACATTTCCATTGACCGGGGTGTCTCTTCAAGGAGAGTCACAAGTGTACTGCGCTCTGGATCTTGCAGACGAGTACTTCGATGGCAGCAATCCGGGCGCTCTACATCGTTTTGTGACTGCTACTCAACCCTTCCAGAACTCCCAGGCTGGCAGGCAAGAGTCTTTCATGCTGCAGAAACTGCAACGTGACTTTGTTTACACTGCAGCCAAGGACCAACCGAAGTGTGGCTTCCCCTCGGTGGTAATTCGCTTTTAGTTCTCCAAGGTAGACAAAGATGGTCACAGCGGATGGAGCCCGCAAATGGGTTCAGCGCACTGGAATGCTTCTACTTACATAGGGGATTTCCAACAGAGGTTAAAATCACTGGTGAGATTGCTTACTTATATCTATATACTTATGCTGACGGTCATGCAACAAAAAGTCTTCCCCGCATGCAGCAAAAAGTCTTCCCCGCGGGCTGAATACGATGACAAGGCAAACGACGTTGCTTTTGAGATGTGGAAGGTGCCCGTAGATGCCAAAGGCAGTCTGACATTGAGTGCTTGGGAAGCTCCTCCATCAACTTCACAGGCCGCTGGCGACGTGGTTCCTCTCACACAGATTGATGCTTTGCCAGTGACGCCAATGATTGCAGCAGCCGAGCTAGACAAACAAGTGGTTGGGCAGGCAACCACCCAGACTGAAGAGGAAGCTGACCAAAAGGTAAGCGTTTGTTTAGCCGACTAGTCACTTCCTCATTCGCCCACTCATGCTGTACCGCTTTACAGTTCTGTCAGCCCGTTCTGTCGGTGGTCTGCTGCAGGTTGTCAATGATACATCGGTTGCCAAAGACCCTGCCACAGTCGACGAGCAGACTGAAAAGCAGGCTGCAGAAAATCAGGTGAGTAGTACACGCCTTTACGATTGACCGCACATGTCATCACAACTGTATAGTTGCTGAATGGCTCCCGTCACAGGAGGAGGGGTCTGCTACTAGCAAAAGGAAGAGCAGCAAGCAGCTGGCCAGAGAATATATCAAGAAATCAAGGAAAACGCCGGCTCCAAAACTCAGCTCCTCTGGCAAAGCCCCAACGTCATCTTCTCGACAGGTAAGCTCGAATCATGCCACCCATCCGCATCTAGGCAGTAGTTACATATCAGGCCTTTCTGCATGAACTGGCTTGACTCCAGAGTTGCATGCAGGCGACCTCCTTGGTCCCTCTCGAATTCGACGAGAAAATGCCCCCTCCCCCCCCTTCCACAGGGCAAGAGGTGGTTGCTCCCCAAGAGGTGGATGACCCCCTTCCACATGTCAGCCCGCTGCAGGAGTTGAAGAACACCTTCAACAGAGAGACCATTGAAGATGTGAGTCGCTACTGCCTTAGTCCCGGCCTCACAGCACTTCGCGCTCGTTGCAGTCTAACCTTACGGTGCCTCGGTCATATCTGTGACTCAATTCGTTGTGTAACTTCTGCAATTTTCTCAGTCTTTGTTATTGCTTTGCAGATGAACTCTTCGATGACTCAGTACTATATACAGCGCCTCCGAGACTTGATAGGAAAGAAGTGCATGGTGAACATTCGCCACACTATCTTGACGGCGGATGTGGATTTGCTAGGGGAGGGCGAAACTGTTGCAAAACTGTTCGATTTGCGCAAAGGAGAGCAGATTCGAGATACTTATAAGTAATTACGATCTGGGCAAGGTGCAGAGGGCAACCTTTGCTGTCCGGACAATTCCGCCAGATCAAGAAAAAGAAAACAAAGTCATTGAGGCTGTAATGATGCACAAAACTTTCAAGTCGGTCACGAGTTGCATGGAGAATCTCAGCCGGGTGAGTTTCTTTTTGATTAAGACAGTTTACCCGGATTTCATGTTGTCGTGTTACCGGCTTCGTCTTTTGTAAGTCCCCTGTAGTTACAAAGTTTTCAAAATGTCATCAACTCACTGTCCTTGGCTTGTAGATGGGAGCGGTGAAGGTTGACTTTGTCTGCTTGGCAGGCAACCATTCCTGTTGGGCTGCCAAGCAGTTGCTTCTGGCGAACAGTGCAGGGGACTCCGCTTCCATGACAGAAGCCTCATCCTCAGAGCAACCCAGGATCAGGTACAACGACAGAGACCTGCTAATGCGGGAGGCTTGGCTCTTTCCCTGGACGGATCTCAATCTAGATCTACGGTTCCTCTTGCAAAGTAGGCTCCTTTACTGAAATCGTGCGCATGCTGCCTCACAGCGCTTTTCACCCGTGCGCATGCTGTCTGCCGCACGAGCTCACAGCGCTCTTCACCCGTGTTGCCTGTCCCACCAGCTCACAGCGCTCTTCACCCGTGCGCACTCACGAGTTCACAGCGCTCTTCACCCGTGCGCATGCTTTCTACCTCACGAGCTCACAGCGCTGTCACTTCCGACTGCCTCGCAGCGCTGTCGAACCGTCCTCACAAAGTAGATGCGACAACCCTACTGGTTGAATTCCTTCGAAGGCTTCTGAGAAACGTGATGTTCTGGAGCGGCTGACAACCTGCACGAGCAGATGGCCCAGGCCGTGGAGGCCAGGACTGGCTATGACGTATACGCCAGGCTGCAGCTTGTGAAGACAGTTTCTGAGGCGCATGGCAAGCCAATGATCCGGAAGACCCCATCTGGCCAGCATACTGGGAAAGCGAGGGAAATGTGCAAAGACTTGGCCAGCAAGTTTAAAGGAAACGGCATGAAGCCATTCCCGGGCTTGGTTCGTTCTGATGGTACTTTTCCTGTCCGATGTAGCTAAGTCACACGCAAGAAGCTGTTTACAAGTTTGCAGATATCAGGTGCCTCTAACTTTCGACCGTCATGCGCCTTGAAAGTCAAATTGACACGAAAACAATTGGTCTGGTGTGATATCTGAAGCAGCTGATCTCTTGGTCGCAGGTCAAAGCGAGGCTGATTTCCAGGCCACGAGGAAAACTCGTTTGCAGCATGCTCACAAGGAGATGGGCAAGTGGGAGAAGTTGACGGCCTTGCCTGGGGCCCAGCTGCATCGGCTATCTCAATCGGCGTACATGACAAGAAAAGGGGGACAACCAATGTAAGGCTTGCCACTCCCCTACAGCCCTGTTCATGGCAGTGTCCAACATTGTCTTCGTCTCGACTTCAAAGCACTCCTCACCTGTGAGGCCACTAAATCATCACGAAACACGGGCAACCCTCAAACTAATCTGGTTGAGTGTTTCACGCAGGTTGGACCAAGAAGTGCTGATAAGGTTTGCCGAAGTTGGCTACCACACCTTCAACGTCTGGGCCAGCGGTCTGCTGAGAACGTTGGACGAGCAAGCCAAGCCTCGCTTCCGCCCCTGGTTGCCATTGGAGAAAAGTGAGAAAGAGGAACAGCGCAAGAAGATCACCGATTTGCCAGTCGGTGAGCTGCGCACCAAGCGGCAAGAGTGGCTGAAGGACGTGTTGAGCTAGCGGGCCAAGGGCCTGGATGCCTACGACAGTGAGGAACACGACTTCAAGGACAAGTTTGAAGCAGTTGGTTTCTCCATGAAGGCTTTGGGGGTGAGTTGTGTTTCCTTATTTTTGCATCTTGTTTACAGGTTGTTTCTAAGCCCTGTTGTATTAACCCAATCTTCATTTGAATTGTTTGTCTTGTTTATTTCTGTCGATGACTTCCTGATGTGTATGTGTTATACGTTGACATCATTGCAAAAGAACTTCGCTGAAGTCAATTTACAGGCTATCTATGCCCTGTTGCTAACCGTGGAGGGCAAGGTAGGGGAGGCAGGCTGCTGGGACCAGTTGATGGCAGATCAGGCCGAGCTAGGAATGTTGGCTTCACCAACCCAACTTGGCACCCTCATTTGATGGAGATTGGGGCAGCCCAGGCCAAGAGCATTGACCAGTACCGTGCAGAGCAGATGGTGAGAAGTTCAAATCTCACGACATGTGCAGCCGTCCTTGTTGCATCCGGCAATGTCATTCAAAATATCACTTGATATCACTTATAAATGGTACCACTTATAGGTCAATTTCAAGTCATGCCATACACCGCACGGTTATACCACCAATCCGTGTACATATATTGCTGACAGAAGGAAAAAATGTTGCGCAGATGCACAATGCCTGGCATGTGCGATCGGACAGAACCGTCGCTGACTACAAGAAAGAGCTTGACAAGAACCCGGCCTGGGTGCCCCCGGCTGTCATGGCTACCAATGTTCTGGTGCAGAACTTTGATCCAACAGGCCAACTATCAGCTTACATGAAGAAGTCGCTTGAGTTGGGCAAGGGAATTCTATCCCGGAAGCCCAGCGGAGGCAAGCGTATCATGGTGCGGAAGCGATATGTCCCCTTTGTCTATGAAAAAGAGACCGAGGTTGTCAACCAGAGAGCGGAGGCATTGGTGAGGGGCAAATTCAAAGGTGACGCCATGTTACGCTTACATCCTGCATGGTTTTACTCTAACGACCTGACAGCGCTGTTCACCGGTGAGCTTATGCTTTCATACTGCCCTCGATCAATGCATAGCACGGTATCACTCTGCCGACCTAAAAGCGCTGTCCACCGGTGAGCACGAAGTCTTGAAGCCACTCGCAGCTTTGTTCACCGTTTTGTACAAGGTAGTAGTTGACAACCTGTTTTAGGGAGCTTGAACGTAATACAATTTCCCTTCGTTTTGCAGGCGTCAGCCAGGTGTCCTATGGCAAGAACGGTGCAGTCAACACCAGATTGGCCCGTCTGCACGTAACAGCTTTGCAAGCTTCTTTGCAACAGTCCGAGCAATTGGGGGACCTGGCTAGTGACATACAGCATGAGATCCAAAATCGGCTGAAACTGAGCAGCACCATTACAGGCGATCGTGCTCTGAAGAGTCACTACCGGTTTGCCGAGGCCAGGGACGCTGCTGACAAGAAGTGGAAGACTATTGACACCGCTGGTAGTGGCACAGTTGATGAACACGACCAGCAGGTCAAGCCAACTGCCAACACAAGGACAGCCTCATTGTGCAGTCTGATGGCCTTGGCGACTGAAGTGCCGTACAACTACGTGCCTGCAGTGGACCCCTCTGAATGGAATCAAGACCCCAAGCCCTCTGAGGATCCCATAAGTCTGAATTGGTCGATAGTAAGCTTCCAGCTCCTTTATATCCTAGCTGTACGCAAGATCTCTCAATGATGTTGTGATGATCTTATTAATGATGTGCATGCCGTCCGATGAAAACAAGAAGTTGCTCAATACTTTTGCCAGTTCACAGCGCTTCTCACCCGTGGATAGTCAGTAGGTCGTTGTTCATCAAATTACTTGCTCAATACTTTATCCAGTTCACAACGCTTCTATCCGGCTAAACCCTATCGTATGCATGACATGCATAGTGCAACTAACTTTCAAATTCGACTTGTAGATGAAGCATGATGTCAAGCAGCTAGGGTGGACAGAGGCTACACGGGACCCCAAGCCTGGCTGTTTCCTGGTGGACCCTCCTATGGGGCTTGGCAAAGACCAGGATTCGCAAGCTTTCTCGCTGTCAGACATAGTGCAGTTGCTTGTAAAAATCTTCAGCGGGCATGAAGCCCCTTATACCGTTGTGCTATATTCTCTATATAGCCAACAGTCCGTGCAAACAGCCATCGGGGAGAACGAAGTTTTGAAGGACAGCAGATTCTCAGTATCTTCCTTCATCATGATCAAGGTATTACTAAGCACATGCGTTTGTTGTGTATCATGGTTTCAATGGGTATATGGGTTTTAGTCTTATTGTTGGTCTCAGTCTAATGGTTATAAATCGATTGTGGACTTGACTCATTTGCCCACACGGTGTTTTTTATACCTATCTTACCTATGATTGTGCATGCAGGACACCACTCAGGACGGACGGCCACCAAAGGGCATTCACACCTCCACACACTTGATGCAACAAGTGTTAGTCATTTCTTCAGCTGGGGCGGCACTGGATCTCAAGGATGTGGGCTATTCTCCCTTCCGTTATTTCCCAGATGTGCAGAAGGGTGTTCCTGCAGAGGACTATTCCACCAATGGAGGGTAAGCTTGTTTTAGTCACATCGGATCATATTGCCGGTTTGTCCGATATGAGTGCTTGTCTGACATCTCTGTGTGCTGCAGTGGTTACCTGATGACCAACAGCAATCAG
>JAABUO010009632.1_pt1 | contig 10792 bp, 10 predicted proteins | sample 5559291 | NCBI WGS metagenome assembly JAABUO01 (sample SAMN10711878, study PRJNA513372) | rock metagenome | isolation source: Antarctica rocks | place: Antarctica: Victoria Land, Finger Mt sud
CCACCAGCAACCTCTACAAACTCGGCTACCGCTACTACGACCCCACCCAAAGCCGCTTCACCCAACAAGACCCCTCCGGCCAAGAACAAAACGCCTACGCTTACGCCGGCGACAACCCCACCAACGCAACCGACCCCACCGGCTTGAGTTTTGGCGATTATGCAAAAGAATGCGGTACAGGAGCCGCAAAAGGTTTGGTAATTGGGGCGATAGGAATCGACGAGACAGGCGTAGGTGCAGTAGCCGACGCCGGTGTCGGATGCGCGACAGGAGCTGCCTTGAAAGGCTTTGATGATCTCACTGGCGGCACCGATGGTGCAACGGCTGGTGGCATCAAAGACTCCATCGACCTTGGGAAGAATCTAGCCAGCCTTCTTTAGCGGCCGAATTCGCAACGCCGTGATGGGGTAGACTGGCTCCCCAAACCTTGGAGGCAACGATGCATACACTAGCAGTAATTAGTCTAGGTATACTGATAGTGTTTCTATTCGCATTGTCTTCCTGGCTTCACGCGGGTGGCCTGAAAAGTAAAGGTAAGGGTAGAGGTCCATTGTATCTGCTGATTGGTAAAATCAAGGGTCGTCCGGATGAAACGCCGCACTCCAAAGATGGCTAAAGTGATCCTGAAGTGAGCCCATTGATCACCTGGCCTGAACGAGAGTGATGGAATGCCCACACCATGGTGGCGGTGGCCAGTCAATCCCAGAACCAGAATTAGCTTAGGCGTCGTCGTAATTGCGGTCGCTATCGTAGGACTATTTTTTTACAGCCCCGCATGGCCGTCGATTATTCTCGGCGTCGGATTTGTCTATCTCGTCTTCGGTTGCATCGACCTAGCTAGACAGAAGCACGAGAACAAATAGCAGTGGGTCACTTCCAATTAGGTGGTTATTCCTGTTGTTAACTAGTGCCGTTGTGTGTAACAGTCCGGGTGGCTCAGGTTTGGGCGTGACCAAGGGGTTGCGGGCCGGGGCATGGAGAGATTCGGAGCGCGTGTGCTGGTCAGCAGAGTGGTGGGGCCAGGCGAATCTGCGGTCGCAAAGTTTGCGGATCCAGTGGCGGGGCCGGGTGAGGCCGTGGTGCTGGTGCGCGCTTGCGGCGTATGCGCCTCGGAGTTTCCCGCCTGGCATACAGGAGACGCTAAGGGGTCGACACTCGGGCATGAAGTCGCCGGGGAGGTCATCGCTATCGGTCCCAGCGTCAGCTCCGTCCGTCTCGGGGATCGCGTTACTGGCCTGTTGAGCGATGGGTTTGCGGAGCAGACGGTGGGACGCGCTGCCGAACTCGTGCGGCTTCCTCCGGGCCTTTCGTTTGCGCACGCGCTCGGAGAACCACTCGGTTGTGTCATGCATGCGATTGGGCGGCTGCCGTCGCTCGAGGGGATGCGCGTGGCGGTTGTTGGCCTTGGATTTATGGGGCTGAGTTGTCTGGGTGTGCTGCGATCTGTGGCTGCTGGTGAGCTTGTTGCCGTCAGCTCCCGCGCAATGGCACTGGAACGTGCTCGGAACTTCGGGGCTTCCTCCGCAGTACGGCCCGACCAGTTGAACATGCGTGACCGAGTTGCTACTCCGCGCGCGGATCCATTCGACGGCGGTTTCGACGTCGTAATTGAGGCGTCGGGAACCCAGAGCAGCCTTGACCTAGCAAGTGAACTCGTGGCGGCGCATGGCACGTTGCTTATCGTGGGCTATCATCAGGGTGGCTCACGCAGTGTCGACCTAGCCCTCTGGAATTGGAAGGGGCTTCAGGTGATTAATGGGCACGTACGGCGGCGCTCGGAGCAGGTTGGGGCCATTGTTCGCGGTGTCGACCTGATCCGGCAAGGCAGGTTTTCGTTTGCACCGCTCGTCACCCAGGTAATGCCACTCACTGCCGTTGACACGGCCTTTCAGTTATTCTCGAAGCGGTCCAGCGATGTGGTAAAGACGGTTATCGTACCTGCTGCATAATTCAGCGAGCCCCGAACCTATTAGGAGGAATGTATAGTCCTTCTCGTGCCATAGATGAAGTCACATCCAGATCGATAAAATACAACCGGCCGGACGGCTGCGGAGCCGGGCCGCATGTCAGCTAGAATGGATACTGGCAAGGAATCCTCTACCTTGACTGTGAAACCGCAACAGTGCCGAAACGAGTCACAAGGTCGCACGAGGTTGCCTGAAGGAGTAGTGGACAATGTGGTGGCACAACGCTGTTATCTACGAGATTTACGTACGGTCTTTCGCGGACTCTGACGGTGATGGCATCGGAGACATCCCCGGAGTAATTAGTCGCCTCGATTACCTAGAATGGCTAGGTATCGACGCAATATGGCTCACTCCGATCATGAAATCGCCGGGCCGTGACCAAGGTTACGATATCGCAGGGTACCTCGATGTTGACCCGGTCCTCGGCACTCTCGCTGACGTTGATCGACTTATTTCTGAAGCCGAAAGGCGAGGCATCAGAGTCTTGCTGGACCTAGTTCCTAATCACACGAGCATTGACCATCCTTGGTTTGGAGACTCAAGAACTCGCCGCGACTACTACGTATGGTCGGACCAGCCCAACAACTGGGTGAGTACTTTCCATATTCCATCGTGGACATATGACGATCGAGAGGGACGCTACTACCTGCACAGCTACCTGCCGGAGCAGCCTGACCTCAACTGGTGGAATGAGGAGGTCCGAGAACACTTCGATCACATCCTGCGGTACTGGTTCAGCCGAGGTGTGGCGGGCTTCCGGATCGACGCTTGTTACATCATTGTGAAAGACCGTCTGCTGCGCGATAACCCGCCTGCCGGACCCCGTGACCATCTATGGGACCGCAACCGGGGGCAGCGCCCCGTGTGGAGCGCCTACCAACCGGAGGTCCATGATGTGCTGCGGCGCTGGCGGAAGATCTGTGAGGAGTTCGCCCCGCCTCGACTGCTTATGGGCGCGACTTGGGTTCCCGAACTCGATGAGCTGGCTGGCTACTTTGGTGCGGGCGACGAGCTTCAACTACCACAATACTTCCAATTTCTATTTGCCAAGTTCGACCCCCGCGAGCTACGGCGAGTGGTCGAGGCGTGGCTCGCCGCGTTGCCTGACAATGAGGTGCCGGTCTGGGTCGGATCATCCCACGACCTATCGCGGTTCCCCTCACGCTGGTGTGATGGGGACGATGCGCTGATCCGTACCGGACTGACGATGTTGCTTACCCTGCCCGGAAGTTGCGTTCTGTACCAGGGCGATGAGTTCGGTCTACAGGACACCCCTGTGCAGACTGAAGATCTGCGCGACCTCACCGGGCAGTGCCGCGATACCTATCGCACCCCTATGCCGTGGAAAGACGAGCCGGGCGGGGGGTTCACCAGTGGCCGACCGTGGTTGCCGATGGGAGATGTCGCTGCTTGCAACATTGCGGATCAGATGCGCGATCCTGATTCGGTTCTGCACAACACGCGGCGGCTCATAGCGCGCAAGAAGGCGCTGAAAGGTGCGTATCGTCCAGTCGAGGTGTGCCACGAGATGTGGATTTACCGGCGCGGAGACGTACGCGTCACCCTCGATTTTCGCGAAGGTGGGCCGAGTAGGACCCGTGTGGAAGGGACCATCTCATGAGCACCGGTGCTACAGCCGGGATGATCAAACTCGTGACCGAGGAGGTCGTGGCCCCGCCGCTCCGTTCAGCCGGTTCGGCGACGCTCAGCAAGGTCACGCGTGAACTGGTCGGTCGCACGGTTTGGCACGTCAACACAACGGCCTTAGGGGGCGGGGTTGCCGAACTACTACGCACTACCGTGCCCCGGCACACTGCTGCCGGGGTTAAGTCACGCTGGCTCGTGACGCGAGGAACACCGGAATTCTTCGTGCTCACCAAGCAACTGCACCACATGCTGCACGGCATGCCCGGAGGTAAAGAGATGCCCACGAAGCAGGACGCTCAACACTATGCTGTCGTCACCACTGCGCACGCGGAGGCGGTCCGGCGTCGGACGCGCCTCGGCGATATCGTGGTGCTGCATGACCCACAGACTTTGGGACTCGCACCCGTCCTCAAACGGGCCGGTCTGCACGTGATATGGCGGTGCCATATCGGGACACGCCGGGCATCGCCGTTTGCCGACGCCGCCTGGCGGTTCCTCGGTCCTTACATAGATGCCGTGAACGAATTCGTATTTTCTTCGGCCGCCTACGTTCCGCCAGTCCTCGCTGGTCGCTGCGTCTCAATCATCCCACCTGCGATTAATTCCGCATCCCCGAAGTGCCGGCCGATGCTGCCGCAGGAGATAACCGCCGTGTTGTGTGCGATCGGTCTGCAGGGCGGTGGCGGGGACGCAACAGGTCCTGACTTGACCGACGCGGCTCGTGTGTTCCAGGACGAACCACTGCTCGCAGCGGATCCCACCGTGGTACAGATCTCCCGGTGGGATCCGCTCAAAGACATGCGCGGTGTGCTTGAGGCATTCGCCGAGCACATCGCGGATAGCACCTCGGCCCACCTTGTGCTCGCCGGGCCCGACCCGGATGAGGTCGCCGATGATCTGGAGAACCGTGCGGTGCTGGACGACGTTATCGACGCACTGGTGGAGCTGCCAACGTTTGTGCGCCGCCGAGTGCATTTAGTAGTGCTTCGGCTGGGGATGCGTGACGCAAATGCGCTCATAGTGAACGCGTTGCAGCGGCGGGCAACTGTGGTGGTGCAGAAGAGCATGGAGGAGGGATTCGGACTCGCGGTGACTGAGGCGATGTATAAGTGTCGTCCCGTCGTGGCTGCCGCTGTCGGTGGACTCCTTGAGCAAATGACCGACCGCGAACACGGCCTGCTGGTGCCGCCGCACGACTACGCCGCCTTCAGCACGGCCGTGTGCGAGCTCCTCGACGACCCCGTCCTGGCGGCCCAGCTTGGTGCGGCCGCAGGCTCCCACTGCGAACGGACCTTCCTCATGGACCGGGAAGACGAGCAGTACGCGCAGCTCTTCCTGCGAGCCGACCGGGCGAGCGCGATATGAGCTTGGGCTCGATCGTCCGCACTCCCGAGGTCATCGTCATCGGCGCGGGCACGTTCGGCGCGGTGCTCGCCTCGCTTCTCGACCGCCCTCCGAACGGTTTGCGGGTGCTTTTGCTCGAATCAGGCTTTCTGGAACGCACCGAGCACATCCAGAACCCGCCGGCCCTCGACATGACGGTGCCGCCCCCATTCTTGAAACCATCCGGAGCAGAGGACACCTCGAATGGTGGCGGCTGGTGGCGGCTGCCATGGTGCTCCGATTCCCCGTCACACGGCCTCGCGTACTGCGTGGGCGGCCGCTCGCTGTTCTGGGGCGCGTCATGCATTTGGCCGACGCTTGACCGTGACAACACCCGGCACCCGTGGCCGACTCAAGTCGCACAAGAGCTAAACACACGTTACCTGCCTGCGGCAGCGGAGCTGCTCGGTCTGACTCAGTTGTGGCCACACTTCACTGGCCAGCTCAATACTTTGCTGCGCGGCCGGCTGCTCGCGGCGATGTCTACGCACCATCTGAGCGGAGTAGAGACGCTGGACCGCCACCCTGAGCATCCGGCCGCACAAGCGACGAGGCAGGTGAAACAGATACGGAGAGTGCGGAGAGCCATGGACTCCAACGCAAACCACCTGGCGTTGCGGCTGCACCTACCGATGGCGATTGAAGTACGCGGTGACACGGATGACCCCCAGCTCTTACGCTTCAGCTCGGCCGCCGTGCTGGCCGAACAGCTACGAGACGCCACAGACAACCTTGATTTGGTCCCCGGCTGCCACGTAATCCGACTTTGGACGAAGAACGGCCGGGTGACCGCGATCGAGACCACCCGCGGCCTGATCGCCGTGCCCGTCCGGACACTAGTCGTACTCGCCGCCGGGACGATTGAGAGCACCAGACTAGTGCTGGACGCTACCGCCGGTAATCCTTCCGCCGCTCTTGTCGGCCGCGGCTTGACAACTCACCTGCGTTCTAACCTGACTGTGCGCCTGTCGCTGTCCGCCGAGGGCTGCAAGTGCCCGGGTGGATCGGGAGCGGCTGCCCTGCAACTGCGGGGCATCCGCAGAGAACCAAGACGACCCGACATACGCTTCCATCATCAGATCACCGCTTACGGGGTGGGCTCGCTGCCCGACGAGGAAGCCAAGCGCCTGTGGGTCAATACGCCCAGGACCGACGTCGAATCACTCGACCACGCTCTGCGCACGAACCCGCGTGACCTCGTCGTCACCGTCGCGAGCGCGGCAGAGATGTCGGGCGATTCCGAGAATTCCGTGACTCTGCTTGACGAGCACGATGAGTTCGGCGCGCGGCGCGCCAATGTCCGGTTAGCGCCGAGCGCGGTCGATATGAGGACCTGGGACGCGCTGGACGATTCAGCCGACGCCACGGTCGCCGTCCTCGCCAGCGGCCACCCCTATGAGGTCCTCCGAGCGGGGCGATTTACGGCAACCGGCGGATCCACGACAACCGGACCAGAGGAGCGTCGAGAACCACTTGGGTGCGGCCACCACGAGATGGGGACCCTGCGGATGGGGCAGGATCCGCGCGACTCAGTAACTGATTCCAACGGCCGGATCCGAGCGCTGAGCAATCTCTACATCGTCGGGCCGGCCATCTTCCCCGCACTTGACTCGGCCGGGCCAGTGCTGCCCGGCATTGCGCTCACGCTCAGGCTCGCTGACCACTTGCGCCACGCCGTTTCCCGAGGAGGAAAATCGCATGTACGACAGGCGAATCTGTGAGGTGCCTAGGCCGGAAGACCCAGACGTGATCGCGCTGGCCGAACGTTACGTAGGGCACCCTGCCGCGCCCAGCCTGTGGGCGGACGGCTTCGTCGCACACGAGCTTCCGCGGCTGGACTTCCGCGCGGAGGGGGCCTACGTACGCCAGCACGGCACCGAGCGAAACTACCAGGTGACCTTCGAGTACGTGCTCCGCCACGATCTCCTGGGACTGGCGCAGATTCTTGACGATGACGGAGCGTTCGGCGCACGCGGTTACCGTTTCGACGGTCGGCTGTGGACTCGCGACCTTCTCGACTCGATCAGTGAACTCAACTTCCTCGCCGAAGAATTACCGTGGAGTATCGGCCATCCACTGTCGATCCTTGACGTCGGCGCTGGATACGGGCGCTTCACTCATCGCTGTCGCGTCGCTTTCCCGCGCTCCCGAGTGATCTGCTGCGACGCTGTTCCACTGTCGACCGCGTTGTGTCGTTTCTACTTGCGCTATCGCGAGGTACGAGGAGCCTATGTAGTGCCCTTGGACGAGCTGGAAGATGCCGTGCGCGGGCAGAGTTTCGACCTGGCTATTAGTATGCATGCGTTCAACGAGATGCCCACCTCCGCCGTCGCGTGGTGGCTTGGGCTACTCGCACGGTTGGAGGTGCCGTACCTCTTCCTCATCCCCAACGACATTCAAGGACTGCGGACATTCGAGCCGGACGGCTCACGACAGGCATTTGACCAGCTGCTGACGGAGGCGGGCTACGTTTTACAGGTAGCTCGCGACAAGTACCGACACGACGCTGGTGTGCAACTAGACGGGTTGTACCCAGGCATGTACATGCTCTATGCCCGCCACCCGGAACGGGCCGGGGCACCTAGCGGGCAGGGTGTGGTGCAGAGACGCAGTGCACGATAAAGACGCCCGGCTGCAATGGGCACGGCGCGCCGTGGGGGCCGTCTTTTTCGTCCACGGCGCTGTGTTTGCTTCCTGGGCAGCGCGCATCCCCGCCATCCAGGAAGAACTACATCTCCCCAGCGCCTCCCTCGGCGTTGTCCTCGCAGGACCGGGCTTGGGCGCCCTGGCGGGCAGCCAAATCGGCGGCAAGCTGGTGGACCTGCTTGGCAGCCGGAAGATCAGCGCACTGGCACCGATCATTCTGTGTGTCCCGCTTGGACTCATCCCTATCGCGACTTCCACCTGGCCGCTTATGGTTTTGCTGGTACTCCTTGGCGCAGCCGACGGTTCCACGGCCGTAGCGATGAACGCCCAAGCTGTCGCCGTGCAAGAACAGTGCCGTCGACCCGTACTCAATGGGATGCACGCCGCCCGCAGTATCGGCGCCGTCGCCGGAGGGGGCGGCGGCGCAGTCACCGCTGCATTTGGCCTGCCGCTAACAGCGCAATTCGCCGCCACCGCAGTCATCCTCGCTGGCATTTCCGCCGTGGCTGCTGTTGGGCTGCTCCCTGAAGCCCACATAACGGGAACTCGAGGGGCACCGGCATCGCGTGGGCGCATGCGAGTCGCGGTGGCGCTGCTCGCGCTGATCACGTTCCTTGCCGCCCTGATCGAAGACGCACCCGCATCCTGGAGCGGGGTTTACTTACGACAACTCGGCTCGACGCAAGCCGTCGCCGCCTCGGGATACGCGATCTTCTCCGCCGGGGAAGTGATCGGGCGCCTCTACAGCGATCGTCTGGTCACTCGCTTCGGCTGGGGGCGCCTCATCCGCGCCGGTACGCTGTCCTGCGCAGCTGGCCTAATCGTGGCGCTACTGGTCGGGCAGGTGGAGGTCACGCTCGCCGCCCTCGTAATCGTTGGTATCGGCATCAGCGCGGTATTTCCGGGTGCGTTCGCGGGTGCGGGAGCAGTGCCCGGTGCTGACCCTGGGGTAACGATGGGGCAGGTCAACTTTGCCGGAAACTTAGGCTGGCTGGCGGTCTCGCCAATCATCGGTGGAATCGCCACTGCGTTCAGTTTGCCGATCGCCCTCGGGCTGTTGCCCATCGCGGCCATGATCATCGCCATCCTCGCTTTCTCCACTGAACCACAAGGGCGGTAGGGCGGTTATCCCTTGGCGACTCGGGCGGCAAAGTTTTCGATGAGTGCCTTCTGGGTGGTGGCGGGAAGTGGTGAGCCGACATTTTCGAAGTCAACTTGGGCTTCGATCAGCGGACCGGTGATGAAGGCGATGCTCTGGTAAACCGCGGTCTGCCGCCCGGATACGGCCACATTGATCGTGCCCTGCCCGGTCGCCGCGACATTGCTCGGTCCACCCGCCGAGCCTGGCGTAATGGTCAGCGCTACGGAGTCGATCGTCGCGCCGGTGGGAAGAGTGCCGGCGAGTTGCTTTTTGATGAGTTGCTCGTAGCACGAGGAGACTTTCGGACTGCGCAGTAAGGCGAGATCAGCGTCGATAGCACTTTGCGAGCGGTAGCTGGTCGCCTGGGATGAGACACTGGCCTCGGCGAGGGAGAAGTCCTGGGAGTGTTCCTCGGCCACCTTGTCGCTGTCGGTGTTGCGCGCCCCGACGCACTGCAACAGTGTCGCTTGGCTCGCGGCGTCATCGGGATTGGCCTTGTACGGTGCCCCCGCCCAGCCCGCAGGGAAGTCCGAAGGCTGCAGCACCATTGCCGACAAGCTCGCCGCTGCTGCCGGCGTCTGCGGCGGCGCCGTATTGCTCGCCGGTGCACCAGAGGTGGCCGAGCTTCCACAGCCCGCGAGCGTAACCAACCCGCAGCAAACAACGAGAACATTGAGCGACAACGGTTTACGCACATCCGGAGCATAACCGACAATCGCCGCTTCGCTCATCACGCACCGATGCGCGGGCTAAGCACCGCACTCAAGCACACGGCTCAGACGCACTCGGATCGCCGGACGCCGAGCCAGGAGTGGCCACCGCTGCCCGCGGCGGAGGAGTACGTTCGCGAGTCGCTGGACCGTCAGTCTGGGGTACCCCCCTTTGACGTTCTTTGCGGCGGATCAGACGCTCGGGCTGCTGGGTGCCTTCGCGGACGTGCATCGGGTTCGCACACCCCTCTTGGTTGGCTGGGGCCACTCGTTGCGCGGCCTGCGTTAGATCAAATTTATCGTTGCTTTGCCTGATTATTGCTCTTGCAAACTAACGCTGCGTGTGTGACAGTTCACTCTGTTCGGGTCTTGACGTGACTCAGGGGGTTGCGGGCCAGGGCGGGGAAGGCTTGGCCCACATGTTCATAACGTCCGGTCGGTTGCGCGTGTCCGCGGTTGGTGTGCTGGCCGCGAGCGCGGTAGTGGCGGGTCTGCTTGCCGCCCCGGCCACGGCGATTGCCGACCCTCATCCACCGTCGCCTCCGGCGGCGACCGGTCACCACAAACCTCTCCCGAAGCCGCACATTGTGCCGGCGCCCCCTCGGGCGCAGGTCAATCACAGCAAGCGGGGAGGGGCACCGCAGGGGGTATGGACCCCGACGGCCACCCAGTCCTCGGGCGCGAAGTCGTCCTCGGCGAACCGGGCTACAACCCAGGCGGCGTCGTCGTTGCCGGGAGCGTCGGGTGCCGGGTCCGCTGCGACTCCGAACCTCGCCGCGGCCAGCCTTGCCAGTCCCGCGGGGGGTTCCGCGGCCGGTCCGGGACTGGGTGCGCAGTCGTTCTACGGGTTGGAAACGTTCCCGTTGACCGATCATTTGACCGCGCAGGTGAACTTGTCCAACGGCAACCTGGCGGTGCACGCCGTGCATTCGGCGTTGAGCGCGCCGGGGGTGTCGGTGAACGTGGACAGTTTCTACAACAGCCAGTCGACGGGGTCGGGGGCGTTCGGCCCGAAGACGGTGCTGACCACCGGGCGCGACGTGGGCCTGCAGGTGGGGGCCTCTTCCGCTACGTTCACCGGGCCTTCGGGGTTCACCGCGGTGTTCACCCAGAACCCTGACGGTAGTTACACCGAACCCGCCGGCATCAACGCCGACCTGGTGGCCACCGGCGGGACCGGCTACACCCTGACCTACCGTTCGACCGGTGAGCAACTGAGTTTCAGCCCCGGCGGGTTCCTGACCTCCGACCTCACCCGGGACGGGGTGGGCAACACCTTCTCCTACAACAGTGACAAC
>JAABUO010009636.1_pt1 | contig 10790 bp, 11 predicted proteins | sample 5559291 | NCBI WGS metagenome assembly JAABUO01 (sample SAMN10711878, study PRJNA513372) | rock metagenome | isolation source: Antarctica rocks | place: Antarctica: Victoria Land, Finger Mt sud
CAAATCGAAATATCTTGATGAGCGATATTTGGATTTGACACACTTGTAGACCTGCAGAAGCACACGCAAACTTCACCTTCACCTTTGACGTTTTTGGGCGTGTTAGTCACTCGCTGTGAGGCTGTATGGTTTGTTGAGTATCTGTGGCATAAGGAGGAACAGAGTGGCGAAATCAGTTGGCAGCTGCATCACTGTCATGTTGCTCCAAGGTTCTCAGCTCCAGATTATTAAGCAGGGATGTTGGTGGCCACCCTGCAGCTGCAGGAATTGGAGGACTCAGTACCGTACATCTTCAGACAGGCTCAAGCAATATCAGGGCCCTACCAGAGTAGTTGCACAGAGCGTCCACCTCTGATATGTCTGGGCTTAGCTAAGAGGTCTATTCTAATGGGTAAGACTCTAGCGCTTAGGTCATACTCGTCTGATGTCCTTGAACTTAGCTTGAAAGTCACCTCTGGTCGCAAATCTGCTCGGGTGGTGCGCTTACGGTGTGGCTTGGATGTGAATATAGGGGTGTGGCTAGCCCTTGCTCCAAATGAATTTCAAATGTTTCACCTCATGAGATTGATCAAGGGCCCTGACTTCCAGGCCACAATGTCATGAGCAAAACCATTTCAGTGTGACATCCCCAAGTCCTGAGATCATGGGGAATATATGTCTCAGATGTTCTCATGCCATGCAAAACTGCATGTAAACAAGGCTGCACATCAATCTGCATTAGTCAGCCAGTCATAGCTCTCTCATGAAAGCTTGCATGCATCAACTACACAATGCAATACCATATCAAGTGCCTCTCTGCAATGGCCAGCATATTGTGTTTTCAGGGCTCAGTGCAAAATGTTGCCCTGAACATACCGACCAAAATTCCAGATTGCGCAGTCACAAGCACAACCTGCATTGATTCATGCCTTGGCAAAGAAGAGAAGCTGCCATCTGCGCATTGACAATAGGCAAGCAACTGCAAATTTGGGTAACAGTGGTGTGCAGCGCGCAAGTTCAAGCTTTGCAGCAGCCCAGCCTATTGTGACAGTTTCAGTTGGCTTGCATGTGAGGGAGAGTCACTGTGAGAAGCCACACTGTCAGTTGAGCAGACCGCTGTCAAGACTGTGACTCTTTAGTAGTCAATTTGGGAGAAGCTTTGGGTGCCCAATAGTACCCAAGACCCAACATGCTGCCAGTGAAAAGTGTGACCAGCAAAGCATCTTGCCAAGTAACCCCTGATTGCGTGTGCCAAAACTTCCTTAGCGTGGCAGCTTGTCTTGCAGCCCGCGCCTGCTGGGCTTTAGCTTTCACACGCTGGTGCCTGGCCTGCATGACATCACACCAAATTGGTACTTTACAAGTACACTGCAGCCATGATGTCGGTGCTTGGCCACTACAATTCTATTCATGCTACAAGACATGTAGACAAACCTGCCCCTGTTCATGTGATCAGTTCAGCAGCTATGTGTCTGATGTCTGAAGCTGGAGAAGGTGGAAAATGCTAGATGACTACAAGCTCTGTGGTTTGCAATGAGCAGGTGGAAGCGACCACCTTGGCCTCTTCAGCTTCTTCCTTTTCCAGCTGCCAAGCAGCTGCTCGGGCCATATACTCTGCACGTTGTCTCTCCCGCCGAATCTCTTCCTCCATGTGACTAAAGCCTCTGAACCTGTGCGAAGGCAGGCATACAACAAAATACGGTCATTGCCTTTGTTGTCATACCATAAACTGACACTCTGCCTTTGCAAGTCAGCGCTGTGGGGACCAGCATGCGTGTACTGTGAGTGCTGAGTTTGCAGGCAAGCATAGGTGCTGTGACAATCTCGTGCAGGAGCAATTCCCACCAAGACTGTGGTATGATAATAACAATAACAACAATTATTATTAAAACGCTTTCCAGCCCATGATGAGCTAGGTATGTGTAGGACAAGGCTTGTCTCTCCAGAGCAGCCTGTTTTGTGCATCCCTGTAGGGTCTACTAATTCGACGATTTTGACAATTACGCAATGTAACATCATTGAAACTAGACCTAGGGCGGCCAGGTGGGCGAAGCCCCTTGACTTGACCCAACAGAAGCTTCTTAGGCATTCTATCATTAGGCATTCGGAGATCATGACCTAGCCACCTGAGTCTTTTGCCTTGCAGCTGAGACTCCACAAATAGGGTGTTGCACCTACTCAGTATGACAATGTTTGGCACATGATCATGCAAGGATATGCCACAGATGCGTTGCAGGCAGTTCATACGAAAAACGGCCAAAAGGCTTATGTGTTGCTTCACAACAGCCCATGTCTCTCCAGAGTATAGCAGCACTGACATGACGATGCACTGAAAGAATTGCACTCTAACAGACAAGATCAAAGCCCTGTTAAAATGCAATTCTTTCAATGCATCGTCATGTCAGTGCGGTACAATCTGAGCTGGGAATTGCGAAAGCCTTGATAAGCTTAGCTCAAACAGTCATGCTGTGCTTACTTCGGATAACTGGCATGCGTGTCTGATCCATGGACATCTATGCACAAAGAGGCAACAGCTGCTTACTCATGCTCACGCTTTGCCCACCACTTGGCAAAGAACTCGTCAAAAGGATCCTGCTCGGGTGTGCCACCACCAGGTTTATAATAAGTGTATGATGTCTGTGCATGTGTGTACTGTGCACTGCCTCCACTGTATGGTGTGCTTCCTCTGGAAGGAAATCCATCCTTGATTGCATCATATGTAGCTCTTTTGCCAGGGTCCCTGAGGACCTGCAAGAAAGCTTGCTTGTTAATAGGATACCTAAATTTTTTTAATTAGTAAGCAAAGATCTTCTGCCTACCTCGTAGGCTTCACTGACAGCTTTGAATGCCTTATGCCCGTCTTTTGCACCGTCAGGATTCCTGGACACAAGACTCAAGGTCATACGGCAGTTGTGGTGTGAGGCAAGCAGTGATCTTGCTGATATCATTTTGCAGCACCTGTCCGGATGAAGTTCGAGAGCTTTCTTCCTGTACGCTTTTTTGACCTCGTCTGTTGATGCGGTAGACGTTATGGACAGCAGGTCATAATAGCTCATACACGCCTGGACAGGCTCAGTTGCTCGAATTGCTGCCGCTGGTGGGCTCTAAACGATGAACACCATGATGGCGATAGCAAGGACAAGTTTGGTACCACACTATTGGACCAAGCGGGCAAACCATTCGTGACTTCCTCGGTAAAGTCACCGCTACAATGCATTGACCTGTGAATAAGAATTGCTGGAGATGTATAGCAGGGTTCTAAATGTATTGTGTCCTCATGCACTATGCTGATGGCTAGTGCGGGAAAGCAATGAGCAGCGAAATACCCAGTGCAGGACAACACCATGCAAAGTTCATGAAACAGCATCATCTGTGCCTGACATTCAGTCCAGCATAGCTAGCTAGGGCATGCATGCATGTACATGGCTAAGGTGATGCTCAAGTCTACATGCGGCATCGTACGTCAACGTTGACTGCAAGCAGTTTGTTCGCCAGCAGCTTCCTATGGCAATGTGCCCTTGAAAGTGGTGCCAGTTCTGAACCCAACAGCTGTTCATCATAGCAGCTTTACATCGCTTCAGTTACTCTTCTTCCTGTTCTGCTTGGCGTTTTTCGTGGTTCGCGAGGGAGAAGCCGAAGTGTCCTCTTCCACGATTACCACATTCAGCATTGTGTGTGATTGGCCGCATCGAGTGAGGACATGGAAGAACCCAATAGCGAGCGCAGAGCGCAAAGCTCGACCGTTAAGTTCGACGAGCTGTTGCAAAAACTCCTGGCAGTCGTTTGTTTCTGGATACTGCAGAAGTTGGCAAGCTTGCAAGATGTCCTGCTGTCTTTTGCTGTGTTCAGAAAGGCTGCTGCATACGGACTCGCTCCCAGATGCCAGCACACAGTTCTGCACGCCGTGCAATCGCCAGACAAGATCAGCAGCTCTTTCGAAGAACTAGAGTACTATATCAGTGAAGATGCTCAGGAACTGCTTATGCACGCCGCCTTGCATGGGCTTGTTGCTTCGTCCAGTCCGCAACTATCACACTCCTCTATCCAGCTGCCAAATCTTGGACGCATCCTTCTGCAAACAGCAACCAAGAACAGTGCTTTGTATCAAGAGTCCGTTGCAGCAGCTCTGGCCAAACGGCTCAAAGCTGATTTTCTGGTCATTGATGACGTCCTGCTGAGCTCAGTGGCCAAAGCTGCCTTCGGCAGCAGCATTGACAAGGCAGAACAGCAAGAAGACCTCGGAAAGCTGTTGAACTTCATATTGTCCATATGGTTTTCAGGCAAGCTTGACCATGCAAGCCTGATGTTGATGATACAGGGCATCTGTGATCCAAGAACCTCAGCTTTGAACCGTTTTGCGCAGGTGGCAAATTTGCCTTTGTGTGGGATATTGTGCACCGCACATGCAGCTCTGTCACACGCCCACTTGTGCTGTTCATCAAAGACGCTGAGCATACAGTCTGCGGCAGCTACGAGCGCGAGGCTGCATTTCAAGATGCGTTTGGCACCAGAGCAAGTAGCATGGATTCGCTCAGTGACACTAAGCACACTGCATCTGTACTCATAGCTGGCTGCTCTCTTGGTGATGTGGGCGTAGACATTGCTCCGCAGACATTGTGAGTTCCTGATCCTTTGCCTCACAAAGAACGTCAGTTGAACAAACCTGCTCATACAATGCATGGTGCAGATGCAATCGTGCCAGGGCAGGTGATTGCCTCACCTGCCAAAGAGTTGCTTCCTGTTTAGTATGTACACAACACCTGACACACCGTTGCGTCTCGTTTTGTTTGCAGAACATTCCAGGCATCAAGGGCTGGACTGCATGCAGACCAACTTGCCATGCACTGCTATATTGCATGGCACCATGCTGAAGCAAATGCATGCATCCTGCCACAGGTTGGCTGCAAAGCATGTGGACGAGGGAGGAAGCGCTGCCCCTCCCCCTCCCTCTGGCAGCACTCCTGCAGGGCATGATGATGGCTTGGGGCCTATCTTGCCGGACTTTGGCAGCCTGCTGCATGCAGACAAGCCAGATGCTCGCAGGTGCGCTAAGCTGCATGTATGAAAGTGTCTGTACTTTGCTCAACAGGTGCTCATCAGTGCATGCCAATGCTCGCTCTTCACCTTCTTAGACCAACGTCTATTCCCAGTGTTTTTAGCCAAATGATAAATCAACAATTAATTGTACAGCAGTTTGGGATGTCGATGGGTACATAAGCATCATGCAGCATTTTCTGTGTCTGGAGCTTGTGGTGTGTGCAAGGCATTGCACACATGGTTTGAACGTCATTGCTAGGCTGATATATATATGCTGCAGGCTACTGTCAAAGCTTTTTCCCACAAGAGTAAAGCTAGCCCCTCCGCCTGAGGGCGCAGCTGCTGCCAAACACAACTCTCGCATTGCCAAGGATGCTGACAAGATTCTTGCCAGGAATAACTACAGAGTCCTGAAAACCTTGTCATCGGCTGTTGGGTGAGTTGTAGTTTCTTGGCAGATCTTGCTTCTGCTGTGGCCAAGCATACAGCATGCCAGTCCAGTACTGACTAGCCAAACGTTGGTCGGATTGCCCAGCAGCATGTACATGTGTATGTGCTGCCAAGGTGCTGCTGCACTGAATTCTTTCAGCGCACGCAGCTTGCAGCATGTGATGCAGGCCTGTATGCTACACTTTTATTACAATGTACCATATTGATCACTACATTGCTGGTGTCTGACACAAGGATGGCTTCTGGTTCAGGGTTGTCCCCCCAGAAGCTGCATCCTCTGTGTACAGCAAGCACCAACTCAGCCTGAAGGATTGGACCAAGGTGCTGGCATGGGCCCGCTCTATGGAAGCCATCTCTAGAACAGCCACCGTAAGCATACTCACTGCAAGTTTGTTGCTTGCCATTCTATATCTCTTCCTCAGAGTGCACAACAAGCTGCTCCAGCATAGCTCGTAGCATCACTGCTGGCATTGCCAATGGCACTGACAGTTTCCCAAGCCATTTTGAGTGTGTCTGCAATGCTTCTCAGCAGCTCGTCATTTGCACTATATGTGAGTGTCGTCACGCTGCAGTTACGAGCAAATAGTGCAAAGAATCAAATCCTGTTGTTTCGACCACTTGTGTTGCTCCTTCCCCAAACCTGTTCAAAATTGCTTTCATGCAGGTCATGCAGTCCCAGAACCATGTTGCTGGGGAAAAAGGAGCAGATGTGGACACATCAGGCTCCACTAGCCAGCTTGTTGCACCTGCACAAAAGCAAATCAGGTGTGTTTTCTGCACAGCGTCTGTTGCACTCCATCACATGCATCACACAGCCCTGATGTGAATGCCGCAATCAGTGACCTTAGGACACACCCAAAGCTGCTGGAAACCTGTGGTTGAAGGCTGCCAAATTGTGTTCCAAGGCAGTTCAAAGCTGAACACCTCAACTATTTGGGGAAATTACACTTTATGTCTCGCTGACTGTGACTGCAGACTCTCACTTGGCCAAACTTTAGGTGGCTGTCTCTGAAGTGTGTGGCTTTTGCTGCCGGAGTGTGCAGCTGTTTGTGCACCTGCAGGCGGTCCCAGAGTGCTGCAGGCTCAGCAAGCACTCCTCTGGAGTCTCTCCCTCTCCTGCAGCAGCAGCCAACCAGTCAACAGCAGACTCATCACCAGAAACTTCAAGTACAGGCACAGCAAGCTCAGGCTCAAACTGAACGTAAGCTGCACAGCAAAGGCAAAAAGGATGGCGCTGCTGATGGAGCAAGCCCTGCAGAACATCTGGTGGCCCATGCTGATGAAGCTGCTGGCATCTCTGCTTCTGCAGGTACTGTTGTAGCTTCTGTGTCAGGTCAACAGTGTGTGTGTGTCCCTGTTGCAGAGATTGCTCACACCTCTGGCATCTGTGCTGTCTAAACATCGCATAATGCAAGGTTTTGACCTTGCATGTGCAAACATGTCATGGGGACTGCAGTGTGCAAAACCTGCACAACCTCTGTGCCTGACGTCACCCTCAGCTGCAGCAGTGACAGCATGGACCAGACTGTCATGGCTGCCTTTGTGCTGCTGACGTCCAGATTGTCTGCATGACGTTCAGGCTGCCCGCATGACAACCAGATTACCTGCACATTGTTTTGGATCCTGAGTTGAGCCATTGTTCCCCATCACTTCATCTATCTGCTGGGTAGCTGATCTGTTCTGGTCTGCTGCAGAGAAGCAAGGACTGCAGCTGAGTGAGGGGGCAATCTGGTATGGTTTGCACATGCTGGAGCGCTCAGGAGGGCCCATGAGGCAGCACATCATGACAGAGAATGTCTATGAGCAGCGCCTTCTCCCAGAAGTGGTGAGACACCTGTTGTCAGCTTGATGTATGCCACAGACATCTTCATTGCTCGCTTGATACCTGCTGCATGGCTGAGCAGGCATGGCACTGTGCTGTTCCCTTTCCCCACTAGCAGAATGTCAAGTTTTGCTTATGCCTCTGACCCAGCTCAAGGCTGCATGCAAACAGAAGTTGCAACACACACAAGCAGCAGTCAAAGCAGTTTTGGCACTTGTGAGGCGCCCTGAATGTTTCTCAAGCAAAAAGGCTCTGTTTGATGCTGTGTGCAATCTCTGGCAGCGACGCTTTGCATGCACCATCAACAAGTACACACGGCATTTTGGAAAGGCGTCAGCCTCACCTGGTCCTGTGTGCAGGTGAATTCAGGTGAGGCAGGAGCTGGTTTTGCCGAGGTGGGGGCGCTGTCAGAAGCAAAAGATGCTCTGAGGGAAGCTGTGCAGCTGCCTCTGCAACACCCACACCTGTTCCAGAAGGGCTCCCTTGCCAGGTCTTTGTTCCTTCACGCTGTTTGCTACTGCTAGCGTGCTATTGAGCGCAGATCATTCCAGCCTGCCGCTGCTGCTTCTGCAGAGTCATCCATAAGTTTTGTCCAGATCGCATCCGGCCACAGCAGCCAGGGCAATGACACATCATGCACAGGTTGCTGGCAGTCTGTTGTACTTCATTCCAAGCGAATGAGTTGGCCAAATGACTTGGCTGAATGGCTTTGCTGCAAGCTTGGCAGCAGCGCTTTGCTGTGCAAGGCATTGGCCAGCCACACTGGCACTACCAGTCAACTGCTTTCATTCGGCTTTGACACCATTTGACTTTGACACCCAAACAAGCCATGTCTTTGCATCCTGACTAAGCCTGTCTGTGTGTCGCTGCAGGCCCTGTAGAGGAGTGCTGCTGTTTGGTCCTCCAGGCACAGGCAAGACTCTGCTAGCCAGAGCGGCAGCCGCAGAATGCGGCGCCAGCTTTCTGGCTATTCACCCCAGCACAGTCGCCTCCAAGTGGCTGGGCGATGGTGTGCGCTACATGCGAGCTGTCTTCTCTCTTGCCAGCAGGCTGTCCCCCTGTGTGCTGTTCATTGACGAGGTGGATGCAATGCTGTCCAAGAGGGACTCTCAGAGGGAGCATGAGGCCCACAGGGAGATCAAGAATGAGTTCATGGCGCAGTGGGATGGCATCAGGACTGGGTCCTCTTCTTCTGTGGACAGAGTGAGCCAGCCGATGCTCAGATGCATTTGCATCTTTGCCTGTGCTGTGAGCTGACAGCGTCAGAGACTTTGCCTTTCACATCTGTGCCTGCGTCCAACATAATGTAGATCTGCTTGCCATAGATTGCTTGCAGTTCTGGCTGCGTATAAGCAGCAGGCTTTGGTGGGCAAGCTGTAGTGATAACAAAAGGCAAGCTGTGTGCAGACACACGTGTGACGCATGCATTGCTGTGTTGATATACACATAATCTCTTGCAACTTGTTACATGTATTACTGAGCTAGGACCTCCTCTGCAATTCAGTGCATGTAGATCTAGTTTTTTTACTACAGAAATTGGACCTTTTTGTGGCCCTGAGCATTGGCTTGTTTCTTGTTTCATTTGATCTCAGCATTCTCAGAATTTTTGCACTTATTGTCTGTTGACTCCCCTGATGCGTCCTAAAGACAGAACATGTAAATTGATTGGTTGATTGATTGTTACTCACCAGGCTGGTTTTGTGACAGCTTTGAAGTGACCTGGTATGCGTGTGCAGGTGATGGTGCTGGGCGCCACCAATCGGCCACAGGATTTGGACGAGGCAGTGCTGCGGCGTTTCAGCCGCAGGATCTTCTGTGACTTGCCCAACCGCCAAGCCAGGAAGCAGATTCTAGATGTAAGTCTTGCTTGCCTGACTTGTCTGTCATATAATACTGCTGTGCTGCATGGCAACTTTGAGCGGGTCCTATTCTGCAACCAATGCAGAAGCAAATGCCCAATACCTAGTTGTGTCAGCTCATTGTAGAGACAGGACAGTGCACAGTGTCATCTCCTTGCCCTGTTTGGCAATCAGATATGACACAGCTCACCCCGCAGTGGGCCACATGCAGGTCATTCTCTCCGGTGAGGCTACAGCTGAGGACGTCAGCACGACCAAGATTGCTGACAACACAGAAGGCTTCAGCGGCAGCGACCTGCGCCAGCTGTGCACGGCAGCAGCCATGTGCGGCATCCGGGAGCTCATGAAAGCCACCAGCAAAGCTGCGCGGGACAAGGCTGCTGCTGCCAAGAGGGCAAAGCACGCTGCTCAATCACCACCTTCTGCTGACAGACAGAATGGTCCACAGTCTGACAGTGTGCCTGCTGAATCTAGTCAGCTAACTGATCAGCAGAATGGTGCTGCTCAGCTGACCAGAAGCGCTGCAGATCAGGGTGGTAGCAGTCATGCCAAAGATGTCCCTTTGACAACAGCAGCGGCTGGCTTAGCAGCTGAAAGGCAGGGGCAGGCTAAGCCCAGCAAGGGCAATAAGAGGGACAATGAGGAGGGTGCTGGCAGTACTACAACCAAGCGGCTCAAGAGCAGCGCTGACAGCATCACTGAAAGCACCACTGATGGCTTGCATGCGAGCACTGCTGACAGCGCAAGTGGCGGCACGCAGACTGCTACAGACAGCGATCAGAAGCAGAGCAGTGATGGCACTCCATCCAGTAGCACACTTGAGCCCTCAACAGCATCAGATCAAGCTCAGGCGTCCTCTCGCGATGAAAAAGCCAGGAAGGCTGAGAACAGTGAGCAGGGCAGCCCTGGAACTTCAGGAGGACACATGGTGAAGCATGTGGAGCAGCAACAGCAGGGTCAACCAGAGGCAAGCGGCCGCCGATCTGTAGATTGGCTGCTCGCTAAGTACAAAGATGTGGCAGCAGCTGCTGATCAGCAGGTGAGTACATCTGAGTTCTTTGCATGCTAGCATTTGCAAGTGCATTTCTCATTGGATATCGTTTAATGTTGTGATTTTGTCCCTGACTAATTGCTGATGACAAGTTGTACACTTCTGGTGTTTTTGCAGTTGAGACACATGTCCAATGCGCCATCCAATTAGTGATTGACATTGGTTATTGACTTCTAGTCTGCCTGTGAGCAAGCGAACTGAATGGTGCAGGCCAAGCAGGAGCTGCGACCAATCACGTCTGCAGACTTTGATGCTGCATGCCAGCAAGTAACTCCATCCACTAACCCAGACAGTATAGTCATCTCTGAGCTCAAGCAATGGAATGCCACTTATGGAGAAAGTGGCAACAAAGCGTACCGTCAGCACCTCAGTTACTTCACATGACATCTTTATTGCCTCCCTCACGACCTTTCTCACTGTGCCCATTTGGCATGCACACGTGTCCTTGAAATTTGCTTCCTGAGCCAAACTGAATTTGGCTCTTCTGTGGCAAGACGCTGATGTTGACACATTGAGCACGACATTGGCTGAGTGTGCAAAGACTGCAGCTTGTGAGACCACGCCGCAAGCTTGCGAACGGCGTGGTGCACCA
>JAABUO010009638.1_pt1 | contig 10788 bp, 10 predicted proteins | sample 5559291 | NCBI WGS metagenome assembly JAABUO01 (sample SAMN10711878, study PRJNA513372) | rock metagenome | isolation source: Antarctica rocks | place: Antarctica: Victoria Land, Finger Mt sud
TCATGAACCACATCTCGTCGCCCCTGCCACCGCACCCCCTACAAGAAAGAAGACGCCCATCACCGCTGCCTCACCTGCTATGGCCCCTATCATCCATCTCAGTCAATCAAAAAAGGTCGCTTGATTCTGCACTAGTTATCATCTAAAGCCGCTAAAGCGAATGAAGGGCTTCTATCCCAGAGCTACAGCGCCTGGGGTTTACACCCTAATTCTCTAAATGCCCCTCCCTCACTGAGAGACTGCGTGCGTATCGGCAACAACAGCGCTCACGTAATGTCGCGCGGAAAGTTATCCCACATCTCACGGCGCGCCTCGCGGATGTCTTCGTCCGTTGTATCAATCTCAAGGTTTGACCAGAGACCCATCAGACTACGCCGCGAACGTGTAAGGGGACTCTTTTGTTGCAAGGACTCTACGAAATCCAGCACCTCCTGTTGCCGCTCTGGCGGCAGCACCCGCAACTTCTCGATCACGGCTTGCTCGACACTCATCGCACACCTCTACACTCTCGTCACGCCACGGACGACCTACAGACGCCTGGATACATAGCGCGGATGCTCATGCTGCTAGGATACAAGAATAGAATGTTGGCGCGGCGCACAACACACACGGAGCGATTGGGGGAGGCAAGCCCATCATGGCACGGAGTGAGCGGCAAAGGACCGGCCGAGGAGCGCCCGAGGAGGGACGTCTGCTGACGCGGCCCGGCCGGCCAACGGGGCTCGCCGCGGCGCCGATCGGGCTGCATCGGTTGGGATTAGACGGCGCGCGCGCCGGCTTCCTCTACGTGCCGGCAAGCTACACAGCGGACCGCCTCGCGCCGCTGGCGGTGATGCTGCACGGCGCGGGAGGCGACGCGCAACATGGACTGACCCCGCTAACGCCCTTGGCCGACGCGGCCGGGCTCATGCTGCTCGCGCCGGATTCGCGCCGCGCGACATGGGACGTCATCCGCGGCGGGTACGGCCCCGACGTGTCCTTCGTCGACAAGGCGCTGGCCCAGACGTTCGGCCGCTACGCCGTCGACCCGACGCGCCTCGCGGTCGGCGGCTTCTCCGACGGCGCATCCTACGCGCTCTCGATTGGCCTCATCAACGGCGATCTGTTCAACCACATCGTGGCGTTCTCGCCGGGGTTCATGGCCCCCCTGGGCCGGGCGGGCGCGCCGCGCATCTACATCTCGCACGGCAGGCGCGACGAGATCCTGCCTATCGACGTGTGCAGCAGGCGCATCGTGCCGGAGCTCCAGCGCGGCGGCTACGACGTCACCTACCGCGAGTTCGACGGCCCCCACACCGTCCCGCCCGACATCGCCCTCGACGCCCTCACCTGGTTCCTCGGCGACGAGTGATTCTACGCCCTTGTCGTCAGGCCGTCCCTACAGTTCCCTTCACCACCAACCGCTCGAAGCGATCGATGTCGGCGCGGACCACGTCAAGGCTGGAGCGCCAGAAGTCGGGCGTGTCGAGCGTGATGCCGAACCGGCGGGCCAAGGTCGCGGCGTCCGCCAGACCCGTCGAGGAGAGCAGGTCGTCGTAGCCCTCTTTGAAGCCGTCGGGATCGGCCTGATAGCGCGCGTACAACCCGAGCCCGAAGAGGAGCCCGAACATATACGGGTAGTTGTAGAAGGGGCGGTCCGCGTTGTAGTAGTGTCCCTTCACCGCCCACATATACGGGTGCAGCGTCTCCTCGTCCAGGCCGTCGCCGTACGTCGCGCGTTGGGCGTCGAGCATGAAGCGGTTAAGATCGTCGATCGACAGTTCCCGCTCGCGACGCTCCGTGAAGACGCGTTCCTCGAACAGGAAGCGGCTGGTGATGTCGACGACCACCTGACACGAGCCCTGCAGCGCGATGTTCAGCAGCCCCGCTTGGCCCGCGTCGTCGGTCTGCCGCAAGCCGGCCTGGAAGATGATCGTCTCGCAGAAGATGCTGGCCGTCTCGGCCAGCGTCATGGGCGTGCCGCGCTGAAGGGGCGCGCATGCGGCCAGGTTGAGGTTATGATAACCGTGACCAAGCTCGTGCGCCAACGTGGTCAGGCCCTCGAAGGTCGGGCTATAGTTGGCCAGGATGCGCGACTCGCCGGCGCGCAGCCACATGCAAAAGGCGCCGTCGCGCTTACCCGGTCGCGGTTCGGCGTCGATCCACGACTCCGCGAACGCGCGCGCGGCGAAGTCGGACAAACGGGAGGAGTAGGTTCCGAACTGCTTCACGATAAACGCCGCCGCCTCGTCGTACGGCCACGCCCTGTCCTCGGCGCCGACCGGAGCGAGCAGGTCGTACCACGCCAACGCCGGCACGCCGAGCGCGCGCGCTTTGGCGCGTAGATAGCGCCGGAAATCGGGAAACGATTCATGCGCCGCCTGCATCATGGCGTCGAGCGTGCGCCGGTCGATAGAGTTGTCGAACACCGCCGCGTCGAGGGGGGACGCCCAGCGGCGCCGCGCGGCGAGCGTGTTATCCTCTCCCTTGACGCTGTTGAGCGCGGCGGCCAGCGGCAGCGCGGCCGCCCGCCATGTCGCAAGCTCCGCCTCGTAGGCCCGGCGACGCAGGTCGCGGTCCTCGTCGAAGGCCGCGTTGCGCGCGCTGCTCATCGGCAGTTCCTGGATCTCGCCGTCGCGCTCGATCCGTACGACCAGTTGCGAGGTCAGATTGCCGTGCAGCTTGCCCCAGGCGACGCCGCCGGTCACCTCCAACTCGGCGGCGAGCGCCTCCTCGGCCGGCGGCATCAGATGCGCGGCCGCTTGCCCCGCGTGGCGCAGCGCGAAGGCGTGCGCGCGCGCCGTCTCCGAGCGCTCGACCAGCCCCTCCACGTCGAGTGATCCGATCCAGGCGGTGTAGCGCGTGCCCAGTTGAGAGAGCGCCACGAGATGCCGCTGCAAGCGGCTGAGCGCCGCCTGCGCGCGGTCGTCGCGCGAGTCGGTCGTCACGAAGCTACGGATGTAGGCCGACAGCGTCATGACGCGTTCGAGCACGGCATTGTACCGGGCGGTGACGTCGTCGAACGCGCGGACCCGCTCATCGTCCAGCGGCGCGGGTTCGCCACCGGCCACGTCGCCGGCCACGTTGTGCTCGTCAAAGAGAACGGTTAGATCGTCTATGTCTTGCGGGAGGGTCTGAAAGCCGTCCCGGAACTCCGGCGAATCGATGCCCGGATAGACGACCGCCATGTCCCAACGCGGCAATCCCTTCGTCACACTCGTCATGGTATTCTCCTATTACGCTATACAAACGCGGGCAGGAACTCGCGGTGCGCGTCGACGAGCCGGTCGACGAGGTCGACGGCCGCCGGGTAGGAGCCGACGAGCGGGTTGTTGACCAGCGCCCAGACCGCCGTCTCGCGCTCTCCCGTCATCGCGGCTTGCGCCGTGAGCTGCTCGTAGGCCTTGACTTGCTGGATCAGGCCGCGTATACGCAGCGGCAAGGGACCCTGCGCGAGCGGCGTGGCCCCGCGCGCGTCGACGACCGCGGCCACCTCGACCGCGCACTCCGGCGGTAGGTCGGGGATCGCCCCGTTGTTGCGCGTATTGACGACATGGACGTCCCCGGCGTTGCCGACGATGGAGGCGATCAAGGCGGTCGCCACCGTGCTGTACCACGCCCCGCCGCGCTGCTCCAGGATCGCGGGCTTCTCGGCCAGGTCAGGGTCCTGGTACAGCCGCAACAACTCCTCCTCGATTTCCATAACCTGCTCGGCCCTGCTCTTCGTCTCCGCGCGCTGCTCCGCGAGCCGCTCCGGCGTGCGGTAGTAGTATTGCAGGTAGCTCGACGGGACCATGCGCAGCCCGCGCAGGATCTCCGCCCAAGTCTCGTCGGCCGCGTCGGCGAGGCGCGCGATGACGCTGTCGGTGACGTCGCGGCCGCGTTCCAGGATATCGGCGGCGAAGCTCAGGTGATTGAGACCAAAATAGCGCAGGCTCACGTCGCGGTCCGCCGCGCCGAGCGCCTCGACGATCGCTTTGCGCGTCCCGATGGGACCGTTACACAGACCGATGGCGTTGACGCGCGAGTGCGTCAGCACGGCCTCGGTGATGATCCCGGCCGGGTTGCTGAAGTTGATCATGGTGGCTCCTGGCGCGCGCTCCTCCATCTGCCGCGCGATCTCCACAATCACGGGGATCGTGCGTAGCGCCTTGGCGAACCCGCCCGGTCCGGTCGTCTCCTGGCCGATGAACCCGCGCCCACGCGGGATCAGCTCGTCTTTCCGCCGCGCCGCCAGCCGGCCCACGCGGATCTGCGTCAGCACGAACGCCGCGCCGGCGATCGCCTCCAGGCGCTCCCCCGTGAGCCGCACCGCGAACGGCGCGCCCGCCCGTTCCACCATACGCCGGGCCAGACCGCCGACGATAGCGAGCTTCTCCTCGTCGATGTCCATCAACACGAGTTCGTCCAGCGGGACCGTATCTAGCCGCCCCAGCAGCCCTTCCACCAGTTCAGGCGTATAGGTGCTGCCCGCGCCGATCACGCCAATCTTGATCCCCATCGTCTCCCCTTCCCTATATTTATGTCGACATCTCGTCGGGCCGCCGGCCGTAGCCCTGCTCGCGCAGGCGCGCGTAGTGATCGGGAGTGACAGGCTTACCACCCGCCTCCAACGCCAGCAGCGCGGCTCCCGCGACCGGCTTGAGGAGCGGCAGCGTGGGCACGCAGCGCGGCGCGGTTCGCCGCAAGCGCGCGATCGCCGCCCCGGCCAGTGGACCCTCCAGGGTTCGGAAGACGCCCCCGGACAGCACGAACGCGAACCCTTCGCCTTCCATACCCAGGCGGCGACATACCGCCATCGCCGACACGCCCAGTTCGTCGCCGATGCGGCGCAGGATGCGCCGGGCCACCGCGTCGCCGGCAGCCGCGGCCGCAAGGACGAGCGGCGTGGTCGCGCGCCTGAGGGCCGGGGTCAGCAGGCCGCGGTACATCGCGAGATAGAGCGCCGCGACATTGGGCTGCCCCGTCAGGTCGAGGAGCAGCGCCGTCAACGCGGTCGGCTCGCCGCGTCCGTCCCACGCGCGGATGACGGCGCGGAAGGCGTCGATACCGATCTGATGCCCGCCGCCCGAATCACCGAACGCGTACCCGATATCGGGGATGATCACGCGCGCGCCACGCGCATCGCGCCCGCACGCGCCGGCGCCACTCCCGCAGTTCACGGCGACGCCACGGCCGTCGACCGACCCCGCTCGTAGGGCGGCCCAGACGTCGTTGCTCAACCCGATGCGCTCGATAGGGGCCAAAGCGGAGAGGCCGGCCATCAAGAGCGCGTCGTCATCCGGCGTATCGTCTCCGGCGAGGGCGAAGTGCAGCGCCGCGACATCGCGCGGCGCGCGGCGCCCCGCCTGCCAGGCCATGGACACCGCGTCCGCCACGTGGCGCACGGCGCCCTCGATCCCCAGACCCCGCGTCTGATGATTGGCGCCGCCGCCCTCGCCATAGCCCAGGACCGTCCCTCCGGCGTCGACGAGCAGGGCGCGCGTCCCGGAGCTCCCGCCGTCGACGCCGAGGTACCGCTCATCACCCCCCACCCAGCTACCCGTACGTGCTCGCGAGGACAGGCTCATGAGCGGCGGAGGTGATGACCTCTTGCGTCTCTCCGTCGAAGAGGTGCAGCGCGGTGCCGTCGATACGCAGGGGCACGGCCTGCCCCGGCCGCGGCAGAGCGGTCGGGTCGACGCGCACGGTGCAGGTCTGGCCGCCGATGTCGACGTAGATGTACGCGACGTCCCCCATCGGCTCCACGACGTCCACCCGCGCCGCGACGACACATGTCGCCATCGACGCCGCGTCGGCGGCCCCCTCGCTCGGGGATACGAGCGTGATGGCGGCGGGGCGCAGGCCACCGATGACCGGTCGTCCAACCTCATGCCCGAGCCCGTCGCGCGCGGCCGGGAGCGGGACGCGGAAAGACCCCGCGTCGAAGACGGTCGTTCCTTCCTCGACGCCGAGCGTGCCGCGCAGGAAGTTCATCGCCGGAGTGCCGATGAAGCTTGCCACGAACACGTTGGCCGGGTGCGTGTAGACCTCCTGCGGCGTCCCCACCTGCTGGATCACGCCCTCCTTGAGCACGACGATGCGATCGCCCATCGTCATGGCCTCGACCTGGTCGTGCGTCACGTAGACGAACGTCGTCTGCAGCCTCCGGTGCAGCTTCGAGATCTCGGCGCGCATCTGCACGCGTAGCGTGGCGTCGAGGTTGGAGAGCGGTTCGTCCATCAGGAAGACGTCGGGCTCGCGCACGATGGCGCGGCCGAGCGCCACGCGCTGGCGCTGTCCGCCGGAGAGTTCGCGCGGGCGCCGTTGGAGCAGATGCCCGATGCCGAGCAGCGCGGCGGCCTCGTCGACGCGCTGGTCGATCTCCCCCTTGGGGGCCTTGCGCAGCTTGAGCCCGAAGGCCATGTTATCGTGGACGTCCATGTGCGGGTAGAGGGCGTAGTCCTGGAACACCATAGCGATGTTACGCGCCTTGGGCGGCACGCGGCTCATCGGGCGGTCGCCAATGTAGATCTCGCCCGCCGCGATATCCTCCAGCCCCGCAATGCTGTAGAGCAAGGTCGACTTGCCGCAGCCGCTCGGCCCCAGCAGGATGATGAACTCGCCGTCGTGGATGTCCAGGCTCACCCCGTTGACGGCGGTGACCTTGCCGTATCGCTTGATCAGGTTTTTGATGCTGACACTCGCCATTGGTCTATCCTTTGACCCCTCCCGCGGTCAGGCCGCGCACGATGTAGCGCTGCATGCTCAGGGCGATGAGCACAGGCACGACGTTGGCGACGACCCCGCCCGACATGAGCAATCCGAAGTCGATGCTGTGCCGGCCCGTGAACTCCGAGAGCGCCACCGGCAGCGTCTTGGCGGCGTAGGTGCTGGTGAAGATTAGCGCGAAGAAGAATTCGTCCCAGGCATTGAGGAAGGTAAAGATCGCCGTGGCGGCGAAGCCGGGCGCCGAGAGGGGCAACACGACGCGGACGAAGGAGCCCAGGCGCGAACACCCGTCGATGCGCGCCGCGTTCTCGAGTGAGCGCGGGATACTCTCGAAGTACCCGCGCATGATCCACAACGTGAAGGGTAGCGCGAAGCTCGTGTAGGCGAAGACGAGGATCCACCAGGTGTCGAGCAGGTGCGCGGCGCGCCCCATCATGTACATGGGAATGATCACCGTCACCGCCGGCAGGAACTGGATCGCCAGCAGGAAGAGCAGCAGCGCGTTCTTGAAGGGGAAACGCAATCGCGCGAAGGCGTAGCCGCCGATCGAGCCGACGACGAGTGAGATGGCCGTCGTGACCGCGCAGATGCCCAGCGAGTTGACGATTGCCCGAATGAAGTTGGCCGCCCCGATACCGTCGTTGGCCGACGTGAACAGGCGCACGTAGTTGTCGAGCGTGAGGCGCGGCGGCAGGGCGAAGGGGTCGGTCAGAAGCTGCGCCTTGTACATGAACGAACTCAAGACCATCCAGGCGAACGGCGCCAGGCTGAACACGACGAAAAAGACGAGGCCCACCGGGAACAGGATGCGGCGCAGCAGCCCGTGGCGGCTCCCTAGCATGATCCCCTCCCCGCTCCACTAAGCCGGCTGACCGTAGCGTCCATTCCTCTTTCCACTCCGTGTCTCTGGCCGATCATGATGTCCGCTCCGAGCGCAGCGCCCACAGGTAGACGACGATGATCAGGATCATGGCGATCGTCGTGAGGTACGCCACGGCCGAGGCGTAGCCGATGTGGAAGTCGACAAAGGCCTGCTGATAAACGTAGTAGCTGAGCACGTTGGTCGCGTTGGCCGGCCCTCCACTTGTGAGGACGTAGATGATGTCGTAGATACGGAACGCGCCCAGCGTCCGCAGCACCAGCGCCACGAGGATGGCGGGACGCAGCAAGGGGAGGGTGACGCGCCAGAAGCGCGCCAACGTCCCGGCGCCGTCGACCTCGGCCGCGCGGTACACGTTGCCGGGGAAGGTCTGCAGCGAGGCCAGCAGAATGATGGTGATAAACGGGGTCGTCTTCCATACGTCGGCGACGATGACCCACCCCAACGCGCCCGCCGGGCTGCCCAACCAGTTGTGGTAGCCCCCGATGAGGCCCCAGCGCTGGAGAATCACGTTCAACGTGCCGTAGGTGGGGTCGAGGATGTAGTTCCAGACGAGGCCGTTGCTGATCGTCAACATGGCGTAGGGCACGATCATGACCGAGCGGAACAGGGTGCGCCCGCGGAACTCTTCGTTGAGCAGGAGGGCGAAGGCCAGCCCTAGCACAAGCTCGACCGGGACGGAGATCACGGTGAAGAGCACCGTCGTGCCGGTCGAGCCCAGCACGTCGGACCGATAAAGCGGGTCAGTAAAGATCAGAGTGTAGTTGTGCAGCCACACGAACAGCGGGTTGGGCGAGACGCTCAGGTTGTAGCGGTTGAAGCTGAGCCAGAGCGAATAGAGCACGGGCCACACGAAGACGAGCCCGACGATCAACAGCGTAGGCGCGATGAACAGGAAGGCTAGGTTGGCTTCCTTCATCTCGCGCATGCTCGGGTTCCACAGTGGACGCTGGATTGGGCGCGTCGTAGTTGTCGTCGCCATCGCGTCGTTCCCTTCAAAAACCCCTCGACCCCATCCCCTCTCCCAAGAGGAGAGGGGATGGGGTCGAGGGGATACGTCTGCTAGGGGTTGTTGCCGCCGCCGGTGGAAGACTTCATCTGCGCCGCCGCCGTGTCGAGGGCCTTCCGCGGCGTCTCCTGGCCCAGGAAGGCCTTGTGCAGCTGCACCTGCAGCCGCTGCGACGCGTCGAGATAGCCGGGGAAGTTGGGCCGCGCCTGCGCGTAATTGAACTGCTGGCCGTAGATCGCGAAGTCGTCCTGCTTGTCGCCGTCGGCGACGAGCCGGCGCAGCGCGCTATCCGTGTATAAACTGCTGTAAATCGGGTATGCGTCGAAATTGAGCATGGCGCCTTGCTGTGTCTTCACGCTGACCCACCAGTTCAGGAAGGCTTTGGCTTCGGTCACATTCGGCGAGGTTTTCATGATCGCCCAGCCCTCGGGTCCCAGGCACGAGCCGCTCGCTCGATAGGCCGAGCCGGGCATCAGCGCCATACGGATCTGGCCAAGCACGGTCTTAGAGGCCTGCGTGTGGTCGACCGACGCGGTCATCGTGCCCTCCCAGTTCGTGGACATGGCCGTCTTGCCGCTCAATAGGTCGTTCTGCGCGTCGATCTCCTCGTGCGTGAGCGAGCCCGGGGCGACGTAGCCCTTGTCCAGCATCGTCTTCATGAGGGTGAGCGCCCGCACCCCCGCGCCCCGATTGAAGACCGGCGTCGCGTTGTCCTCGGCGAAGAAGCGGCCGCCCAGCGAGTCGACCATCTGCACGAAATCGCAGGTCAGCCCCTCGAACTGCTTCCACGACCATGACATGGGATACTCGATCCCGAGCTTGCTCTTGTTCTTGAGCAGAACCGCGCAGTACCGCAGAAGCTCGTCGAGCGTCCGTGGGGCGCGGCGCAGCCCGACGGCGTCCAACATCCGCTTGTTATAGTAGAAGTGCTTCGAGCTGTTGTACTCTGGGACCCCGTAGGCTTTACCCTTATAGGCGACCGAGCCGAGCGACGGGGCGGCGATTCCCTTCTTGACGGACGCGGGCAGGAAGTCCGTCAGGTCGAGCGTGAAGCCGGCCGCGCCGAACGAACCGGTCCAGATCGTGTCGATCTCCACCACGTCGTCGCCCTTCGTCCCCGACTGGCCCTGGGTGGCGATCTTCTGGTACTGATTGTTGTAGTTCTGGTCGTCGAGGTTGACCGTGATGCCAGTCTCTTTGGTGAAGAGACTGAAGAAACTCTTGTATTTGGCCAGGGTCGGAGAGTACTGCTTCATCACGGTGATGGAGCGGCCCGACGCGCGCCCGCGCGCCGACGCCTCCACGGCCCCCGCTAACTCGGGACTGAGCCACGCTCCCGCCACCGCGCCGCCCGCCAGCGCTTTGCCGGTCAGGGCGAGCAGCGCCCGCCGATCGATAGGGCGCCCAAACAAGGTAAGGTGCTCCGACATCAACTTCCCCTCCCACGACCACTGCCCTGGTATATCTCATCACAGTCAGGCACTGGATAGGACGCCTATAAGACATTGCCGAAATTATTTTCTCACCACGGACAATGGAGCAGCAACGCGGCGATGAGACGGTTTGGTCCTATTGCGCTATATCATACTGCACGCGGCCTTTTGCGGGTAGCGTCTTGCGGATAATGTCTTACGGGTAGGGAGGGTAACCGTGGCACGGATCAAAATGGCTTATGTCGGCGGCGGCAGCACGCGCGCCTGGCGCCATGGCGTCGTTCGTCGATCAGGGTGAGAATTTCGACGGCTCGGATGTCGTACTGATCGACCTCGACGCGGATCGCCTCGCCATCGTCAAGAAAGACCATCGCCGACAAAATGGCGCGCCACAAGGGGCTCGACCTCACGGTGACGGCCACGACCGACCGGCCGCGCCGGCTTGCGCGACTGCGCCACGTCACGGGGCTACTCAAGATGCTCGGCGAGTATCAGGCGCTCACGGCCGAAGCCGCCTGGGACGGCACGCGACGCGATGCGATTCGGGCTCTGGCCAGCAACCCGCTCGTGTTCTCCCTGCACAAAGCCGAAGTCATCTACGATGAGATGGCCGCCGCGCTGCGCGATTATCTGCCGTCGCGCCTGTTGCACTAGTACACCTTGGCTTAAATAGGTTTCCATTAGGCAGCAAGAGGCTTGCCTTGGTAGGTCCACTTGAAGGGCTTGGCCATGGTGCGGTTGTAGTAGGCGATGAAGTCAAGCACTTGGCGCGTTAG
>JAABUO010009643.1_pt1 | contig 10785 bp, 17 predicted proteins | sample 5559291 | NCBI WGS metagenome assembly JAABUO01 (sample SAMN10711878, study PRJNA513372) | rock metagenome | isolation source: Antarctica rocks | place: Antarctica: Victoria Land, Finger Mt sud
CACTTTGCTCATAGATAGACCAACAGCACTGACAAGACTGATTGTCAATCTCTGGCAGCAAAAAAGTGACACTGACTGCTGACAGAAAACACACTGACTGCTGACTGAAAACTCTGGAGGCGCTGCCTTGACTGTGAAAATGGGCACTGCTGATTCCTACAAGAGACAGTGTCTCACTTGGGACATTGTCCAGTCATGCAGCATACCAGCTGCAGACTGTAGCTCACACAACTTTCAATGCACTGAGCTGTCTTATGGATCACTTTTGGCTGTACACTACGGTTCACAGTCTGCTTACACTACAACTATTGTCACTGCTGGTACTGTCACAGACTGTTGTAATAGGTCCACCATGCTGTCAGCATGACCTTCTCTCACATGTGTGGTCAGGCATGACACTGCTCAGTCGCCCTACATAGCAGACTGGAGAGGATGTACATGAGAAGCACCAGATGCCTGAGCTACCACAGTGCAGATGCTTGTTAGTCCAAAGTGCCATTCAGCCTTCCATCACAGGTTTGCTCCTGGTAAGCCTGGGTCTGTCTGTGCATGCACACGTCATCAATGGGCGCACTCGTACTCACTGATAGCAGCTGGGCTTGTACTGGTAAGGGGAGCTGCAAGGGCAGAGGCCGGGCTGGCATTACCTTTCATGAGCTGTGGTGTTGGCATACTGATCCAGGCGCCAGGGCTGTCCCTGGAGGTGCCCTGCCACTGCCTGGGGCACTGCCACCCTCACCCATTGGCTTGAGTAGTCCATGACTACACCCTCCAATGCATCATCACCTGCAGACGTTCGTGGATGACTAAATTTTGCCTCACCTAAAGCTGTACATAGGTGCAGGGCTTTGAGGATGCCAATCCTCATGCTCATGGTGAGTAGCAATCAGATACATGGGTGTTGAGTCGTAGCAAAGGCAACTGGGCTCTGTTTTAGCTCAATCGTCCCTGCTCAGGTGAGGTTGCTACAGATCATCACAGCTCAGATCAGCTGGAACTGACAGCATTTGACATGACCAACAATTGCAACAGCCTTGAGATCCAGGCAACACTGTAAGGCATGACACAGACATGCTCACCAGGCTTTGTTTGGCTGATGAGAACAATGTCACCCTGGGAGAGGGCATGGTAGGGCAGGCCATGGGGGCGGGGCCCCCAGAAGCGTATGATGCTGTCCTTATACAGCAATCCATCAGGTGATGCTGACAGGCCAAATAAGGCCAGACCTTCTTCCTGCCAAGCACCATTGAGCTTCAGAAAGACTGTGCGCACAGCTTTGCATGGGGAACATTGCTGTGACTGGAACAGGGCGCGTGGGGTGATTGGGCTGCCAAGCCATGAAAAGAGGGGCAGGCTGGTAGAAGCACATAGAAACATGAAACAGAGACAGAACACCAAGTAAGCAACCGTGCGCTGAAAACTGTACAACCTCCATTACGTACACAGCTGGAGTGTAGAACATGGCATCAAAAGAGAAGCACATGCAATGCATGAACTGCAGCCAACAGACAAGAGCAGGAACACATAGCATTCAATCAACAGCTCCTAAGGGTGCTTCAGCAGGCAGAAAATCAGCATGAAGCTCAGCTGGTCAGCTGCAACTGTGTCATGAATGGCATCACCTTCAAGCGCTGCTCTGGCCAGGTGCTGAGGCGTTCTTCTGCCAGCTGCCACTCTTCAGTGTGCTCTGCCTCCAAGGCAGCCGTGAACGATGCCTTGTATGCCTGAATGCAAGCACAAGGTATGTCCAACTCAGAGCACACAGTGTCTTTGCCATGGTAAACACTGACCAAAGAGCACCACAAACAATGTTATGTTGAAGTCTTGACACATATGAAGAGCAAACAGCATATCAAAAAAGACAGGTGATACCAGTCTGCCAGGCATGACTTGTTGCACACCAGCTGTTTGCATTCAAATTCAGGACTGCATTTGACCCACGCACATTTACCTTGCTTACAGCCGGCATGTGAAGGGTTCATGTGGAGTAGCTTACTTGCAGCAAAGCATGAATGGATGACTGCTTGGCTCCCCTGCCACGTCCCCTCTTGCCGTTTGCCTCGCTGCTGCTGGCCTGCAGTCAGTCGCCTGCATTGCTGTTGTGATCTGGGAGGGTCAATCACACGTGCAATGCACCTGCCGTGCTCTGCAAAGGCCGTGAAGCCGCAAAGCTTGTTCAAGGTTGCGCTGCAATGCAGAATTCACGGTGCATGCACTGAGACTTCCCTGAGATACGCAGCATTTCAGCACCAGAGACTGCACATACTTGGCATGTATCGGCTGTGTTGTCACAGTTGAGTCCTGTTACCATTATGGTTTTGGCTGCATCAGCGAAGGGCTGAGGAAGGGCATCTAAGCCACGCAATGCCACTGCTCTCTGTAGACCACTGATGCCGCGAGCTTGTTTGGCTGCACTTGTGGCTTTCTGCTGCCTGAGTGCAGCCAGGTCTGCCACTTCCTGCTGGCCTGTCTGTTTCTTGGAGGGTGAGCGAGTCTGCTGTTTTGCTTTGCCAGAGACACCACTTTCTGCAGCTTTGTGCTTGCTGGGAATCAAGAAGCCCTTTGATGACTTCCCTCTCCCATTTGATGGGGGCGCTGCTTGACCTTGACACACAGTGTGGCGTTTTGTCCAAGGTTTTGAAGTCTTGTGACCTAAAAGAAACGCTTTGGGCATGCTGCAGACTGGCATTGGGAAGCAATGGCGAGCCTGTACGTCGTGCTCTACCGCAGAACAAGGTACTCTGAGCCCAAACTCTACATCGCAGTACACCGGCTATGTTGAACTCGCAAGTATTGCACTGATCACTGAGTGTGCGGTGAGTGGCGTGCAGCGAATCACCACATGCTAACTCTTGTCCCTCCGCAACATGATGCAAACGTTAGCAGGCGGGGTTGCCAGCCGAGAAGCTGACGAGAACTGAGAGTATCCGGCTGGGAACACTCTACTGTTAGCATGGTCAAGCATGCTTGCCTGCGTGCTTGTCATGTGGGTAGGCGTTGTGTCGCGCGACTGAAGCAAGCATTTGGCGGCGTCACAACGCAAAGCATAGGCTGGCTTGCCGCAAGCGCTGCAGAGTATGGGAATCATGTAGTCACTACTCGACACTGCGAGCGTTTCGTCATGCAAAGCCAAATAACAGCAGGACAGGAGGCAGGCATAATTACCCTCGAGTGCCAATTGCACACGGCATGCTGCTTGACTGGAAGTTTCAGATAAACAGCTTCACATCTGACTTTTACCACACACCTATGAGAGCTGAAAGCCAACCTCAACTGTAGCCTTTGTGTCTTTCTGCAGACCCCGTGTGCAGAGCCGATTGAATCAATCAATCAATCAATCCGGTGGTGAGTGACAGATGATGCATCTATTGTACAGTATGTACCTCCTGTGCACCTCCAGAAGACCCTTTCAGCAAGTCCTGTGTTACACTAGCCATATACACACCAAAAACCCTGATGCACAGAACCATGACAGCAGGCCTGATACAAAGGTGGCTGTCTCAGCAGCATTGTACATCATGCTTCATCATCGTTTTGCGCTGATTCTCAACCTGCTGAATTGCAGCTGCTGGATTGCAATTGCGCTCTTTATGATGACATTGGGCACCAGGCGGGTGTGTGCCAGCTTGGCACTTGTGACAGGAGATGTTCCATGGTTCTGAAGCCAGAGCTGAACAGCAGCTCTCTCGTAGGTGTAGCCATCAGCAGCAATCACTGGCTCCACCAAAGTCACCTGCAGCGAACCCAAATGTTATGATGAAGTTGCAAGTGACTAGTACCTCTGCAACCCATCAGTCTCTGATCAAATCAATCAATCATGCCTTGGATCAACAACTGACCAACCAATCACTCACTTGGTCATTCAGCGTCGCTTCCATCAATTGGACTGATCGTGCAGTGGGCAGGCATGTGCAGAGATTGTCATAATTTGATTGCAAAACGCATCCTCAGATGCTTCGACTTTGGCACTAGCTACAGATCTCAGTAGGCAAAGTCGGCACAAGCCTACCTGAGTGAGAGGGCAGCAGAACAGATCCTGCAAGAAGTGGTTGACAGCCTCTTGATCAGACCCTGTTGCCACATCAGCAGATGCAGCTGCTGGGGAACTGGCTGCTCTTGGCAGTTTCTGCTTGCCTGCAGCTCTTCTGGAGCTGCATATATGAGCCATATCATGGCTTCCACCACGCCCCTTGGTCTCCTGAGACACAGCCAACCTTGAACGTCAGGCCATGTGCTGATAGTTCAGAAACATTTCTGCCCATCTCAATGCCTGTCATGCTATAGCGCATACCTGGCAAAACCAGGGCTACATGGGTTGCTTCAAGTCAGCATGTAAATAGGACAGCTGTAGACATGAACAGTCGTATGGACAAAGTTTCTAGGCAGCATTAAGACGCCAGTGCTTGCCCTTTAGCTGCTGCCCTTCAACAGTGGGATGTTACCACTCAGGCATGCCCACTTGCCTGCCACACAGGAGCTGGCCTGAGATTCTTGCTGACAATCCAAACTCTGTTGGTGCAGCAGGCAACAGCCTCTGCAGACCACTCCGACACAGGCAGACAAAACCAGGAAAGAGTGTGCAGCTGACGCAACCTGGCAAAGCTTCTTGGGAATCTTCTTCTTCTTCTTGCCTTTCTTGGCTGTTGCTTGAGCCTTCTCCTGCGCCTCTTCTGCCAGCAGTTTATTGGCAGCTGAGTCAGCTGCAAGCATGACATCGTGCATGGGAGCTGTCACTAAGTATTCAAATGCATGCACCCCAGCCATCATTTCTTGAGACAAGCAGTGGCAAGTCAATGCTCTGCATGGGTGCTCTTGGTTCTGCAATGTGTCCTAGGTGCTAGCAGAGTTGCTCAGTGCTAGCAGAGTTGCTCAGTGTCAGCAGAGTACTGACGGTACAGCGAGAGATGAGATACTCCAGCGTTGACAACCATGAGGTAGACACTAGACTGCAATGCCAATATTGGGATACATCAGTGCATGAACAGAGGGTCAACCTGCGCTGGCGTTGGAAAGAAGGTGACCTGCAAAGGGGTGAAGCACTTTTGAACATCGTGCGCAAGCTTCTTGCGTAGCACGTGCTTCGTGGTCAGCTCCTGCAGCTGCGGCAGCAGCTTGTCTGCCATCTTAGAAGCCTGGCAACTGCTTTAGTCATGGCAGATGCCCACATTCTTTTGGCTCGCATCTTCAGCACAGCTACAATGGCCCTCTCTGTATGGCCAGCCTCTGCTTCAGTTGTGAGTTAGCAATGCATAACTGGACTGTTGTGCACAACTGAATTCAAGCTGCGAGGCTTTGCAGACCAAATGCTGATGCATGCAGCTGTGCCACTGTTCCACCATGTCTGTTCAGTTGTGAAAACTTATAGATCAACTACATACACCAGCAAGCGCTGCCCCGCACTCCTGCTAACTGGTGTGCTATTGATGGGCTTGGATTGATGGGCAAGCGTGCCAGCCTATGCACTTCTGACTTTTATTGATGGTATGATGCTTGTTGGCTCCTTGTCTCTGAGCAGCTTTTTTTTATCACTGGACTTCATGACATTCAACCTGCAACAGTGCATCAAGGAGCAACATATCTGTTTTTTGACGGACAAATTGCTGTCCGTCCTAGTCAAAACAGCTTGCAAACCACACACCACCGGTCATTCACAGATGCCAAAACAATCTGTCAATCACAATAGAAGACAGGGTACTGAGCAGAAGCATGCATCACCTAATTCTTTGACCCGATCCCTTTGCTGCGTGAAGAGGTCCTGCTTCTGCTGCCGTGATGTTTCTTTCAGCTGCTTGTCCACCCATGTGCTGTACCGCAGGTGCATGTGCAACCTATGGATGGAGATGAAGAGGGTAAGCATCATGATATGTGCTGCCATGGTTAAGTAGGAGGCATCATCAAGATGCCCCCCTTGATACCCAGCTGCATAGCACAACAATGAATATGAGCTGTTTAGAGTTGGTTTTCTGGCATCTTTGTATGCCGTTTGATACAAGTTTTCTTGGGGCATCAGCACTGTGTAGATTGTATTTGCCTACACAGATGCATCATGTGCCCTTTGAAAATGTCAAAGGGCATCCGATCAGGAAGAACAACCTCAAGCAAACTCACTGAGCATAGCCATGGTGTGACCTGATACTCGCAAGAGATGTACACCCATTCATTGGCGAATCACAGACCTTAAGAGAAGCTCATCACTTGGGCCCAGAGCTAAAGCTCACCTAGCATGGCAAAGTATGGAGTGACATCCATCGGAGGTTCTTCCCGGCTCAGTACGTCTGAATCGGTATATACACTCCCTAAGCTCAAAAACACACCCAAGCAGGGCTCTAGCGCATTCTCCCAAAAGTATTGTGTATCTGCTGCTCCAGGCAAGGTCAGCAGAATGTAATGCACCAGGTCAGCTTGGAGCTCCACAGGATTGACTGTGGGCAAGCCAATGTCTGGGCAGCTGCGTGACAGAACTGTGGGGACAAAGGGTCGTATGCAGTCAGGTGATGTGTACTTCACCAATGCATCCACCAACGCAGTCACCAGTCCCCACAAGCATGGGAGCTTCCAGCGTAAACAGGTGGACACTGTGATGTCAGGACTCTTGCAAGTGACCCAAGCAGTGTAGTAATTAAGAGTCATGCTTCATGTCCAGCTTGTATCATCCATCCTTTCACCTTCAACACACAGAAATGGTGTCAAATGTTGCCTTCTGTGACTCAAATGACTTTGCAAAGCATAGGCTCTTGTGCCCAGTTCGCTGGTGAGGACTAAGGGCCACACAAGCAGCCCTGAGATCTGCAAAGCAGGGCATTTGAGCAACACAACATTGCAGTCTCAGTATGCACAACTTGCTCATCAATTGCTACATGCCTGCGGTGGCTGAAAAACTTTTGAATCTGGACCCAAGTCACCAAGACTGCAAGAGCTGCCTGCAAGAGCTGCAGCTGGAGGTCCCAACTGGGCGTCGCCTTGTCAAGCTGAGAAACGAGGTGCATCAACATCTGAGGCACCTCCAGACTCTGAAGCACAAGGAGATTGGCACAATTGGATTGTATACATCTGCTTTTTGTTTGCTTTAGGTAGTGCTCTTGACAATGTGGCTAACACAAGCCCATTGGGACGCTGTCAAAAGCAGCTTGGGCTGGTCATGCGTAATTGAATGAAACTGCGTTATTGCAATCAAACCTGCAATACACTTTACACACAAGCTGTTTGTTGCGCTGGGGAAGGTATTGCAAGCTCGATGCCCCACCAGAGCAGACGATGCGTTGCGATGCTATGCTCTTGGGTACATCAGTGCATAAACATTGTTTGTGTTCTGCAAGCGTATATGCTTGATGCACCACTGAGGTGTGCATTACACCAGCATTGCACTCACATGAAACCCAAGACTGGTTGAGAACAATGTCACAGATGCATGCAATGAGATCTGACACCATTCTGCAAACACACGCATGTCAAGTGCGTGATCAGTGAGCACATCGCACTTGGCTGACTGCGTTGACATGACCAGCCAGGGCTAGATCAGCTCGGAGCAGCAGCTGAGAGCATTGCCACAGCACCTTCACCATGGCCCTTGTGAGCTCAAGTGACCAAGGCATGGGCGCCTGCAAGTCAAATAAAATATTGGTTATGACTTGATGCATGACACAAAGGTGACATTTGCTAAAGCACATTGGGTGATTGCGTGAAGCAATACACTGTAGGAAGAATTTGGCCTTGCCATCGTTCATGTGCTCAATCAAATCATATGGCGATGAGATAGAATCTACAAAAATACCGTGATATAATTTCAAATTAAGTGACAGAGTTTTGCAAGGTTGAGATATTCCTTGACAATCCATTACATACAAAGTGGTAAGTGCAACAAGTCCATGCAACATTCTGGCCAAATATTATGGTCGCACATGCCACAGCAAGATACTTACACCAAGTGCATCTCTGATTCCCAGAAAGATGTGGTTGAACACGCCCTCCTGCAGAGCTGTCAACCGTTGCATATGGAGTGTGCATGGGCGGATCTGCTACATAACCTGTGGACACAGACAATGTGTCAGTTTGGCTCTGAGTGTATGCAACTTGGCGTGCTGATACCAAATGCGAGACAGACACCATAGCAAGCTTGTAGAAATTCAATGTGGGCAGTATCACGCCGCCATATATGCAGACAATGAGATGACATCCACGACAACAACGACAAAAGCTAGACCATGCAAGATGGTTGGATATCTCACGCAACAGACTTGGATCAAATCAAGCAAGGCACTACTCACTGAACATCATCCAGATTGGGAAAATGACCCAGGATTCATCATCCATTGCATCAAGTTCTACAGCTTTGGCGCGAAACAATGTGTTGTCCCAGACAGCCCGTTCCAGCAGAGCAAGGCCTAGGTTTTCAACATTTTCGGCAATCGGCGTCCCCTTGACAAGCTGCCACAAATCTGCGAGAGGTTCCATTGCTTGCAAGAACACCTGCAACACAGATACAGCTTGGTCACACCATGGCACAATATTTAGACATTTGAGTGTGCAATGGATGTGATATTTCCCTGTCTGACAACAAATGAAATCCACGGCAATAAAGTGGCATTTACTGTCACAACGTGAATTGCACAATAGCACATTTGGAAACAACTTTCTGAATGCTTGACTGTAAGCTAAGATGACATCGTTGATGCTGATGTGTCGAGTGTTTGTGGACACAATGTTATGCTTGTATACATGGCGTGTGACTTGTGCTAGTTGCTATGGTCAATCTGCTGATTTGGCTAGCATGTACATCAGTGCCTGTACTCTGACGCACATGCATGGCTGACCTCATTTTGGGGTATCTCTGGACATGTTGAGGCAATGATCACAAGGCTTACATAAAGAGCCCAATGACATCTTGGGATACCTTTCTGACATCAAGCTTATCATCACGTAGGTGACCAGTGAGCATGACATCAAGCAGCTTCCACAGCTTCTCACAACACTCCTTCTCTGATTTGATTTCATCTGCCCTTTCCTCCTTTGCATAAGCATGCAGCCACCCCAAGGTGGCTAGAACCTTGGTGGTGGTGCACTGAGCGCTCTTCCATGACGCTGGAGATTGTTTTGGTTGTTGTGAGCCATCTGAGCTTCTGGTTTTATACTCAGCCAACCTCAACATGACTGATGCAATGTCATCCATGAACTCCTCTTGACTTTTGAACGTGGTGTCTCGATAGGTACTATCATGCCATTTGGCGGCATATGCTGCCCCTGCACCATTTTAGCATGCAGTAGCTTAGCACAGCTCAGCTGCTCAGATGCAAATCCAGCGGTGATGTTTAGCTGGTGCAGAGCAGGTCCCCAACGAGGCTTCAGCAATATACTTGTAGGACCATGTGCTCATACGATTATATCAGCATATGTCAAAACCACAATTTCATTCTTGCTCCGTCTTGTGACTGTCCTCATCAAGTACAGTTGGCCCGCAAATGGTAGGCAGGATGGTAGACTGGTTAGCACTATAACAGGAGCTTGGTAGGAGTACCTGGTTGGTTGTCACAGCCCAGAGCCTTGGCTTCATCTACAGACAGTGGGCACAACAAGTTTGCATAGCGGTGCAAGCCCTGCATGCGCCAGAGCATGACTTCATGTGCTTGGACCTGCTCTGCTGGGATTGTGGTGGCGTCCAACAGGCAAGAGACCACTTGGTGTGCCTCAGTGGCTGCTGCCCTTGAGCTGCCGTCTAGGGCAGCCACCAAAAGCGGTATGCCACCTGCATAAGATGCAGAGACTCTGAGTCCGCCTGGTGGTTTCAGCAGCGTCAGGTTTGTCTGTCCTAGAAAGCAAAGGCCTTTCTGCAGCAGAAACAACTTGACTTGCAAAAGTGCGCATGCCTGATAGTTTTGCTCACGCATTCAGCGGCTGGTATGTGCAGCAGACAAAGCCTTGCTGCACATCTTGCATGGAACAGATACTATATGGTATGGATACTGCACACCTTGAGTCACAATACTACCAACAACGTGTTGCCACAAGCAAGGCTTGCTGCTTGGCATCATGGCCCTTAGAAGAAAGCAACACGCCACAACATGATGGCCAGGGGCCTTTTCCACTCTGAGTTCTTGTCTCATCACCCCTACCACAAGCTGTACTGTGAAACTAGATGGCTCCCTGATCTTGTTAGCCTCAGCCTCTGCATCATTTGGGAGCATTGCAAAGTGGAAAGATTATGTGCTGACTTTCTATTAAATGGGACTATTCACAATAATGACCTGCCTGCAGCTATAAGTGTTTGCTGAGCTAGCACTGTGCAAAACATGTCAGCACCTTTTGCATACCTTTGTGTTGTTCACAAGCATGGGAGCTCAGACTACATCACGCTCAATTACCAGAAGGAATCACCTTGCCAGAGATGCTGAAGTACGGGGGTGACTCTGTGCATTCTGCGCTGTACAGAGTCATCCTTGGCATTTGGCGCACAGAGCAAGCTCCCCAGGACTTCCAGCAGGACATCCTGCTACCCATTCCTGAGAAGGCGATGCTTCTCTGTGCAGCAACTATCGCACCATTGCCCTGCAGAGCATAGCTGGGAAAGCCTATGCCAACGTGCTGAGTGCACGCCTTTCACAGTGGCTGGCAGACAACCTTCTTGACAAGCAATGTGGCTTCAGACCAAGCAGGAGCACTGTTGGCGCCCTGTTCAGCTTGCGCCTTCTGTGCAATGGGGCTTGGGACAAAGGCCAGACTCTGCACATTTGTATGCTGGACCTGACCAAAGCCTTTGACTCAGTGGACAGGGAGATGGCTTGGCAGATCTTG
>JAABUO010009645.1_pt1 | contig 10785 bp, 13 predicted proteins | sample 5559291 | NCBI WGS metagenome assembly JAABUO01 (sample SAMN10711878, study PRJNA513372) | rock metagenome | isolation source: Antarctica rocks | place: Antarctica: Victoria Land, Finger Mt sud
CGCGTGTAGTAGCCCAGCATGCGACCAAAATTGATCTGAGGGAAATCTTTTGTGTTGTAGGTAACTGGGACATAGTCAGAGTAGTCGAGCTACATCTAATGGGAGTAACTTACGAAGTTCAGATTCAGATGCTGAAAAGTCCGATACTCGTAGTAAACCGTAATAGTCCAAGGCAATAGCATAGTGAACCGCCGCAACGTAGGAATACGAATACAGGTACGCCACCGCCTGCTCGTACATACCTCCTAGTATCTGCAGAAAGAAGTACATTCCATAGTTGGAGCCTCCCGCGCCTTCGGCGTTCTTGGAAAAGTACCGTTGGCCAATCTCCCGTATTGCCCCTCGTAGTTCCTCGAGGCCAAAGATGTCTCCAGCGCTCTCCTCAACACGGTTGCCTTCTCTAGCAAGGTTGAATTGCAGCCATATCCAATCCTCGACTCCTTGACTTATGATATCTATTTGTCGTTTGCTAAGCTCACAACGACCGACGATCTTATAGCATGCCATGCGGTACGGATCGAGTGAATTCTCCGGCGCATTGCGAGATCGCTGCTGGTACTCAGTGTTGATACGGTCTTGTTGTGGTCTTGGTAATCGTCGATCTGGACTGGCAGCGTAGCTATTGATATAGGTAACAAAGTTGCGGTCCAGATTCCTAAACGGTGTACCATTTTCGTTCACATACTCTGCAGCTTCTTTAACAAGACCACTCCGCAACAGGAAGAAACAAAGAGTCCAGCAGTAATCATCATTGAGCATTTGTAGCTCAGTACCATCAGGAGTGAGATCTCGGCGTGCGGCTCTGATTCTGATGTAGGCTCGTACTTTATTGATGGCAGTTGGTACGCCGCCAATGTTCGCCTCTCTTGGGTTTCGGGCAATGAGTGCTTCGACAGAATCGAAAAATCTGCGAGCGGTGATTAGTCCTTATACTCAATACAACGCGTCCTTGCTGGAAACATACTGCTTCTCTAAGCAACGTCTTGAGCCATCAAGAATTCTCTTTCGAATATTTGTCGTCCTTGCAGAATTTGGAACTTCATCTAGATAATCATCCGCGAGCTGCCGTTCTTTGGCTGTTTTGGGTGCTGTTGAGCTTGCAGAGTCAGAACCCTCTCTCGTCACCTCGATAAGGGCCTCATATGCGTCTTTGAGCGAGCTGGAGGACTAATACCAACATGTTAGCAGATTGTCCTCCATCGGGAGATATACTACCCACCTCGCCGCCTGGCTGCGATTCAACGGATGAGAACTCCTGTAGTAGAGGATAGTCGCTCCCTTGCATACGAGCATAATTGAGACTTTGCACCTTTCCCGTATATTTTAATTGTTTTTCCCGCAGGAAATAGTCATTTTGCCCCGCAGATCCAGTGCCGTTCTTTTCTGCCTCTTCAGCGAACAAAGTTGCGTTTCCAGATCCCACTCCAGGTGTGCCTATAACGGATTTTTGGAGGCTTGATTTGCCAAATATGCTCCTGTTCAATGTAGATTGCCCCGAACGGCGGCCTGTATTCGTTGAGCGTGCTCGCCTGGTTGATTTCCCAAAGCTGCCGCTCTCAGTTGAATTGACACCGTCCGCAAAGTCATCCAGTTTGTCATTCCCTCTAGACATGAGCCCAAAATGCTCATATATCTTTTTTCGTTGTAGCTCCCAGTTGATATCAACATTCTCTTCGAGGTAAGAATCAAAGTTTCGGTGTGCGCGTTCTATACCCTCAGAAATCATCTTAATTGTAGATTGCTGCTGTAAGTGGTTGACATATTTGCTGGTGTCAGGATCCCAGTCTGTGGATGGTTGCATATTAGGTGTGGTGGATGGATGGCCATTGAATGACTTCAGGTCACGCAAAGTAGTACCAGGGTTAACACCAGATGCTGCAAGGAGGTAGTGCGCTTTGCTATCAGCGGCATTGCTTCCTTGTACCTGTGATCCTACGCCTCCTAATTCTCTAACCTTTTTCGCAAGATCCCCCAGACCAAGCTGTAGGCTGGGTAGGTCTCCGAACCGGGCTCCTTCGTCGTCTGCGCGAGCCCTCTTCTTCCCTTTTTCAAGCAAGTTGTTGAAGTAGGCTGGTTGAGAAGACTTTGCCGATCCGTCTTGTTGCTGACTCTTCTGTCGCTGCGTTTGCCCAAAAGGCTGCCCATTTTGAAACTGTTGTTGCTGCCCAGGTTTCGGAGACGGAAACAGAGATAAACCCCCTGGTTTGGATGTGGGATATAAGTTGCTCAATCCTTCACCATTTGTTTGTTGCTGTGCTGATGCCCCGAGCCCTCCAACTGACGGATTGTTTCCGAAAGGATTGTCGCCGGAGGTATTTGATAGCGGCGGTGCATCTCCAAGCCTCTTGAAAGGATTTGGCTTCTCCTCAGGCTTTGATGCGCCAAAGAGGTTGCTGGTCGTTGCGGGCTGTGAGCTACCAAAGAGGCTGCTTGTTTGTGTAGGTTGACTCTGCGGTGCGGAGGTCGGCTGATTGAGGAAACTGAGGAAAGGGTTCGAAGCCGGCGGTTGTGTTGATGCACCGCCAAAAACATTTGACATCGTGAATTTTGAGCGAGGTATGAGCTCAAAAGATAGTAGGGTGCGCGCTGTCTACATTATTCCTACTTTGGGGAGACGCGAAAATTACACCCGTTCTTGCGCGCTTGGTATCTTTCAGTACTAGCGAAATCCTTTTGGGGTTGTGGAACCTCTGCAGAACCCAAACCTTCGCTTTGGGTTTATCATTTGGCATCTCAAGACCATCTAAGCTCATCACTATGCCGACATTCCAGTCCAAGAAATTCCGACCCAGCTCCTTCCAAAATACCTTCGCTGCAATGTACCGGGCGAAGCTTGCCCATCATCCTTTCCTGCTCTTCGGTTTTCCGTTCATTGTGACTATGGTGGCGGGGTCATTTTTCCTTACGCCTGCTACGGCATTAAGATATGAGAGACATGATCGCAAGGTGCGCCAATTGAGCAAAGAAGAAGAGCTAGGGATTGGGAAAGACAGGAGAAAGGTTGATATCAACGAGGAGTACTACCGGTTGGCTGCTAAGGTGAGAGTGCACTATTGGTGGAAGTGGAACGATAGGGCCAAACGTCCCTTGAGAACAAATGGCTAATAGAAGGAACACAACAGGATTTAGATGATTGGGAAAATAAAAGAGTGAAGAGACTGAAGGGAGAACATGATGGTATCCTATGATCACGGGGGACCCCGGAACGGAAGCATAGATATTCCTGTAAAACAACACATCTATCTTACCAGCCACCTCTTGTTTTTCCCTTGCCAATAAATATCCTAGCCGTCCATCGGTTTGGTGTAGGCCGACAGTTTCCATGAGGCGATGCCTCTAATATCCGTAGTCCACCTGTATTATCGAGAGCTTTTCATCCGGATGGCTATGACCATAACCCAAACTGCAATAGACACAGCTTCTACAACCATGGAGATATAATTAGGACTGTGTGCGAGTTTTCTCGGTGGCTGAGCTTCAATGTTCGGATCTGGGTTTAGGTGAGCTGGCTGTGTGCCCGGCCCTTGTCTTTACCGTTTCGCGTCAAGCCTTTGCTATTTACTCTCGAGAGCTGTACATGTGCTCGACAGGAAAGACACTCCGAATGGGAGGCGGCAGATATTGTTGATGAAGGAACGGTGTCGATATCATTCCCATTTGCAGGCATTGAGAAGTGCACTATCATTACGAGGAATACTGATTTAAGAAGGATCGTTGCTTGATGGCTTAGTAAGTAGATTTGGTTCGACGTTCTCGTTGAATAGAGTCAGTAGGTTCTTGAGGCTGAAGCTAAGGGTTTGGCGGTTGAGCTGGCTAGAAGTGAGTTTCTATGCAAGGCCTTACCTCGTGGGCAGTGTATTATGATATTATAGCTCGATTTAATGTCTCGTCAACCAAAAAGTCACCATTTTCATCGGCTAAAGCCTTCATGAAGTCTTTTCTGGTCATCATCTCCCCCTTTCGTTCGTTCACGCCCTTCATCAGTCCACCAGTCCCCTATCATCTAAATCGTCACTTCTATTCCGATCTTCTGCATGCACTCCAACCTCAACCCCTTTCCAATTTTCTCGCCAATTTATTACCACCCTTTCCTTCGCTCCTTAAGCCTTCCCTGGGTCATCTCCATTCTCCATTTATTCCAACACAACACACTCCCTCCCTGTTTTCCTCCGCAACTCCCTACATGCAACTACATATTCTCCTCTCTACCAACTTCTTTCTTCTTCAGACACGACCGCCATATATTCCTAATCACGAAATACCACATTGCTAGCAAAACGCATGCCGCTATCACCAGGGTCACAACAACGAGAGGCTTTCGAATCCCGGGTTGTGTCGGCTGTGCGCTCGACTGAGAACGACCGGAAGTGCTATCTGTGGCGTTCTCTGGAAGAATCGGTGTTTCGCGAGACGTTACATGGCCGTGAGACGTTGTGGTATTGTTCTTGGCTCGCAAGTGAACATCATAAGTCGAAGGAGGAACCGCAATGGAGACTGGGTCGGCCCAGACGGTGAAAGCAGCTATATCTGTGAGGACCAGGACGGGAGGATAAAGAGAGAGCATGGGTGCGTTGAAGAAGAGTTTTGAGTTATGCAGTGACACAATGTATGGAGTAGGAAGGTAACTTGGTGATCATGGATGATATCATCACACTGGGAATTGGAAATTGAGTTAATTGCCGCTATGGATTATACCACTCTTCCAACATTATTCAATGGAGCCGAGCGATAAGTGTGGAATGTTATCAGGGCAAAAACCCTATGCGTTGTCACGATGTCTAAAACGTCTTTTCGCTCTACAGCTCCAGCAACTCAGGTAACTGCCAATTCAACCGTTGCGTTGGGGCAACACCAAATCCGTAACAGCTGAAATAAGAGTTACCCATACTGAACACTATCGAGCCGTTCAGTGGCTCATACTCAATACACTCCGAGCGCCGATCTGAGCTACGACTTGCAATCCAATTGCCTCGCCGCAACGATTGCGCTCGCTGAGACTTTTAATCACAAGCGTCTGCTAAATTTTGTTGCTGCTATAGCAGGTGAAGTCTTGAGTTGGTGCATATTCATGAGAAGTAGTGGACATGTAGGCTGACCCTGATCGATTCTTCCGGAACGCCAATCAGAAAAATGCTTAAATACAAAGCCTTTTGAGGGTTATGAGCTGGATCCCCCGCTTCTTTCCGCCTCAAGTTCTCTTTCAGCTTGCTGATAATACTTCGCTGTGTCAATACCATGCTGTATAGCATCAGTCAATTCCTCAAATCCCCAATTTGCTACCCAATGTAACATACCTGCTCATGGTTCACAAAATTAAACCATGGAATGACATGTAAGAATACCCCAGAGTATCTTGAATTCCTTGACGCAACACCCTGCATGTAAGGCGACATCGTTGACGCCCCATATAGCGGCTCATTCCTCTTCACTTTGCCTACCATTTCTCGCATATCCATATCTATCTCGCGCTTGTTTTCCTCCATGCCATAAAACCGTTCTATGAGAGCCCCCAGACTGTTTAGTAACTGTGTAGTCGACTCGAATTAAAGGATTTGCGACAAGGTGAACCCACGAATCGAGCGAATGTAGAACATTAAAAATCCCGCCCCAGCGCCGATGACGCCCGTCAAGCGCATGATGGGTGCAAACCCCCCACGACCAACGTACGAAGGTGCGATTCTCTCCCACGTTAGCATCAGACCCGGTCCAGCTACTGCTGTTGTGGCTCCGGCTGCATAGTCTGAAGGCCGAGCATATCTGCAGACTCTTTTGAAGTGACTTGTTTCTTATTAGCCACCGTGAAGGGCATATGGGATTGAGGGGGGAAAGACGGGACGTACGGATCACTGTCGATGAGCTATAGAGGGGAATGTAAGCTATGGATAGAGCGAATCAGGGGCGGCACGAACTGGATATGGACTGTTGAGAGCTTTTGCAGGGGCGTAACTCCGCTGGAGGTCGGACATTGTGGGAAATTGATAATGGAGAGTTCAATCGCAGTAGTACTGCAGTGCTTGTTCAAAGATAGATGTGGTGAATCGGAGCTGTGTCGCTATATCGGGCGGAATATCGGCGTAGATTTAGCGAAACAGTGTTGGAATAACATCACGTCTCCCTCAAGTTTACGCGACGAACTTAACATTCGAGGGGAACGCATCTTCGAAGTCCATTACCTATACAACCATTCGACGTTCAAGAAGTCAAGGAGTTCCAATCAAATACGCTAAGAAGCTACACAGCCTGCCATGGCTCAAGTGTCCTCAAGACAGAGCAATGCTCTTGCCGTGCCAGCAGATGACTTGGATGATCTTTTCGACTACAATGTAAATATGGATGATGTGCTACGCGATGTCGACCCAAATATGGATGCACCGGCAGCGCCAAAACCACCTGCAAAAGTCAGCGGAAAGGAGAATGCGATCAGTTTGGGTATCGACGAAGAAATCAAGGTCGTAAAACAAAGAAAACCAGTTCCCAAATTAGATGAAGAGAGGTGCGTCAGAAGCTCCTGCTATTTCAATTGCTCACTCCTAAGATCAATCTCTTATTTATCAACAGGCTGCTTTCCCAAGCAGGAATTCCGAAGTTAAGGCGGCTCGCCAGAGAACGACTGAAATTCCGTGGAAAAGGGCATGAGGTTAGCAACCATGTCCGAGTGAGCGAGTACCAACTGACTCTTCACTTTTCAGCACTCAGATGTCGCTCGCCTTCTCAACGTCTATCAGCTCTGGCTTGACGACCTATATCCAAGAGCCAAGTTTGCGGATGGCCTTGCAATGATCGAGAAGCTCGGTCACACAAAGCGAATGCAGGCCATGAGAAAAGAGTGGATCAACGAAGGCAAGCCAAAGGAGACGATAGAGGACGCTTTAATAAGTACTACAAATAATTCAACAGAGGAGTCCAGGATTTCAAAGTCAGATGAAGCGCCTAGGCCAATTGATCGTCTCGAACGGCCCCAGACACCCGCAGCAGATGTCTCAAATGACGATGATCTATATTCAGCAACCCCGAATAGACCAAGCAATATTTACCGGACAGGTTCCGCTCCCGATCATAGTCTATTCGTTTCAGATGACGAGTCAGGCGACCACCCCCCAGACGATGATCTTGATCTGCTACTAGCAGAGGACAGCATGCAAGATCCTATCACAAAGACAAAGGCTAAGGATCATCACGACGATAAAGGCAACAGTAACAGCAGGGAGGACAACTTTAACGATGAAATGGAAGCGCTGGCCGACATGGGTGACATGTGGTGATCCAGCAAATAACGGGCTTGTCCCCATCTGTATTCCCAGAATTGGCGATAGCGTTCATGATATTGGTGGCACAAATAAAATCTTTATGGTCATGGTCCATTCCTACGTTGGGGTTACGATACACCAAAAAAAATGCGCTAAGAGCATAACACTACGCTTGTCAATACACGCGGAAACACTAATTTCGACTGACATGAGGTTTCCGTTAACATACTCGTACCTCATGATTTCCGTGTCGTAAATGCTGGGTTTAAACAGAACGTTGCAAAGAATTTATTGCCTCTTATGTAAGATTGCTAAAATTCGCACGTACTAGATGCCATAATGTCTGCGAGCTTTTCTTTTTATTGTAGCTGTTTCTATCATTCTGAATGACGTCTTTCTCCCTGGTAACTATAGAGAAATCACATCGAAAATAGGGAAGAGAATTCTTAATGCTCTAGATATTGGCGGACATTCGGCCGTGATGAAAACAGAACTTCTAAATGCCGTCAAAGGGCTACAACTCAACGATGGAGACAACCAAGATCAGAGTTTCTCCATCGACGAGATGCTCAAAGAATCACGATCAAAAAAGCAACAAAGAAAAGCGCCTGATGCGCTAAAAAAAGAGCTTGAAGACTCTTTCTTGAACCCACCCACATCTTTCAGCCCCGAGTGGCTGAACAAACTGCAGCAGTATGTTGGTCAATCCTCTGTCTTGGAAGTGCGACTGAGATTTTCGATAGGCGATGGGACATCCCTATAGACTACACTGGCATGTACGAAATGGCACCAACGCAAAGCCGAACTATCATTCGTTTCACTAGGGAAGGTTTAGAAGGAAAAGTCACGGGGTACAAGGAAGTTACTGTTCCTGCCAACAGTGCCACTGCTAAGAATTCTACCTCATTACTACGCAAGCCAGCAAATCGTGCCGACTTTGTACGTGGTGCTGCGGGCTACTTCCCGTTCGCACCTGGTGGCCTTGATGGTGTGCAAGCTGTAGCAGATCTGGAGGACCAAGCGATCCAAGAAAGTCAACGAACCAAGGGTACGAAAGGTAATGCTTTAGATCGAGTGATAGATTTCACATCTGGTGGCCTTCTTGAGATACCTCCTGGTTTCACAAGAGGACTTGACTTTTCGAAAGCTCCCAAGAAAGACGAAGGTGCTGCGAAGCAGCTTGAGGACACCCTAGGAGCGGAGCCAGAAGTATCGATTGATGTGGATGGGATAGATGAACCCCATTTAAACGGTGTCTCCTCAGACAAAGAGGACCCCGAGGAATCTGGGGACGAAGTTGAAGAGGATATTGATTCGCTACTGCCCGTAGAATTCCCTGCACTTGAGCCTCATGGCTTGCTAGCAACGTCTACAGCCAAGAGAGGAAGAGAGTGGGCGCATATGGTTGACGTCAAGAGGGATATCACTAATTTTAGGGAGCTGGTACCGGATATGGCAAGGACTTGGCCGTTCGAACTCGACACGTTTCAAAAAGAAGCTGTCTATCATCTTGAGAATGGTGACTCGGTTTTCGTGGCTGCCCATACCTCAGCCGGAAAGACCGTTGTTGCAGAGTACGCAATAGCACTGGCAGCCAAGCATATGACGAAAGCTCTATATACTTCACCAATCAAAGCATTGAGTAATCAAAAATTTCGAGATTTCAGACATGAGTTCGATGATGTCGGTATCTTAACAGGAGATGTACAAACCAATCCGGAGGCTAGCTGCCTTATCATGACAACGGAAATCTTAAGAAGTATGCTCTACCGTGGCGCCGACATTATAAGGGACGTTGAATATGTCATATTTGACGAAGTTCATTATGTTAATGACCTCGAGCGAGGCGTTGTCTGGGAGGAAGTTATAATCATGCTGCCAGAGCATGTAACTCTGGTTCTGCTCTCCGCAACCGTTCCCAACACTTACGAATTTGCGTCATGGGTAGGAAGGACAAAGAAAAAGGATATCTATGTCATTTCGACTCCAAAGCGACCAGTGCCACTGGAGCATTTCCTGTGGGCTGACAAGGCCATGCACAAGATTGTTGACTCCGATAAAAAGTTCTTAGACCAAGGCTGGAAGGCGGCAAATACTGCAATGTCAGGTAAAGAGAAAGTCGCGCCTGCGAGTGGTATTCAAGGAGCGAGCAACCAGCGTGGGGGACCCGCTCCACGTGGGGGGCGTACACAAGGGCAACGTGGCGGACCGCAGCAAGGTAACCAGCAGCGTGGAGGCGCCCAACAGCGTGGCAGAGGTACACCTCAACGAGGTCAAGGCAACATTGCTCGAACAGGACGTGGTGGAGCTCGGACGACGGCTGCTCAAGATAGGAATGTGTGGGTACACCTCGTTCAGCATCTCAAGAAAAACAATCTTCTACCTGCTTGTATTTTCGTTTTCTCGAAAAAGAGGTGTGAAGAAAACGCAGATGCACTGTCGAACCTTGATTTCTGCACGGCTTCTGAAAAAAGCGCTATCCACATGGTCATAGAGCGTTCAATTGCTCGACTCAAGCCTGAGGATCGAATACTGCCGCAGATCAGGCGGCTACGAGAGTTGCTTGGTCGAGGGATAGCTGTGCATCATGGCGGTCTGCTCCCGATCGTCAAAGAACTCGTGGAAATGCTGTTTGCTAAAACACTGATTAAGGTGCTATTCGCTACGGAGACATTCGCCATGGGACTCAATCTTCCCACGCGTACTGTTGTGTTCTCGGGCTTCCGCAAACACGATGGTCGTTCATTCAGAGATTTGCTTCCTGGAGAGTACACTCAGATGGCAGGCAGGGCAGGTCGGCGCGGACTCGATCCTGTCGGTAGTGTGATCATTGTGACGCAAGGAAGCGACGAAGCCCCTCCTGCGGCTACGCTGAAACAGATGATTCTGGGAGATCCAACCAAGCTACGCTCGCAGTTCCGGCTCACGTATAATATGATCCTCAATCTGCTTCGAGTCGAAGCACTGAAGATCGAAGAGATGATCAAGCGAAGCTTTAGCGAAAACGCAACTCAAGCGTTACTCCCGGAGCAGGAGAAACAAGTCCAGGTATCAGAGGCTGATCTAGCAAAGATCAAGCGAGAACCCTGCGATGTCTGTGACGTCGATCTTGAGGAGTGTCATGCAGCCGCTATGGCTTTCCAAGGCACGACTACGGATTTGCATCTAGCATTAGTGGCATCTCCGGTCGGTAGACGCATGTCTACTCCAAAGCGTCTAATCGTATTCAAGAAGGCATAGGCCCTCGGTTCGCTGTTAATACTCGTTGCTAATGGATGGATTAGGACGGCATCCGCACCCCAGGCGTTCTCCTACGAGAGGGCGTTAGCAGAGGACCTGCTCCTACACTCGAGGTGCTGGCGATAAGATCGAAAGGCTCTAAACGCCAATCGAGCGATCTACTGCCGTATGTCCTCCCATTTCGACCATTTTTCACACCATTACCCAGCAATGTGAGTGAGATGGATCTCAAGATCCTCAAGATCCCATTAAGCGACATCGAATGTATTACGAAGACAATCGTAAAGGTGAAAGGACC
>JAABUO010009647.1_pt1 | contig 10784 bp, 18 predicted proteins | sample 5559291 | NCBI WGS metagenome assembly JAABUO01 (sample SAMN10711878, study PRJNA513372) | rock metagenome | isolation source: Antarctica rocks | place: Antarctica: Victoria Land, Finger Mt sud
CTGTGCAATGTTGCTTTAATCCACTGTGGCACATACAGAAAGCTACTCAGGGTTGTGCATATTCAACCTCGGGGGAAGACGCCTGCTTGCTGAGTGAAACATGGCTGATGTGCCTCACTGCACAGGTGACACGTGCCATGCTAGGTTTAGTGGGGAAGGCATAAACGGAAGGGAAGGGAGGGGAAGGGAAAAGCAGGGAAAGTGAAAGAAGAGGAGGACAGCATTGCGCCAGGGTACTTTATGCTAGCATCAAGTGAGTAAGGAAGGGCTTCTGTGTTTGCGTATGGAATTCAGCCGGGGGCAGGGGAAAACAATGCCAAATGTGAGGCAAGTGACACAAGATCGGCGTGTATGGCAATTTTAGGGCTGAGTACGTCACATGGAACCCCTCGTCTAGCCCGAGTGGTGATTATAGATGAGGCGTTCAATAAATGGATGATTGATGCCTAAGAGAACGCAGGGCCCAACTTGTGAGTGCCATGAATGCAAAGTAGGGCAGTTGACAGTCAGGGCGTCAACAGATTATGCAGCGTAAGAGATACTGTAATGGCGTAAGCAAGGTAGCCTTTGGCATGTTAGTCATGCTCAGGCCTGACAGCGAACCTGAAGCGCTGTTCTCCCCCTCAACAGCAGGTCGGGCAACCGGCTGATAGATGGCTCTGTCAGGCTTTCTGGCAGACTTGCCCTCCTTCTCCTCTTGCCCTTGGCCCTGCTGGGACTCAGGCTTGAGGGTGTCTGGGCCAGGGGGGAGGGGAGGGGGTGGGGGTGGTGCTGCGCCCCTGCCGTTTGCAGTCTCACGTGATGAGCCTTGAGTCTCTGAGATGGCTAGACCTGCAGCAGCTCCAGTCAGGTCAAGGCAGGCGCTTTGAGCAGCGCCTTTCATCAGCAAAGATAGTAGTCGTCTACATTGGTTGGCGATCATAACAGGAGCCCCTTGACTTGGCAACAGCAGTGACCTGTCATTGAACATGAAGCCCACTGGGCCCTTGTAACACTGATTTCAAATTTACAGCCCTCTACTGTCTGCATTGGGGTATGGATGCTTACCAGGAGGGGCTGCGCTCATTCACTCATTCATCCATCCATTCATGCATTCATTGAATACATGTCATGCCCTAGGGTCAGTTACATACAGCCCTGAGCAGCTCCCTGTGCGAGGTCCTGTTTTGGCAGGGCAGTATTTGACAGGTGCAGTTTCCTCAACAATGCATGAGTGTCCAGCAAAATAGGTTACCAAACATAGCACCATAAACATGACAGTAACATGGCAGTAAGCAAGAAGTTCAGAAACTGAGGATTCTGCAAAAGTTGCTCACCAGGAGGGGCTCTCCTTTCTTGGGCGGTGCTCCCTTCAGCAGTGCCGGCATCAGCAGCAGCAGTGCCACTGCCTGCTGCAGCTGGCTGATCTCTGGAAGCCTTGGGGGCTCGTCGCCTCTGGTTGCTCCTGTTGCGGGGCCTGTTGCCATCTGTGGGACCTGAACCAAATCACAGCAAGACTGCCACTTTGCAGCATGAGGCGAATGCAACAAGTACTGGTGCCATGACCTCTCCTTGATGATTTGCTGAGTAGCTTGTGCTTAGTTATCTACTTGGCAAGTGCCGTAGTCCTCCTTGACAGCACAATCTCTTGCCGTACCTTCTGCAGGAGCTGCCCAACGCAGGCGCTGATGTGCAGCCAAAGAACGCATGTGCAAGCAAGCATCAGTAAGGCATGAAGGCCATGACCACGGGGGCAAAGCAGCAGAGGGAAGAGTGTCTTGGAAGACAAGCCAAAGAAGAGGTGGCGAAGTTCAGACAAGCAATGGCAGCATTGCATGGACAGCTATGTCAAAGGCGTCAGCTTGTGAGCACACCTGCATCACCAGCTACAGCTGCAGGTGCATCGGCACCTTCGTTTTGCTCTGGACTGGCTTGTCCTGACTGACCGCCATGCTGACGCCGCTGCTGGCGCCTGTCATGAGAGCGCACTGGCCTTGGTCCTTGCCCATCCTGCAGACACTGCTGTTGATTCACCAACTCCTTTTTCTATTATTGGTATTGCCATGACTTGCGTGCCACAAAGACTGCATTGAGGGGGCCTGAGAGTGTGGCTTCTGGTTCTGTGAAACGAGCAGAACATAAAAAAAGGTGATGAAGGTTGATAGAAAACATTGCTAGTCTTTCCTGTAAAAAGGGAGCTGACTGCATACATGAGCTCCCTGAACTGTCAGCAGCTGGCATGCAAGGTAACGTGTACATTCATGCCTGCATGCAGAGCACATAGGGACTCATATCACATGCCTGCAAAAGTGCTTATTGAAGGCAGACTGTACGGTTGCAAGGGGCAGTTGTTTATTACCTGCAGGGAACTAATGTATTGCCCAAACATGTACTCCATTGGATTTAGAGCGCCTCAAAATATGCAGGACAGCAGCAACAAGCCAGTACACATCCTGACTGCCTATCTGGTAGCATTGGCTTGAGCTCTGTCACACTCTACTATTGCATCTGTACCCAATGGGCCTTTGAATATGGGTACAGTATTTGGCACTCTATAGGGCTTGTGTGTTGAGGGTTTGCATGGCTAACCCACCTGCTGGCTCTGCTGCTGATCCGGTGACCCTGGCCGGTTGGTTGCCGTTGCCAGGGTCTCAGAGTCAGCCTGCTGTGCCAGGGGGGCGCTGCCTTGTTTGGGCGATGGCAAGGCAGGGGGGCGTGGGATGGGATGGGTAGAGGGAGGGTCCCGGGGTGGGGGAGAGGGTAAGTCCTCACTTGATGGGGCCTGCAATCAACAATCAAGCAATATGAATGGATCACAGCATGACATGTGTGTAATCGGCAGAAGAAAGGGGACAGCCATACTTGCATGTGCCTGTAGGTTTTCAAGCCTGTGAATATCTAGAAGCACCCAGTACGGCGTTTACATTTCAGACTCAGATTAGGATCCCTCTTTGCTTTTGGGTTTTAGGACATCCATGGATATCATGGGTTGCATGTCTTGATTTGGCCACGGAGGCACAAATGCTTGCTGTCTGCCTAGCAAACAGACAGCAGAAGTAGCAGGACCGAATCACACAGTGGTGCAAAGGCACCAGCTGTACTAGCTGTACTCATGCGCATGTGCCTGATCTAGTCCAGATACTGGTGGGGACTTTTTACAAGCAAAACGATGGTGATCACTGTAGGAACACTGTCAGCTTTTGACTCTCAATACGTTGTGAGTACAATGCTCAGCTTGGCAGGAAAAAAACTCACAAAGGACATACAAGCCTGAGCGGAATTTGCATAGCAGCAACAAAGACTTGGAAGTCGTCTTTATGATACCTCAGATGCAACCCATCAGGCAGCAACTGTAGGCACTGTTGCAGCCACTGAGAGGCCAAAAAGTTCACCAGCACAGGACATACTGAATGCAATGTAAGCAGCAGCACCAGGTCACCTGGTGTGCTTGCTGGGAGGGGCGCCTTGTGAGGCCGGGGGCTGGAGGCGTCTCATCAACACCTTGCTCTGTGGCTGCAGTGCCAGAGGCATCCTCACGAGGACCCCTGCATGTCATACCAAGCCTCAGGCTTGAAACTCTGCCTGCTGTGTTCAGATGTCAGCCTCACAGCGTTGATGACTGCGTATGTTGTAGCTGCTGAGCACTAATATCGCAGCATCTATGCGGGTTGTGTCGTAAGAAGATCTCATGTGATAAGCCACATGTGGAGCAATGTTTGGGGGGAAACGAGCGTTCAAGCGTGTTGGACTAAAGCCAAGTGAAAAGACAGATGAAGACATGCATGTATGAATAATGAGATCAGCACTTGCGCGTCAAGAATTGTATTGTTGCTGTAAGTGCCATGAGTCCACAAGCTCTCACTTTCTGAGCAGTGTTTGCAACAATAGTATGTTCAGGCAATGACAGCATGACGTTAGCCTATTACGGCAGGTGCAACAATGGTACGTCCAGGCAGTGCCGCCATGGAAGAAACTGACCTATCACGGGAGGAGCGGCCACCTCTGGCCCGACCAGCCCTGCCCTCCCTGCTGCGAGGCAAGTGGTCATGTGATCTCTCCTCCCTGCCTGACCCTGAAGTGCCGTGCTGAGGTTGCTCCAAAGAGCCCTGCCCTTGCCCTTGTGCAGCAGATGGCCTAGCTGGCTGAGGCAATGAGGGTGGACCAGGCAGAACTGCATTGCCCTGCCCTTGCTCGCGACCCTGTGTCTGCTGTGCAGGTGGGGGTGGGCCAGGAAGTTGGGTTGAGGGACCCTGGCCTTGGCCTGGGGCAGGGGGGGTAGGGTTGATGGGGATGACACGCCGTGCAGCCTGTGCTGATCTCTGCTGCTGTGACTGAGGCAAATTCCGTGGTGGTGGACCCGGTAGCCTCTCACTTTCAGTCTGATCTGACTGAGCCTGCAAGGGCTGTGGCTGAGCCTGAGGGGCTCGCTGAGACTGTGGGGGGCTCCTGTGACCAACCCTTTGGCCCTGCCCTGGCTGCCTCTGGCCTTGCTGCCTGTCGCCTTCACCTGGTCCAGTGCCAGGCTGCCTGTCATTGTGCGCCTGCTGGCCTTGCTGGTGGACCTGGTGAGGTGCCTGCAGACCAGGAGCTGGTTGCACAGCAACCTGTCCCATACCCGGGCCCGGCTGCTGCTGCCTTGGGTTGGGTCCGTGCTGTGGATGCTGGGGCACAGCACCCTCTGCTTGGCCAACCAGGTGTGGCATGTAGGGCTGCCTGGCTGGGCCCTGCCCCTGCATGTAAGGCCCACGCTGCGCATGCTGACCTCCACGCTGTGCCTGCTGTGCTCCTGGGCCCTGCCAAGCCTGCTGAGCATGGGCTGCCACATGAGGCATCCCACCAGGGCCTCCCGCCAAAGCCCCTGAAGGGCCTTGCTGAGCCCCAGCCCCTGTGTCCTGGGACTCCAGTAAGGGATCCCAAGGATCCTTGGGCAGCTGCTGTGCATTTACATTGGGATTGATGGTGCGAAGAGGCTGACTGGGGGGCTGTGATGCTGCAGGCTTGTCCCAGGCAACTTGAGCCAGGGGGTGAGTTACACGGCCTTGCCCCTGCATGGTCATGTAAGTTTCTAATGACTGCTCCTGATGTCATGCAGCATGTTTGCAGCAGTTCCCTTTTTCCCTGAAGCTACTGCAAGCCACATGATATTCCCAAGCCAGGTTTGATGATGTTCCACATACTGCTGCACAAGTTTCACGTGACACATATCGCTGTGAAGACATATGCCTGATGTGAAGACATGGTTGCCTGAGCAGACTGCATGCAAGACATACCTGGTTTGATGGAGGCAGGGGTTGCTGTCCTTGTGATCTAGCAGGAGGCTGCCCTTGAGGCTGGGGCTGGGGCTGGGCCTGCATGAGGAACTGGGGGAAGGGAGAGGCCTTGCTCTGCCCAGGCTGGACAGATGGCCGGGCTGAAGGGCGGGCGCCTGCTTGCTGCTGAGCCTGATCACCGCATACAGCAGTCAAGATGAAAGGGCAGCACAGTACAGGTTCTTTGTAATGTCCGCACCATGTACAAACAGCGACTTCCCAAAACAATATTTACCCACAGCAATCGTCAGGCAAACTGTCGCGAGAGTGAGCTGTGTATATAGTGAGTTGCCACCAACACTCTGCAAGCCCACCAACATTTGCAAACCCAGCGACGCCCAACAGTGCCCACGCCAGTTTGATCATCCAAGGCTCCTCTTGGCAAAAGTGCACATGAACCGATGGCATTTGACAGCTGCAGCATGCATGAGCAGAGCTGCACACCTGGGCTTGCTGCCTCTGGGCCAGCTTCTGTCTCATGAACTCGCTTTGCTGCTCTGCAGTGCTTGGCTGCCAGGGCCCTTGAGCTGGGCCCTGTCTGCCCTGCTGAGCGTCCTGCCCACCAGCCCTTGAGCCACCCCCTGATGCACAGCATCGCAAGATTTGCCAAATCCAGCCAAGATTTCACGCTGATGTGGCTCTTGCCTAGACAGTGGGTGTCAACTATGATCGTTGTGCAATGCAGCAAGGGAAGGAGAAAGTAGCCACAATGCTGGGAAGGACTTGCAGCTGCCACCTGCATCCTCTTGTGCATATGACAGACTGTTGCAGCCAAGCGCAGCCAGGTCCCCAGTAGCAAACATGACATCAGCAGGGCCGTCTGGAGCATACCTCTGCGCCTGGATGTGCAATTACAGTCATGAGCAGGCAGGAGATCAAAGCAAGCTTGTTGCATTCCATTTTGAGCTTGGTAGATTATACCATGTTGAGCTTGACTGGCAGCAGCCTCATTGCCAGCCTGTCCAGCAGAGTCCAATTTGGCCCCCGGCAGCATTCCAGCAGGGATGCCAAAGTGAAAAGGATTTGGCACAGATTGGTTGTTCGGCACATGCTGCACACTGCCAAACTGGAGCATGGGTTGAGGCAAAGGGCCAGGGCCATTGCCAGCGCCCTGCTGCTGCTGGTGATTGGCGCGGTGAGGGTCAAGTCGGGCTGCTTGAGCAGTGATCTGCTGGCTGGGGGTGGGCCCAGGCCCGGGGGGGTGTGCACCAGGGTGCTGTATATGAGGCCTGGGTTCAGGGAAGGGCAGCTGGGGCCCTGTCCTGCCCTGGCTGCCCTGTTGCTGATGGCCTTGCTGGCTCAGCCTGGGGTCAGCAGCAGGCCCGGGAGGTGCACCCTGGGGATAAAATCGAGCCCGAACAGGTTCCTGTGAAGCTGCCGCAGCTCTGGAAGCTGGATGATGTATGCCAGCTGTTGCCAATGCTTCCAGTGGTGACACAGGTGGTTGTTGCTGCTGTGGCCTGCCACCCTGCTGCTGTGCTTGGTCTGCAGAAGGTGTATGAGGAGGCGCTGATGAAGTGCCAGGTGGGTTGTACTTGGGAGGGCCCTGCTTAGCAGCAGGGGCAGGGCCTGCCAGAGCAGCCTGAGCAGCTGCTGCAGCAGCTGCACCAGCAGCTGTCTGACCTGAAGGAGAAGCTGCTCTGCCAGCTGTGGCGGGAGGGCCAGATGCAGTGCCTGGGGCTGCTTGTGGCTGCCGTGAGACTCGATTCATGTCTGGATGAGCGTGATCAGGGCGAGGTGCAGGCTGAGTTGCACTGGCAGCCATGGGGTGTGAGGAGATGGGTGGGGGGGTGTGATCATGTGGGTAGGCAGCTTCTGATGAGGGGTCACGCTTCAGAATCTTGGTAGGGCCTCGTGCATGTTCTCCTGCAGCAGCAGTGTCTGCACAACGTCAAGTGCAACCAACAACATCTTGCGGTAATGCAGCCGACAGGACTTTCCTCAGACAGCCACAGACCATCATTGAGCAGAAACAGAGAATGACCACCTATACTGGAGTCAAGCTGTTGCGCTTGTCCAATAAAGCATTATGATACAGCTTGTAATGTAGCAGCTTTGACCAGCATTGCAAAAGGCTGTCATCAGCTGTCAACAGCACACTGTACACCAATGCATAGGCTCACAGCAAGATTCCATCGATCAGTCGAGTGCCTACGTCGTCTTCCTGCTGCAAAGCTACTGAGCATACCAGGAGAAACATTGCCAGGAGACCTTGACATGGCCTCAACCATGGCGCGGTCACCCTCAGTACCCAAGCTGCCGCTGTGCTGCTGCGCTTCAGGGGGGCGGGGGGCACCCCTGGCTGCGGGGATGTCTTGAGGGTCACTAGATCTTGACCCCTCAGTCCGCCTGGGATCCTCCCTGCGGTCTGGCACCTGAACAGAACAACAAGAATGAGAACACAACCTGACGGATTGCCAGCGGTTATGCATACGAGCATGCATGAACAACCTTGGGGAAGGAGGGGGGGGGCAGGGGTGGGGTAAGTGAGTCAGTCAATCAAAGGATGATGAGAGCAACGACTGCTTGCCTGTCAGACTACAGGCAACACAGTTCACTAGCTGTACACAGCCGCCATTACTTATTGTCAGGGTAGCTACCTGGGGCTCCCATTGAGTGGGGTGGGGTTGGGGGTGTCGATTGGGAGCGCGCCAGTGGGCATCATCCCTGACAGCACCCTGCTGATTAGGGTAGCCGCCACGAGATGGCTGGAAGCGCTGACCACGGCGAGGGTCTGGGAATTGTGCATCCCTAGGGTAGGCCCGACCTGAACCAGGCTGCTCTGATTCTGGATCATAACGCGCCTGTGACATAGACACCTTGACGTTGATATGTGACAGAATAGCAGTGCATGTCCAGTGCTGTCAAGAGTGTGGGTGTCATGCATTCTGGGCCTTGTTGCACGCAAGTGATGATATCTGCAATGTTCAGATGCTGAAATGCAGTAGCAGGAGCATACATGCTGCGCTGTGCTGGGTCATCATGACCCTACTTACAACTGTGGAGTATGCAGCTCATGCCAAAAAAACATGGCAACTTCTGCACAGACTGGCTGATGCACAGACAGGCTGATACAGGAAGGCAACGGATTGCCAAACATTCATTGGTACCATGCAATGGCACAAGGCTGCCACACACTGTGCAACAGCAATGGCTTGCAGGCCGCCTTGAACAGCTTGTCTTAGCACACTCGGCAGCAGCTACAGCTTACTGTAGCATAATTGTCACATTACACACTCTGCAGTGGGCACTCAGGCATGACCCATGAGCTCCTGCTTGCACAGACTCCCCCGCAATCACTTCTCAAAAGCCATTTTGGAAAGCTTATCTCACCCTGTAGGTAGCATGCTCCTGCCTGCCAGCATCTTGCCTTGGCACTGAATCTTGGAAGGGCTGCTGGCTGTAGTCCATGGGCTCATCAGCAAAACCTTCTGCCCACTTGGGGGTGCCGCTGTTGCTCACGCTGTTTTGACTGACATCATCGTGCCTCTGCACAAACGCAAGGTGGAAACAGATAGGGACATTACGTTGCCTTTGCAATGAACATGTAATGATGCACATGAGGTGCACCCATCAGCATGCATGTGCAGTCTCAGTGTGAGGATGACAGATTGCCTGACGCCCCTCACTGCTACGCTGGCGACCAAAGTGTTGGCTTTGCCAGACCATCTGCACACAACAGTGGATTACTGAAGCACTGTGGGGATGTGTTTTGGCTCAGAAGTGGGGGTCTTCTTCAGGCATGTGCTGCAAATCTTTTGCAGGTGTGACAGAGAAGCTGAGGGTACTGCTGTTTGTTCAAGGTGTGTGAATATGTGAACGTGACTACATGAGATGTGGAGTAAGGGCACATGGATGCATCTTGTTTTTAACACGCCATTGTGTGAGAGAGGAGTGGTTGGTGCCGGACCATGCAGACCTACAGGGGCAGGCTCAGACCAGGTGTGGCTACACAGATGCTTATACGACCGGACAAATATGGTTTCATGCTGCAACATGAGCCTTTGCCAATCAGATTGCAAGACACACAACTGTAAGCATTTACCTTTGGTGCCTGTGAGGTAGCAATGGAAAGCTGTTCCAGCTTTTGTCCGGTGTGGTGTACATCTGAGTGGTGACTGTCATGGTGCACAATTGGGGCTCGGGTGTTTGGCTCATGAACCCCTCCGTGCATGTCTCCATTCAGCATTCTGCGGTCTCCATTGTCTGTCCGTGCGCGTGGGTCCCTGAGGCCGTGATCAGCACTGTGATGAGAGCCACCGGGGCTGGTGGACCTGTGGGGGTGTGAGGGGGGTGGTGGGGGTGGGTGACCAGAGCGTTGGTCAGGATGTCTGCATGCACAATGGACATGTACATCTCTCAATTTTACGCACTCAGCATGGGTCACAAACTGCACATTGACGACTCATAGCGCACAACAACGCACACATTGCTGCTGCTGGCGGCCAGATGCAGATTCCTGCATTGTTATGGACAGATGATCACAGCACATCCAGCGCCTTCCATCAATTCAGCTTGAATCTACAGAGCCAATTTCATCACTGTTGCGGCTCACATCAAAGAACAGAGCAAGATGTCCCATGACAAGACATACCCACACATCAATCAAAGCAAGCTCACCCATACTGCCCCTGGAAGCCGCCCTGATGAGAAGGCGCCTCATATGCATACAATGGTGCCTGACCAGAATAGTCTGGGCCCTGCCGGTCATACCCCTGCCTAGGGGGGCCGTAGGGGCCTGCATCCCTGCGTGGTACCTCTTCTGCTGGGTTATACGGCCGCCGCAAAGGAGCCCTGCAAGATGTGCGATGATACATGAGTTACGCGCTCATTTCACAATGGCACATCCTGCAAATGTAACAGCACTCAGTTGCTATGATTGCATGTGCAGCATCACAGGCCCACAGTCTGAAAACAGCTTCATGATCTCACCACACCAAACGCTCTTCATGCTACCAAGGTATCAAATCAGATCAATGGTTGCTTGTGCAGGACCTTTGACGGCGCAGCACTTCAGCAGCAGACTGTGAAAGATCAGAGGACTTGCCAGCTGACCCCCGCAAGCCGCAGGACGCGCTGAAATGAAGATGCACATTGGGCACCTTGAACAGCACAGCTGTGCCCTGGCAATGTTGTGCTGGACTTCATATGCAGTTTGCAGACGTCTTTCCCATGATAGCTTGGGGAGTTGCCAGCAAAATACTGACTTCTTCCCCATGCCAAGTGGAGAGGCGCTAACAAACTGCTGGCACGGCCATGCAGCCTATGGATAAGCACGAGTGATGTCCAATGGGCGTATGCTCAGCTCATGACCAACTGCTGAGAGACCCTTGAGCACGAAAGCAGGTGGTATAGTCTTCCACCTGTCATGACCATCCTGAGTGTATTGGCGTCCGCTGGCCCAGCGGTCATCACTACGAGGGCCATAACGAGGATCATCACTACGAGGGCCAAAACGGGGATCATCAGTAGGATGGCCGCTGTAGGAGTAGGGAG
>JAABUO010009649.1_pt1 | contig 10782 bp, 13 predicted proteins | sample 5559291 | NCBI WGS metagenome assembly JAABUO01 (sample SAMN10711878, study PRJNA513372) | rock metagenome | isolation source: Antarctica rocks | place: Antarctica: Victoria Land, Finger Mt sud
TGTCTGTGCTGTGCTGTGCTGTGCTGTGCTGTGCTGTGCTGTGCTGTGCTGTGCTGTGCTGTGCTGTGCGGTGCTGTGCTGTGCTGTGCTGTGCTGTGCTGTGCTGTGCTGTGCTGTGCTGTGCTGTGCTGCGCTGCGCTTTGCTGTGCTGTCCTGTGCTGAACTGTGGCAGGTCATTATGCTGTGCTGAGCTTGGCTATACAGCTGCACATGTGCAGTGCGCTCTGTGAGGATGAAGGCGCAGGCAAGAAACGGCAACAAGCTGCAAGAGCGCCTCAAACATACTCACAGACAGACATGTTTACAGACAGACACATCAACAAGGGTGCAAAGTTGTGTGCTCTTATGCAGGCTGTGAACATTCCTGGTGGTTTTGATGCATTGGCCGCAGTCGCAAATCAGATGATTGTGCAGTCGTCATGCAGCACACTAGCTCCCATCATTCAAGCTGTGTTCCAGATGTACCCAACAATCCAAGATCTTAATCTCAGCAATGCTCAGCTAGCTCAAGTTCAGCAGATAAATCCACAACTTGTCTCCTGTATTGTGAGCAGTATAGCGTGATCATGACGACCTGCAGAACCATTTCTCATGAACACTGACTTCTTTATAAAGGCACCTTGACGCTTTACACCAGCACAAGCAATAGTACATCAGGCCTTCTTCAGTATTGTCCCTACATATCAGCAGCAGATGAGCAGGCTACGCATGCATATCAGCAGCTTTCTCAGTCAATAACTTTACTGCCCATAGCCCTCAATTCGTTAAATCTGTGATTTACTGTGCCATTTGAGATATTCTCTAGTACTTAGTACATACCAGCTGTGATATTCCTACATCAAAATTAACGAATTGAGGGCTCCATGTCTATGAATACAGCGTCTGACCTGCAGTAAATATTTCAATGCCTGGCTATGCGTCGCACAGCCTTACACAACCTTGCATGACTGCATATTGTATCACTCTCTCTATGGTCCAGGCATTTTAACAAGCTCTGTAGATCAGTGCATCCTTGAGAACATGTATCTGAGATCCGATTTACCAAGGAAATTGAGTCTATAGTCAACACAATTATTGTCATGTTGTATGTTGCAAACTTTGCATTGCAGCAACAAGTTCAGCACATGCTCTCTGGCAGGCTCAGCAACACTAATTGCATACTCTCATAGGATGTACAAACACCATAACAAATGCAATGCTTTAATATGGCACTCAATGATGTACCAAGGCTAAACCCTAAATACAACTGCACATTTGTGATGTGAATTTACTTCGAAGCGCATGTGCATGTAAGCATAAGCTCAAGCACACACCTTTCAGTCCAAGATTCTACATGAGACAAATCAGGCCATGAATGTGATACTCTGTTTGTCACAAACCTCTTGTAGGGTCCATGAAAATGGCAGAAGACGGGTGGGCTGTGTGATAGACACGTCTCTGAGATTGCACAGCTTTCTCAAAATGAAAATGTGCCAGCTCATGCTCGCCTTGCAAATGATGGCAAATGCCAAGATAAAACAAAGCCCTCTGTACACCATTAGTGTCATAGCAGCCATAAGCCTTCAAACACCTAGCTGCTTTTCAATGATACTCAACAGCATCTTCTAGAGCTTCACCAAGCCTGAAGCGAACAGCAGCAGCACCCGCATAGATGGAACTTTGAAAGTTTGCCTGGCAACTACCTGCTGCTAATGTCTTGACGGTGGCCACAGCCTTGTCAAGCCAGTGCAGAGCAACACGCCACTCTCGTCTGTGGAAGTATACCCACCCAAGATCCTCACACAAGAAAAAGGCTCTATATTTGCTATTTGGATTGCACTTATGAAACCTACTTTGCACAGATAATATGAGCTGCAATGCTTCCTCTTTATCACCAGTGTCGTTGGCTACCTTCGATTGCTGCAACAAGACACGACACATTTGCTCCTCATTGCCGATGCAGTCTGCTTGCGCTTGCTGCAACACCTTGGCAGCCTCTGAGTAGTTGCATTGCCGCCGTTGCAAAGCAGCTAAGCTGATGCAATGGTCTGCTCTGAGGCTGAGACGATCTCGGGACTCACGCAACAACCCAACAGCTTGCTTGTGCAAGCGTTCAGCCTTCTTGTACCTTACAGCAAGCATGATAAGCTGTGAGGCAATTTCATAAAGTGACCTTGAGCTGCCACATGAACTTTGGCAAATTGACTGCCATACACATTGGGTTAGCTAAGCACTTGCTTGTCTGCAACAGGTACGCCTACATTTACATCGGCAAACTGACAATTCGCATCTGCTGTGCATATGGTCGCCACTTCCCAACAACATGGCACAACACATTGAGACAAACTGATACTGAAGGAAACAGGTTAGGCAACCCCCCACCTGCCTTGCTCCTCCAGGTTGGATGCCAGCTCCAAGTATAGCCCTTGCTTGATGACAAAGCTGATTTGCTGAGTCTCGCTGGATGCCTGCATCATAGCCTTGGAAATGGCTTCCCGCAAGGATGCTTCTCCTTTGGAGTACTTGTCTTGAGAATAGCAAGCTGCAGCATGCTGCCTCAAGAGGTTGACCATGATCATACTGTTTGCCCCAAGCGTTTGCATGAACATGGGCTTCAGCTTGGATAAGAGTTGACAGGCATCATCTGCCTGCTGGGCCCATATCAGACTGGGGACCAAGTGAGCCAGCTGCGCGAAAAGGACTTCTTTGTCCTCCTTGCTGTAGGTAGCAGCCATGGCTTCCACAGCTTGATGCAATCGCTGCAAACCTTCTTGTTGCTCCTCTGCTTGCTGGCTGCGCACCAAAGCCGTGCCAAGACAAATCAAGGCATTGATGGTCAGGCTGTCTTGAGAGCCCTGCTGCTCAGTGCATGACTCCAAGTTCTGCCGAAGCTCCAAGATGATGTCTTTGATGCCTGAGAAGTCTGACTTTGCCTTGAGCTTGATCTGCTCAAACTTCAGCAGAAGTACTAAAGGGTGTTGGCTGCCAGCAGCCATGTGTGACTGCTCAAGCCATCTCAACTTGTCCATTGAGTTTGGCATATAGCGAGCTACGTCAATTGCGCACAGAACAGTTTCAGGGTCACTTTTGCCCTTGTTGCTGCACAACACCTGGTATAGCTGCTGAACATAGTCAGTAGCCTGCTGTTCAGCAGAACTTGCGCTGCTGGAATCACATCTCTTTGCTGCAAAGAGTGCAGCCAGACCTGTCAAGGCCACAGCTGAGCTGAGGTGGTCTGGACCATGCATATGCTGGCGGGCAGCCAGTGCTGCAATAAGCTCATGTTCTGCTTCTTGCCAGTGCCCTAGCATGGTAGCAAGAACATATCCAAGCTGTTCTCTGGCACTTGCAATTGCTTCAGGGTTTTTCGCAGCCTCTGCCCACATGAGCAACTTGCGCATTGCTTGCACGACTGTGTCTGAGTCCACTCTGAGGCGTGTCAATGCTCTCAAAGCAGTCAAGCCTAGGTGGCAATGTTGCATGAGCTCCCCTGAAGACACAGGAGTCTCTTGCAAGACTAGCTCTTCCAGCGCCTTGACCAAGTTGAGACGCTGTGACCTGAGCTGCTGCACCCCTTTGACGCCTGCCTGCACACACTCTGGCTCAACTGATTGCAACATTGCAAGGTAGTACACAATGAAGCCTTGCTTTGCTGCCAGGAAGTGTGGATGATGCTCATAGGTGTCTGCTGCCATGTCTCAGATGAGAAGGTGCAGCTGATAGTGTTCGTCAGAACTGTCTTTGAACCAACATTTCAGCCGCAGGCGCTCCACACACTGTATAGTGGCAAGTCTTGACATCCCCAAAACAGCTGTGGCCGCATTGACATCAAACTTGTTTGGGAACATGCCCAAAATTGCCAGAGCTAGTCTGTCATTGCTTGGCATTCGCTCTAGACTAGAGCTTATGCACAGCCGCAAGCGTCTATCCTTGCTGATGGATTCAATCCCCTTTGCAAGACGGAGGGCCTGCAGTACCTCCACCATGTTGTGCAAAGCCACAGCACAGAATCTCAGGTGCGTGTACGCCCAATGACATGCAGCTCATGTTTTGCAAACGCATGGGGAGGAGAGGAAGAAACCTCAGCATGATGCCTGAGCTGTGACAGTACATACAATCTGTTGGGCCCACAATGATGTGCTTTGCCCAAGCAGAATAACCACGTCCAAATAGTAGACGCCTTAGCATGTAGTGTAAGCAGCAACCTGCACAAAGATTGACAAGCAAAGCACTTGTACACATGCGGACAGACAGACTGTGGAATGTGTACCTTTGCTGCAGAAGCTGAGTTGGCAATGTAACTGCTGACAACCAACAACGCAATGGGCATGTTGCCGCACAATGCAGCCAGCTCTGCCACCACCGCCTTTGGCGTTTTGGACGCTGCAGACTGCCATATCATCTTCTCTGCATCCTCTGGCAAGTTGCTGTATCTCCATGCTTCTGCCGGTGAGGTTGTGAGAGGCAAACAACGCACGATTGCGTGAAGTTACAATCATCAGCAATGAGGAAGCAGCTGCCAACATCTGTGCAAGAGACTTCTCAAACTCCTGCAAAGTACTGGCAAACAGTGAAGCACACATCTGTGCTTGCAGGGTGCAATTGCAATGGGGCTAAGAAATCTAACCCAGACTGAAGATGTACTCAACATGCACAAACCTTGATTTCTGCAAAGACTCAAACATCACAAAGCAATGCGGTCTGACCAACAATAATCACACTGGCTGTTTTGTGACATTTGAGCAACTGATTCCACAATGACCTGATAAAAAGTGAAAATGCTGTAAAGCATGCTTCTGACCGTGACGCAATACATATCACATTATGGTGTGCACATGAGGGACTCTTTACATCTTGCCCATGAGAGTCCATCACATCCTCAGCGTTGTCAACAACCAAGCAAACCTTGGAATGCCCAGCAGACTGCTCAAGCATTTTGCAAATCTGCTGGGTGATTGCCTCTGCATCTTCAGGTTCCCGCATGTAATTTGCACAAGCTTTGAAAGTTGCCTTGCAGACTCACCAAGAAGTATGAGCAGCATTGCCTTGTCAACTCACTGTGGCTGATCGTAGCATGGAGGCCTCGTGGTTGTCCAGCTGCTGAAAAGCTCTGTGGATTTTCAGCAAAGCTGTGTCAGCTTAGTGAGTGCTGGCTGCCCTTCCCTAGGATCATCTTGTGCGTCTTCTTCTGGTTTCTCATGTAGCCACTCTGTGTTCACTTTATCTGCTTTTCAATGCGTTGTTGGTCATGTGCTTTCTGCGCTTCCCTCTGTGCAGCTGTGGCCCTGCTCATCTCTGATGCCCATGTCTGTAAACACTGCCGACACTCAGCCGCATTTGCACAACCCCCGTGAACACGTGATGCTCAACGACGACTGTTCGAACTCGGGTCGTCTTTTCTTGACTGGAAGCAAACAGTGGCGTTTCCACTCACCTTCCGTTTAAAAATTGGCTGAATCGATAGATGGGAAGCTTTTAGTCAGCTGAGCTACAGGTTGTCAGCTCGGCTGCTACGTTCGTCAAAACTGTCAGCTCCAGGTGCTCACCTTTCAGCCCGCTGCAGTTTGTCAGCTCGTCTGCTAGTTGTTGGCTCGGCGCAATGCAGTCGGCAATGCTGCACAGTGTCACCTCGTTTGCATCTCTGCCCTGCACTCTGTCAGTCCAGCTGCAGTCTGTCAGCTCAGCTGTATTTTGTCAGCTGAGCTGCTGCAATCCATCTGCTCTAGCGAACTCTGTTGTGCAATTCGTCTGCTGTAACAGACCAGCTGTGAAGCATCATCTCAGCTATAAAGTGCAAAATCCTTTGCAATCTGTCTGCTCATGCATGATCTGTCAGCTTGGCAGCGGTTTGTCAGCTCAGTCTGTCAGCTCAGCTGCAATGTGTCAGCTCAGCTGAAGGCAAGGTGCCTGAGCGTGTCACTTGGGCATGACACATGGGATGACACATGGGCTGCACTGTCAGCTATGGCCGCACAATGTCAGCTCCGCTGCATACAGCCAGCCAGCAAACTTTGGTCCAGCTGCACACGTTTAGAACCCCTGCAATGTGTCAGCCCAGCTTTGACCTGTCAGCTCAGCTGCAATCTGACAGCTGCACTTCAAACTGTCGACTTGGCAATCTGTCTGCTTTGGCTGCGGTCAGCTGAGCTGCAGTTTTTCAGATTGGCTGCCACGCTCCCAGTCAACTTCAGGCTGTCAGCTCAGGTGCACACCTTTCAGCCCTGCTGCAGTCTTTTTCAAGCCGTCTGCAATCAGTTGGCTCGGCTGCAGTCAGTCAGCACTGCTGCACAGTGTCAACTCCTTTGCAGCTCTGCTTGCATTATGTCAGTCCAGCAGCAGTCTGTCAGCTCTGCTGTATTTTGTCAGCTCAGCTGCAATCCATCTGCTCTAGCATATTCTGTCATGCAATTCATCTGCTGTGACAAACCAGCTGCAAGACATCAGATATGACGTGCAAACTCCTTTGCATCTCAGCTGCAATCTGTCTGCTCAGTCATGATAATTGGCAGCAGTCTAATTGCTCAGTCTGTCAGCTCAGCACAGCTGCTGTCCGAAGGCTCAGTTCCAACTCGTCAATTCAGCTGTCAGTTTAGCTGCATCATGTCAGCTCAGCTGCACCCTGTCAGCTGAGATGAATTTCTGATGTTGGCTGAGCTGTAGTCTGCCATAAGGATATAGGTAGGTGTTTCAACCTTTTTGCTTTGCCATGTTTGTTACGTTCATCTTGATGATCTGAAGCTTACTGCAGTAACTGGATACTGATTCAAAGTTTTTGCGGGTGTCTTGTATCAGATTCTGGACTTCTTGCTGAATGGTTGGGCAAAGAAGCCCATCCAGATTGCATCTTGAAGAGAGGCAGACCTGGTGGCAAAGGCGCAGCAACTCCATACTTGTCACAATTGGCTGGTGCACGAATAGCAACCTGCGATGAAGGTGCAAATGACCCAGTCTTGGATGAAGAGATAGTCAAAAGGATGTCTGGAGAGAGCACAAACCCTAAATGACAGCTAGAGCTCTGTACAGCAACCCCGTTGACTTCAACCTGCCAATTCTTACTTGCCAATTCTCTTGTCAAATTGTCTGCCAAAGATCAACATCAATGATGCAGCAATTCTCAGATGCCTGTCAATGCTCAGGAGGCTGATTTTCCTTTCCACATGATTTTCAAAGTAGAAGCAGAAATGGACTATGAGAACCCTCATCATAGACTCAAGGATAAGGAGTCCTGTCTCAGACAAAGAGCTGGTCAAGATGATGGAAGGCAGGGGTTTCACTAAGAAGATAACCAGAAGCTCTCCTCAAACAGCAATGAAGTGGCAAGGTGTCCGGATTTGAGATGTAGATCAGGATGTACGACAAAACGTTGAACTTCTCCATGATGATGACTGATTGGGAACATACAAGCCTAGAAAGCATTTGACTTTTTTTGGTTTGTTATACAATATTGAGTGGAATGATCTTGAACATACTGATGAGCACAGATAGACAGTCTGATTTAGTCACACAAATACAACTTGTTTCGAAAAATGCTGACATAGTGCATGTTTAATATCCATTCAATGCAAACGCCTGCATTGCATATAGGTGATATACGCCACAGGTGAGAAAGCCATGATGTTGCAAGTAGCCAACAAGAACATGTGCATCAAACACATGTGTTTTACAACACCCAAATGAACGATTGGCCGATGTCGAACTTCAACCTTCAAGATAGAAAAATAAATGAAAAGTGCATCAACAAGCTTGCAACGTGCTTCAGATTCACACCGGGCAGCCATGGCCAGTTTTGTTAAACCACATACAGCGCAATCAATGTATCAAGTTTTAATCAATTGCGATCCTTGCCAATGTTTACGAAAGCATCGTTGATTGCCTGAGTCAGGAATTCCACCTATCCCTCTTGGTGTCAAGGTCAAAGTCGTTTTCCTCAACTTTCTCGTCAGTATAGAGAGCTTGTTTCATATTTCAGAGTTTACTGACGATTCTTGCCATCCTTGGCTTTGCACAAGGCAAGGATGGCAAGCATCATATAAAAAAACTGTGTCGTTTACCTAAAGTTTCCGTGAACAATTGTCCTGCAGAACTTGCAATGACAAACAGGTTCTTTGGCTGCAGAGTTAGGGTTTGGATCGACCTGGGATCGACAATCCGTGTTTGACTCTGTTTGTCATTGCAGCTGCAAATTGTCAGGGCAGCTGCAACTTGTCAGGGCAGCTGCAATTGTCAAGCTCAGCTCAACTGCAGGCTGTCAACTTGGCTGCACAGATGCAACCCGCTGCAACTTTCAGCCAGCAATCTGTCGGCTTGGCTGCATTTACTCAGCACAGTTGCAAACTGTTGCCTTCGCTGCAACTTTTCAGCTCTGAAATCTGTCAGTCCATCTGTAGCTCACCAGCTCACCTGCAATATATCTGCTATCTTGTGTTCTGTAACACAATCTGTTTGCATTCACGCAGTTGCATAGCTCATCTGTGTTGACATGCAGTGTTTTATAGGGGCAGGCAAGTTGACACGCACGATCTACTAGGAGCAGCTTAAGCTGACATGCAAGATCTGCTAGGTGTAGCCCAGCTGGCATGCAACCTACTAATTGACCTACTAATTGCAAGCAGGTGTGCAACAATTGTTAAAACAAAAACATACATAACAATGTTTGTTTTAACAAATGGATGAAGTTTGACACTTTTTCCCTTCCACACCCTTCCACAGGCATTCCCACCTGAATTATATTTCCACTGTCTCTAACGACAAGGGACATGCCAGGTACATTCCAGAATCACCCCCATGAACTGTTCAAGAAATATTCAAACCTGCCTGCACTTGAGGAATAACGTTTACAAGCTCATGAATATGAGGACGCACCTTCCCATCACACACATACTTCACAGAGTGTTCTTGACATTGTGTCAAACATTTCCGACAGAGACACTTATCTGGAACATATTTTCACAATCACCTCTCCCCTCATAACTCCCGTGAAAACAAAAAAGCCAGCTGCGGTAAGTAGGCCGCTTTTTCAGCTTGGCTGTTGCTCGGCTGCATGCAATAAGTATCTCGAAAGCGCAGCTGCAGTGTAATAAGCTCCGCTGCAATTTGTCAGCCTGGCTGCAACCTGTCAGCTCGGCTACAATATGTCAGGGCAACCGCAACTTTCAAAGCTCAGCTCATTTGCAAACTGTCCGTTTGGCTGCAACAGTTCCAACCAAGTGCGCCTTGTCAGCTCAGCTGCACACATTCTGCCTAGCTGCAACCTATCAGCTCTGCCTTTAAACTTACCAGTCCAGCTGTGTTTTGTCAGCTCACCTGCAAGTTGTCTGTTCTCTTGTATTCTGTCACACAATGTTGCTCAGCTCTATTTTTCTTACAATCAGTCTGGGAAGCTGCGCTGTTGGGGCGGTGCCAAGTGCAGTGATGTTGCTGCTTTGATGATAGCAGGCAGTAGTCCAAGAGCTGTGCCAGGTCACTGCAGCTGCCAACTTCAGTAGGTCTAGACTGATTACCATATCTTCTGGTCTCAGCAGAAGCATGCAGGAAACAGCCGACAAGCTGTTTGAGTTCAGATCACAACATTGCTCAGCAGATGGACCATTTAAAGCTGGTGATAATGGCAGTGGCATGTTCTCTTCCGATGGGTTCATCTCACTTGCACAACATGGCAGCTGAGCTGCGTGTCACTCCCAGGGCATAGTCATGTGTGTAAAGCCTCTGGCAAGCCTGAACAGCATACTACATGCAAAGATGTGGGCTGTGTTCCTTGTAGCCATTCATCACAGCAGGGTGCATGCTGTCGCTGTGCATTGCATTTACAGCCTGACACGCCCTGTCCAAGCAACCACATGCGTAACCAGCCTGAGCAATATCATGATTGTGCAACCACCCCATGATGAATGAGCAGAAATGTCCACTTCAACAGCATGCAAGGCTGTCAAAGCAACCACATGCGTACCCAGCCAAAGCAGTACCATGATTTTGCAAGGTGTGTAAAATTGAGCAATAACACGCTTTTGCAAGGTGTATGAACCCCATGTTAGCCTGTGCATCAACAACACTTGATGAGAAGGATTGCAAATTCTGGGTCCACGAGCAGATTCCATTCAAAAGCACAGGTACTAGCATAGGTATCATGTAACAGCTGCAACCACAGTACCAAAGCATTGGCGCAAAGGCGCCAGATGACAGCATCCTGCAATGTCTGTAGCATTGCGTCGCAGTGGCGTCGCCAGGTGAGCCCGGCACCTTGCAGGAGGTAGCACGTGCTCATATTGTTGTGTCAGGACAAAAATGGGTGGTTCTAAATTAGATGATGGGCATGAGTCTGACTAACCTTTTCCATGCATGATTCAATGAATCTTTCAGTGATTTCAGTACCTCGTTTGGTCTGTCACTTTGATGTCACACTCGACCTAATCAATAGCAAGTGAAAGGCTCTAGAGACATAGTTTGTTTTGTGGCACCAGGTAGCCAACCCCGGGAACACACCCAAGAGGAGCAAGCAAGTTGTTCAGATCCCTCTCTTGAGCAGTGTCGACAACAAGCGTGCAGCATCTTCTAAATACGACCAAGAATGTGTCGCAGACCCGTGCGAACGTCTGACAGGTATTGCGAATGGCTTGCAGCATATATATGGTCCGTCGCACAAGTGTTGCAACTTGATGCTTTGCTATTGCAGTCAAAAATTTCAGTACCAATTTCACCTAATGAAATTACTCTGTAAGTCCTGTAACCCTTTTGTAACGGTCTCCCAGGGTACTGAGTGAACACGAGTGTACAGAAGACCCGCTTGTAATGGCAACTGTCGGCATA
>JAABUO010009650.1_pt1 | contig 10782 bp, 15 predicted proteins | sample 5559291 | NCBI WGS metagenome assembly JAABUO01 (sample SAMN10711878, study PRJNA513372) | rock metagenome | isolation source: Antarctica rocks | place: Antarctica: Victoria Land, Finger Mt sud
TTTGACCTTGATGTTGAAAGAGGCTAGAGATTCTCCAGTAGAGAACGTCTAGAGGCGTCTCTCTCTCGTCCCCAGCAGTACTTATCAGCACAGCCACAACCAATGTAGAGCATGGCAGCCTGGCAAGAACACAAGGACAACTTCAGATCTCCAGAACAATTGCATACTGCAGAGCATTTTCATCGCTGCGCTGTGGACAGTCTACATCCCAATGCCACCTTTCAAGTTTGATAGCACATTAGATGACAGACACAGACGCAAGCTGCTCCCGTGGTACGATGCACACCACACATCTGAGGTCAAGCCATCTGACTGCCTTCACAGTGCTGCAACAACAGCATTTTCCATCACGTTGGGTACAACAGGTGTGCCAGACTTTATAATCACATTGATGCAGGCTTTGCCGAAGCCAAGTAATCCATATCCGCTCCTTTGGCTAGACTCAGACTTGGTCTACTCAAAGTGCACAGCCACGTGGCTGTGAAGCAATTCTACAAATCATCCCCCAAGTACTTTCAACATGCATTATATCTTTCCACACCATTATCACCCTTCTTGGAAGAGAACTTGGTTTCAGGAGCCCACATGTGCACTCTGCTAAGGGGACAATACAACACACCTGAAAGCGTTTTGTACATCTTTAGGTGCAAGCAAACTGAGAGGAAGATGCAGCTCACAATGACATGACTCAGAGAAGCTCAGACAAGTTCTGTTTGTCGACAAGCAGCACAGACTTCGCAAAGCATGAATTGTAAGTGTGGTACAGCTGACAAGTTATAGCACAATTGTCATATCAACAGCAAACCGCAGGACCTTCTACAATGCTAAGTTTACTCAAGATCTGACAGGTCCGCCACGTCTACTTTGCCATCAACAATCTGTTGCACTAAGTTGATGCGTTGCAGAGTTGTGGTGTGGCTCAATGCTGGTGTTGGCAACCGCCTCCTTGTTGGTTCTAGCAGAATGCTTGGCAGATTGAAGTTGCCTTTAGTGTCTGTGCGCAGAACATCTGGTGGAATGCTGGACATAGCTGCCGCAAGAAACTGCATCATGCCTTTGGCTGTTGCGAAATAGCGTTGTGTGATGATTGTCCAGCCGTCTGGTGTTTTCTCACCAGTAGTATAATATGCCACACCAACCTTAGTCATGTCTGTCAATGTGCTGATGACTGGCAAATTTGATTTCAGTGATGCGCACACAAATTGGGTTAGCGCTTGCCGCAAGCTTTGCTTGACCACATGCCTCTTCACCTCGATTGTGCAGGTGATGGAAGCTTCTGGAATTGTTGCTGACCTCCTGATGACAATGCACTCATCTGTCTTGCACCCTATTGGAAAAGGCAACTCAGCTCCACCAGTGCTCATGGTAGTCTTCAGCAGGCTTGGGTTGTCCTTTGGTGTCCGAACCCAAGAAAAGTGGTTCGGCAAACGCACCTGTCACAATAAACACCAAAGACTCGCATTAGCTTTATTGGTGTCAATATCGAAAGCAGACAATGCTGCAACATGACACAGAATGAGAGCGTAATGCTAATGCAGTGAGTGTCATGGTAAACCTTATGCAGGATCAAGTCAGGATACAAGCAACCACTCATTTGCATTGCTACCACAGGACAACACAATGACTGTGACAGGACATGAAGATACCTCGGTTTTCAGCGCGTGTAGGTATTCCTCTTGCTGCTGGGGCTCATACTTGTTTTCAGCCCAGGTGTAGTCAACATCCTCAATGACTCCAGCATCCTCATGTTCAACTGACACTACTGTACACTTCAATGAGACGAGCACAGCTTCCAAGTCATCGACTGAGATTTTAGAGGCCTGGCGAGTTGCTTCTGATCTTGATTTGAGCATTTTCTTGATTTCTTGAATGTCTGCCTTGACATCATCATTGGCGGACAAACCTGGACGTGAAGCAAGACTGCTGAGAGAGCAATCAGCCAGGGACACCATCATGATACTACATGGTAAAAGGCTACAGCTCGTGAACACAAAAGAGCACAACAAGCAGGGAGGTGATTCCTGCATTAGCAAAAGGATGCGTCATGATCCAAACCCTGCTTGGTAAACATGCAGGCAAGCTGGGCATGCCTCGATTGACCCAAGTAGGGACCCAAGACCCAGGTGGTTCCTGTGCTTGCTGGAGCTTGAAGATGGCACATGCAATCAGCAACTGTGGGCATTGCAGCAGCAATGGGTCCAACTGCTATTGCCTGACTAGCCATGACACTTGGTGACGGCAACAGCGCACATAGGTCACATACTGACATGTTTCCGCAGAACACTTGCCTGCCGGTGCAGTGAGCATCCTGACTTCTTCGTGCAACTCTTTGACTCGCTCTTGAAACGCAGCCACAAGATTGTCCCGTGGTGCTTCTCTGTCCAGTTCAGCATCCAGCTTGTCGCGGGCTGCATCTAATCGAGCTTGCAGTGCAAGCACACGGCCTGAGGCCATGGGTATCAACCCTGAAGTCACTATAGAATCAAAAGCACAATTTTGAGGTGCAACTAAGTCTGGTATGCTTTAATCACCCTGTCTAATTCTAGGACAACAGAGACCTATACTAAAAACAGAGCTCAAAGTTTCAGGTCCTACATGTTTTGTGCAAAGCCAAGAACTCATAGAAGGCAAACCAAAATCCAAACTCGCATCTATGCATGACTGCAAGAGCACATGAGATTTTGCATTACACACTACCAAGGCTTTGGTCTCAGCATGAGCAGACTTGCCAGCAGGGAAGCAATGACATTCTACATGCAACATTGCGCAGGGGACAGCCAAAACTTCAACCAAGTTTATGACGCAGGACAGTGTACAGCACAAGGCAGACCTGCCAGATTCTCGCCAGGTCAGTTTGTGATTGCTGTGGATCCCCTAGGCAGTTGCATGTGATTGGCTTGTGCTGGTGCCCTTCATACTGCTCTGGGCAGCAGACACAGCGTGGTACAGGTCCACCAGAGCCAACAATAGATTCTGCAGACAGTGTCAGCTTCCTTAGAGTTTGCAAGCAAAATCTGAGATAACAGGCTGCTTTTGGCTAGCACAAACAATAGTTAGCCTCACAACTGCAAGAAGCACTTATTCAGTGCACGTTGGTGGATGCGTGTCTTGTTGGCTCGACAACACTGCTTGGGTCACATATATCTACAGAAGCAGTCGCCTATGGCTGATATTGGCCCTGGTTTGGAGCGGTGCTGCTGTTCGGGGAAAGGCTGAGCGAACCTTCGCTGCTTGGCGAGCAGAGTGAAACGGTCCTGCAAGCAGTGGAGAGATGACGGAGGGCAAAAGACTGAAGGCTTGCTTGGAGCTGCTCAGACAGCCTCCAAGCCTGCCACCGCCGCAGCTACAAGGCTTGTCAAGTCAACATAACTGCAGGGCTGATGTGCAGAACGAAATCGATACACTTGCCACAAATTGTGGGCTATCCCTTTGCGGAGGAGAGAGTGTTGCTGAACGAGCGGGGCTTCTGAAGCAACCACATGCCCGTTCTGGTCGTACGCCAAAGCGTGTAATCTTCTTCTTCTTCTTCTTCTTCTGGGTCTGTAGCTTGTGATCAGACTTGCTGGCTGGCTAAAGCATTGTAATCTCTCTGTTGCTTGTGCGCTATCGCGAGTCTGCCTTGCGAAATCTGACTGGCCTGGATCACAACGGAGCCAATCCAAAGCATCAAATTGTTCGAACAAAGGGCGTTCGATGGCGGGGCCGGCTTCACTCTTGCACACCAGCGTCCTGGCCAGCAGATCACTAGCTTTCCGTCCCACCAGACACGTTGCTCCTCCAGGACTCACCTCGTCTGCTAATCACAGCATCGGCAGGCAAGCCAACAGTGCGTCTTTCAGTCCAGCCAAGAAAGATCAGTCGCTGCGCAAATCACTTCAGATTGCGGCTGCTCGCACCGAGAGCGCTGACTTGCCGCTAGGAGACACTGTACCTGATTTTCAGGTACCCCAGTGGTTGCATGAGCGACTTTGTTCGATGTTGCCTTGCACCTGCACAAGGGACACGTTCACAATTTATCATGAGTAGCCCTGCTCTGCAGCTCCTCGAACCATTGACTGGGGAGTTGAGGCACTTGCAACATACCAGCGGCTCAAAAGGGACACTCATTGTTTTCATGTGTAACCATTGTCCATTTGTAATCCAACTGCGAGGTCGGTTGTATGTAGCGTGACTCCAGTGTTGAATTCTCCTTTGCAGCCATCAAGACGCTATACTGCACTGTAGATGCTCTTGTCCAGCTTGCGAAGGACATCAAATCACATGGAATAGAAACAATATGCATATCATCAAACTCAGTCATCACACATCCACAAGATGGTCCTGATAAAATGGCTGAGGACGCTCAAAATTTTGGTATGCCTCCTTTTGTTGCGTTAGAGTCCAATTGCCTCTCAATGGCATGCCTCTGAAGATCAACATGTCTTCAAGCTGTATGGCGTCTGGCTCAAAATTTTGACCTATATACAGGTTACCCTTTCAGATATTTGTATGATGAGTCTCAAGAAGTTGCTCGAGCGTACAAAGCTGCCTGCACACCTGAGTTCTACCTGGCAGATGCCAATCTGAAGCTTTTCTACCATGGACAATTTGACGAATCTCGCCCGTCAAATGATGTATTGGTCACTGGTAGGTCCAAAGATGTGTTGCCATACGCGGGATGTGCAGGCGTATCCATCTGTCATCTTAGGACACATCTACTTGCTCTCCTCCCCCTTAGGAAGCTGCAGTGCATGCTGCCAGTGTGAGACAAGTCAAGTCGCAATTTTGACGTTTTGATGCTTAGCCATGCTAAGTTATTGATGAATTCTGTCAGTTGTCATGTAAGTGGGGTATGTGACCATTTGCCATCTTGCAGGGAATGATGTCAAAAGTGCTATAGACAGCTTGCTCAAAGGGGAGGCAGTGATGCAGCCTGTGCGTCCAAGCATGGGGTGTGGAATCAAATGGCACCCTGCCAAGCAAGTGGCTTGAAGAAAAGCATTTCTTGAAAGTACAAAACCACAGACTCAGTGACCTTGATAAGTTGATCCAGCACTGGTCCAGATACCTTGGATACATTTTCCTAACGCACATACATGTTGCTCTGGATGTCCAGATCTGCAGAAGCTTGTAGTATGCCTGCTAAATTGGTCCCGGACCTCAGATATCCCACTGCGTCAGAGATGATTTGTGTTGGGCTGCACAATGCATTGAAATGCATCTTTTGAAGGTTAGGGAGTTTTTACAGCTTCAGTTTCTTGCCTAAAGCATTGCCACAACGCCCTATGGCGTGCTCTGCGATCTTGTGAGATTTTTGTCGTTAACGCAACCTGCTGATGCCCTTTGGCCAGCTTGTGATAGGTCCAGCTGGCAGCGGAAAAACAACGTATTGCAATGGCATGCAGCAGTACCTCACACTACTTGGCCGCAAAACAGTGGTAGTCAACTTGGATCCAGCCAATGACTCTTTGCCCTATGAGTGCGTGATTGATATCAGCGAACTTGTGTCGCTGCAAGAGGTGCAGGAGAACCTCAAACTTGGACCGAACGGAGGTGATGAACTGATCTCGACTGTGGCATAGCAGTGATGTCCAGAGTACACTTGCTCGTGATGTATTGTTTAATTTCACGAGTGCACGAGATGCCGAGGAGTGTTGCGGAGCTGCAGGTCTGGTGTACTGCTTAGACTACTTGGACAGTAACTTAGACTGGCTGCAGGAGAAGCTTGCGCTTGTCCAGAACGGTATCAATAGGCAATCAGCATGACAGCCTGCTGTTTCTCACTTACTAAGCCCCATGCAAAGATAGTTTCACTGTGCAGATGATGCTTCATACGTGCTTTTTGACCTACCAGGCCAGGTGGAAATCTTCACTTTGCATGACAACCTGCGGCACATTGTAGACACAATCACCAACAAATGGGACTACAGGTGAGCTACTCGTCTCAAAGTCTTTTGGTATCGACATTGTTTAATGAAGAATGATTGATTCCCAAATGTGCCCTCCCTCATGGTACCTGTCAATTTACCTACATGAGCATCACCAGGGACCTTATTGCATCTCTTGTTTGTGCAAACATTGCAAACTAGCACAAGGTTTGTCTCCACATGCAAAATGGCAAGACGTGGGTATACATGTACATTGTTTCCACAAAATGATGCCATGTTTCCATGTAATGGCGTCATGTATTTGCAGGCTTGCTGCTGTGCACCTGGTGGATGCGCACCTATGCACTGACCCAGCCAAATACATCAGTGCATTGCTGCTGTCTCTTTCCACTATGCTGCATCTGGAGCTTCCCCATGTGAACCTACTGTCCAAGATAGACCTCATAGAGCAGTATGGCAAGCTGCAGTTCAACCTAGACTTCTATACAGAGGTCAGCTGTTTGCCTACTTTTGCATGTGACCAAGACTATGTTACGATCTCTGTCACTTTCTGTAGGCACTGGTGGGTGACTTCATCGCAGTCATGCACGCGCTTACTTGCGTAGATTGCGCAGTGAACAGGCCTCCTGCCAACTTTGTGTTATGATACAGGTGCAAGACCTGTCGTATCTGGTGCAAGCTATGGGTAATGATGCTTTCTCCAAGCGGTACCGGAAGCTCAGTCAAGGCCTGTGTGAGGTAGGACTGTGCCAGCCTTCATGATGGTCCAGCAACAAAAGCCAGGCATCCTGTTCTCATGGCAAAGATGTTGGTGACACATGATGTGACGCATAGTGTTGGTGACTGCTGACATAACTTCTCCTTCCAGAATGTATCTGCTCAACAATGGCCGGTCAGGTGTTGTGCTGCAATCGGTCGGCAGTTCAAGTCCAGGTTTTTCGGAACTTGGTTTATGAGCTGACGGCGGGTCAAGTAGGTACAGGCTCTGCCTGGAAACTATATAAATGCTGCGCAGCGGCCACCCTGGTCTTCGGTACCAGGGTTGCTTCGGGCTTGCACCCGGGAATGCCGAAAGGTGTAAAAGTTTTTTTGTGTTGTGCTTCAAGATTTGCGCACATCCTGGCTAAACGTTGTGTTGCAGCCATGCACGCAAAGTAGACACTTGCATTGCAGGTGGTTGAGGACTATAATCTTCTGAACTTCACTCCTTTGGCAATAGAAGACAAAGAGAGTGTACAGCATGTGCTGTCCCTCATAGACAAAGCAAACGGCCATGTGTTTGCTGGTCTGGCATCTGGTCAAAACCCATACCCTGCCGAGTTTGTGTACGGGGCAGGCTTGACTGCTGCAGACACAGGCGACATGGTCAGCAAGTTCGAAGAGAAGTATGTCGTCAAATCAGTGCAGGAGCGCATTCCTGCGGCGTGAACATGCAATTTGCTGGTTATGTTCATTGCAACTTGCCAAATAGCTATGTGTCAAAGTGTATGAGACTGTGCATTCTCCTCGGCTGTGGGAAGGCGTAAGCCATTTATGTGCTCACCAAATGGCTATGCATCAGCAGCGCTACTCAAGTGTTCTCCCCAAGCTTCTTCCCTTGTCACAGCTGTGCATTGCAAACTGTGCTAAGAGCTTCAATAACTGCTCAAATTGCAGTTTGTGAAGTTGGTCATGCATAGTTGTGTCTGAATCATTGTAGCTGTGATGAACTCAAGCATAAAGCTACCTGCTATGCAGCTCATGCTCCAATTGTGGTCAGCAACGGTTGACTTTCAAACTTCCAAAACGTCTAATTTTTGCAGTCACTCACTGTTGCAGAAGACCATGCTGTCTGCCCATCGGCGCAGCGTGTCAGTACAGGCTCCCTTCATTGCAGATGTCTAACAATTTGTCCTGATCATCATTTGATCACCACTGGCTGCAGAACTGCAATTGGTAGGGAAGTTCAGTCGGCATTTGGCCGGTGGCAAGGGGTCAACAGCAGGGTTGGTGATGAATGCAGCTGGTACTGCATAGCTTGCAGCAGCCAGCATACTGTATGAATCGCAACATTGTCTTGCAAAATGCATTTGAATATTCATTAATGAGCAGTCAGCCACAGCCGTATGTAGACCATCCCAGGTGTCAACTCCCTGCCCTGATTTTGATACAGTCATGACTGTATCAATATACAAAAGCCAGGCAGGCTTTGTGCTCGGGAGTGCCAGCTCAGAACCGATTGGTGCTGTATGGCACAGCACTCAAGTAACTATGAATGTTGTGGTGAGTGTTTTCGGACGAAAATAACTTGACATGTCAGTTGTATAATGCCTGTTGAAACCTGGCCAGTTCACAGGTATGTGCCACCCACATCAAAGACGCCCTTGCTACTCTTGGAGAGCAAATGCATTTTCAACCTGCATTGTCCTCTAGTTCATTTATTCCAGCCCCTAGAGGCACTACACAGTGCTGCTCTTCTTGCCGGTCACAGGGTCTTCTTTCAGCATGTATCCAGTGTATAGATTGTCTTCATGGAATGTGGCTGCAGCTACCGCTTGGACATCAGCAGCTGTCAGTTGGTCCACTTGTTCAAGGTCAGAAAGCAGCTTCTTCCAGCTCCCAGCATTGACATGATATGAGCACAGTGCTGATGCCATGTTTGTGTTGGACCGTATACCATCAACAAGGGTCAGCTTTGTAGCCTGCAGGACACGGCAAAATGCAAACACAAGCAGCATGTATAAGCAGCAGCGGCCTTCGTCATACGTATACAGCCAAAACAACTAATGAATTCCTTGAGAGACTGTCCCAAGTACTGGACTGGATAGGGTTGTGCAGACAAGCCCACAAACGCATGCACATATGCTGTCATGCAATGAAATTGGTGCTACAGACACAGCACAGACATGCAAGTGTTGCAAGCAATGCACTGCCATCGCCATGAGCCTGCTCAAGCACCATCCCACATCCAGCTCAACATGTTTCTACCTTCTTGATGCGTGCCATTTCCTTGGCAGAGGGTCCATTGTATATGAGCCCTTGAGTCTCCTTCTGGAAGGCTTTGTCCAGGGTCTGCAGGCTGACTCCACTGCTGGGCTGACCAAACAGGACCAATGCATTGGGGTGCTTCTCGCCAGGGTAGCTGGGCACTGCATTGGCGTGATACGCCTGCCCTGTTTCAACTAGTTGAGTGTACAGCCTGGAGGTTCTTGACCCGCTCAACAGATCACTGCAGTCACACGCACACACAGAAGTTGCTGCAGGTGCATGCAGCTGGGGAGGTTTGTGCATTAGAAATCAGCATGCAAATCTTGTGTGGGCATGTTTTTGTGATCACTCCATTACCAATGGACACAGGGCAACTTGACATCAAAATGAATGTGCAGATGATGTACCAGCAGCATAAGCTGCATACTGCATAGTGTGCAAAGACCTTACCATGCTGATGACTGATGACCTTGAATGATGCATGTAATGACCTTGCCGCTCAGACAGATACTCGACATACGCTGCATGGCAGTAAGCAAAATGCAGCAGCTTGCGATGAGAACTTCCAGCCAGCAAACTACTTACAGAACCACAGCGTTGCCACTTTTGGCACAAACACAGCAGCCTGAGTGCAGACTCCAGCCGGGAACAATGTGAGTCAGGCATAGAGCTGCAATTGTGACAGAGACTGACCAGATGATGTCCAGAAGCACAGCGTCTTTGCTGGTCATGGAGGGGCGATAGTAGGCCTGCATGAGCAGAGGCCCAGCCTTGGAGCCCTGCTCAAAGTGCCTGCTTGAGGCAAGCTGCTCATGCTCTGCCACCCCCCAAAGTATTTCTCTGCTAGCTTTTGTACCTGACAAGATGCATGCAACATGTTGGCATGATGTTTTCTTGAACTGAATTGGACAAGAGAATGTCAGATGTATGACTATTGTTATCGCAGTTCACAACGTAACACATGTTACGGACATGTACGTATCACACAAATGCAAATGTGCCAGATGGACATAACACAGACACACCAGTGCTCAGTGACGCACAGTGCTCATTGAGTGTCAACAGGTTACCCACCGATGTTGTCATCCAGCAAGAAGACAGTGACTCACCACATCCACATGCACATCTCCCACAACAGCGATGCTGAGCCTCTGAGGGCCGTAGTGCTCATTGAAGAAGGACTGAACCTCCCTACGGCCCAGAAGGGCCAGATCTGCAGGGTAGCCAATGACAGGCCGCCGGTAGTTGTTAGTCATGGCTTGCGCTGCAAAGCTCTCCTGGAATTTGCCCATGGGTGAGTCGTCCACACGCATGCGTCTCTCCTCAAATACAACACGCTTTTCACTGTATAGCTCTCTGAATACTGGGGCCTGCATGACAAATGGTTGAATGGCAGCATAGCCAGCTTAGTTTTTGTAGTACACATCAACAAAGCTGCCCATCAACACAGGAGTTGCAATTGAAAGTGTATGTGCTGCTCACAGCTTCGTCAGTGCTGAAGCAATGAAGGGCTTGGGGATGACACAAGCTGCCTTTGACTATCTGTTCAGGTTTCTGATGCCTTATGATCAATGATGGCATCAGTATGCGTGGCTATGTTGTGGCAGCTTGCACGGTGACTGACCCGGAATCGTTCTGCTTCAAGAGCAAACCACAGCTCTAGCTTGTTGGCTGGCATGGCCATAAAGTATCGTGTGGCATCATGTGAGGTGGTGGCGTTCAGCCCTGCTGCCCCTGCTTGAGACAGAGTTGCTCCAAACTCATTGGGGATGCTGAAAGCTGCTGCCTGCTCTTCTAGCTTCTGCATTTGGTCATTCAGCTTCTGGGCCAACGCCACTCTGCCAGATGCCTCAGCTTCTTTCATGGAGTAGAAGACTGCAGAAACATCATGACAATGATGTTGACAATGACAATGACAGTGACAATGGTATCATAATGATGATGAAGA
>JAABUO010009651.1_pt1 | contig 10782 bp, 13 predicted proteins | sample 5559291 | NCBI WGS metagenome assembly JAABUO01 (sample SAMN10711878, study PRJNA513372) | rock metagenome | isolation source: Antarctica rocks | place: Antarctica: Victoria Land, Finger Mt sud
CCCTCGCGCCGTAGCGGTCGGTCAGTGCGCCCACCGGGATGCGACCCAACGAGCCCACCACCACCGGGACCGCCACCAGGAGGGACTGCTGGAACGACGACAGGTGCAGCTCCTTGCCGAAGGTGGCGCCGAGCGGGCTGATCAGCGCCCAGGCCCAGAAGTTGAGCAGAAAGCCGATGGTGGCCAGGGAGAGCATGCGCGTGGCCAGTCCCAGCTGGGCAGCCTTTGGTGTCGTCGTCGCGCTGTGGTCGGTGATGTTCATGAGCGCTCCAAGCGCGAGATCTAGAAAGATCGACCCTCGTGCCACAGCCTGTCACCAACGGCAGGCGATGGGTAGGAGCGGGTCGTGCGCCGTGCGGTGCCCAGCCGGCCTACTTGGTGCAGACGGGTACAACGGTGTTGACCTGCATCGGCTGCACGATCGGTTGAACGGGCACCTGCGCCGCACCGGCAGTGGTCGGCTCGACCAGCGTGAAGGTGACCACAGCTGCGCTCCTGCCGTCGCGTACAGCGAGACGTCGGCCTGGTTGGTGCCGACGGGATTTTGCGGGCCGATGGTGACGTAGGGCGAAGGCCCTGTGCGGGTGCGTTGTTGGTCAAGGTCACGGTGACGGTGGACTGTCGGGTCGCGCCGGAGCAGTCGCCGGCGGTGTAGCTCAGGGAGCGGCCCAGGTAGTAATCCAGCTCCGCTAGCGTTGTAGGTCCGAGTTGTCGGTGGAACGGGGCACATCAACGCCGCAGCACCTGAGCCGAGCGCGCTGCGTGTACGCCCTCAGCCGAGCGCAGCGGCGATGCGTGGTTGCAGCTGGTCAGCCAGATACTTGTGTCCCTGATCGGTGAGGTGCACTCCGTCCGAGCCGACGAGTTTCCCGGTGTCGTTGACGAACCACTTGTCGGTCAAGGGGTCCACGAACACCGCGCCGGCCGCAGCAGCCTCGGCCCGCAGGGTGTCGCGCAAGCCTGTCACGTTGCTCGGCACGTTGTCGCTGGTCCACGACTGCCCGACCACGATCAATTTGGTGCCCGCGGCGGTCGACTTGATCTGGGCGTAGGTGGTGCGGGCCGCGGAGCGTACGGCGTCGCGCGACTGCTCGGAATCCGACGGGCTGGGGAACACGACGACCACGCGGTCGGCTGGCTTGACGGTCTGTGCCACCTGTTGGGCCAGCGCCACCCCTTCCCCTCCCGTCGGCTTGACGTAGCCGGCACTTCCCTGCGTAAACACCGAAAGGTCGATCGGCTTCCCGGCTGCCGCCAACGACTTGGCCACGAGCATCGTCCAGTTCGCTTCACCGAGGCCTCCGACGGCCGGGCCCCCGGAGTACGGATCCCCGAGGATCGCGACCAGGGCGGATGCACCCGAACCACCCGGGGAGGCGGTCGGCGCCGGTATAGCGGGTGTGGCAGTCGCCTGCGCCGGTGCGGCGGGTGTGGCCTGCGCGGGAGTGTAGGACGAGCGGTAGCCCGTATCCGCGGGCCCGCGGGTAGTTGCCGTCCGGTACATGACGGCGCCAGCGACGACAGCCACGACGATGAACACCCAGAAGGCGATGGTGCCGCGGTCCCGCGTGCGGCCAGTGGAGGCTCGGGGTGGCATTTTCGGCATGTCACGCATTCTCCCCTGGTGTCTCCTCGCACGGTACTGCGACCTGGCCGGACCCGAATCCGCGAGTAGCGCCGTCTGTGGGTGGGGTCGTCAGCGTGTGATATGCCGAAAGTGCCTGCCTCCGTCGGGAAATCATGGTTGCTGAGACCTGATCTGACCACGAGAGGAAGGCACCTTCCAGGTGAAGAAGTTACACGCTCGTAGCGGTCTCGCGAAGTTGGCTCGCCGTCGGGCCCGCCGCCGGGCCCGGTTCGGGGGCGCCGGACGCCTCGTTGACCGGGTCGGCGGGGGTGCTCGCAGTTGCTGAGCTGATGGACCGGCTCGGGGTGATCGAGGCCCGCGCCAGGGGGGTCACCGGGGGCGAGCTGGTGGCTGGTTTGGCGCAGAGTCAGCTGCTGGACGGCAAGTTCGTCGCTGCTCTGGACCGGCACCGGGCCGACGCTGCGCACAGATGCTGTCGGCGGTGCCCGCGGTGGCCTCGACCACCGCGGGCGGGTGGCCCCGCTGCTTCGGCCCGGACCGGGTCGCCGGCATCGAGGCCGGCAAGACCACCATCATCGCCCGCGGCTGGGCCCGGCTACCCGAGCAGCGGCGCACCGCGGTGCTGGCCGGGCGGGTGGGCATCGACCTGGACTCCACCGACGTGGAGGTCTACGGCCGCCGCAAACGCGGGGTGGCCATGTACCAGGGTCAGCGCGCCGGGCGCCCGCACCTGGCCACCTGGCCACCTGGGCGAACACCGGGCTCACGGTGGCCGCCGACCTGCTCACCGGGGTCCAGGACGTCCGCGCCCACAGCAGCGACCTGCTGCGTCAGGCGGTGGCCGCCCTCCCGGACGAGGCGCGGACCGGGTTCAGCGACGCCAACCGCACGGTGGTGCGCGCCGACGCCGGGTACTTCGCCGCCGAACTCGCCCACACCGCGATCGGGTTGAGCGCTGACTTCGCGGTCGCTGCGAAACGCAACCCCGCGATGTGGCGGGCCGCCGCCGCCATCGGCGAGCACGAGTGATCACCGGCGAACCGGATGAGCGGGGCGCAGGTCGCGGTGGCCGACTACGCCCCCGCCGGTTGGCCACCGGCCACCGACACCATAATCCGCCGGGTCCGCGTCGAGGCCGACCAGATCAGCACCGATGCCCGGTCGCGGCGGCGGCGCACCATCGACCGCCACCAGCTCGCCCTCGTCCTGGACGGGGTCGCCGACCACGGGTGGGCCACCAGCTTCATCGTGACCAACCTGTCCACCGGCGGGGCCGGGTCGACACCGCCACCGACGTCGAGACGTGATTTCGGATGCGTACCGACATCGAAGACCGCATCCGCGAAGCGGAGTTCGGGGCCGGCCAGATCCACCTGCTCTCGGGCCATACTAAGACCAACACCGTGTGGATGTGGGCTGCACTGCTGGCCGGGAACCTGTCCACCCTGCGAGCCCTCACCGGCATCGAGACCGGCAAACAGGGCCACGGCGACCGGCTCCGCCACCTGCTGCTGCGAGTGCCCGCCCGCGTCGTCCGCCACGCCCGCCGCCTCACCCTACGAACCCCCCGGTCACGACCTCCTGCACAAGGTCATGGCCGAACTGCGGGCCCTGCCCGCCCCCAGCGGCTGAACACCCAGGAACCCATTCCAGCGACCAGGAACCGGCAACCGCCGACCCGGGGGCGACACCCCGGGCGTCCAGCCACGCCCACAGCCCGAAACGAAGGCAGAGAAGCCCCGGCCACCAAGAGATCAAGTCGAGCCGGGCGCTACTCGCGGATTCGGGTCAGATCTGTGAGCACGTCGCCGTAGCCGCTGATCGCACGGCGTCGCGCGACTGCTCGGCGGCGCTGACGCTGTCGAACACGACCACGACTCCGTTGTCCGCCTTGACAGTCTCAGCGGCCACTTGGGGAAGTGGCGTCCCGGTCGCTCCCGACGGTTTGACGTATCCGGAGCTGCCCTGGGTGGCCACTGCGAACTGGACGGGCTTCCCGGCGGCGGACAGGGTGTTTGCGGCGATCCTCGTCCAATTTGCGTCTCTGGCGCCGCCTACGCCGGGGCTACCGGTGTACGGGTCGCCGAGGATCGCGACCGTCGCCGGCGCAGCGGATGGAGGAGTAGTCCCAGGTGCGGCCGATGCGGGAGTGGCCTGCGCGGGTGTGTACGACGAGCGGTACCCGGTGTCGGCAGGGCCGCGGGTGGTGGCTGCCCGGTACATCAGTGCCCCGGCCACTATGGCAACCAGCATGAACACCCAGCTTGCGACATTGCTTCGATTGAGTGAACGGCCCGGCGAACCACGACCCGGTTTCTTTGCCAGGCTGGGCATTCTGCCCTGTACCGCGACCGGTGCAAGCCTGTGGACGAGGGCGGCGATCAGCCGCAGTCACCGCGACAGCACCGCAGTGATGCATACCACATTCACTACCAGTGTTTCCCTGGAGTGCCGAGGGGGTTACTTACTACTTGTACTGGTGAGCCCGCTGTGTGATGCTGAGGTTCGTCGATCCGGGGTCGACGACACCCATTCGCAATAGGGGGAGTAGAGCCGAGCGATGAGTCATGTAGCGCGGCGCGACCGGATGGTGCGTTGGACCTGGGCACTGTTTGACGCGTTGATCTGGTGCGGGGCCGTGTTTCTCGCCTCCCTGTTGCGGTTTGACTTTGACATCTCCGATGTTGCCATCCGTGGCACCCTGTGGTTCGCCCTGGTGGCGATGGCCGCGCAGCTGATCGGTGGCGGCCTCGTGGGCCCCTACGCCGTGGGCCACCAGCGCGGCTCGTTCGAGGAGATCGTTGACGTCGCCAAGACCGTTGCGGTGGTCGGCACCGGCCTGACCATCTGGGCCTTGCTGCTGACCCCGGCCATGGTGCCCCGCAGCGTCCCGATCTCCGCCGCCGCACTCGCGCTGCTGTCGATGTTCGCCCTCCGCTACGCGGTCCGCGCCGTCAGCACCCACCGGTATGCGACCCGCATGAGTGAACGTCGCGTCATCGTCTTCGGCGCAGGTGAGGCCGGACGGCGGCTGACGCGGAACATGATCTATGACGGTGTCGCGTCGTTCACCCCGGTGGCCGTGCTCGACGACGACAGGTCCAAGGCTCGGCTGCGCATCGACGGCATCAGGGTGCGCGGCAGCCGGCGAGACCTCGCCAAAGTGGCGAGCGAGTACGACGCTACCGACCTGGTCATTGCGCTGCCCAACGCTGACGCCGCGCTTATCCGGGACATCACCGAGCGAGCCGAGGCGCTCGGCCTGCGCACCATGGTGTTGCCGCCGCTGCTGCAGATCATGGCCGGCCGGCCGACCACCAGCGACCTCCGGGACGTCAACCTCGGCGATCTGCTGGGACGTCGTCCCGTCGAGCTCGATCAGGCGGCGATTGCCGAACAGATCAGCGGCCGTAGCGTGCTGGTCACTGGTGCCGGTGGTTCCATCGGCTCGGAGTTGTGCCGGCAGATCGCCAGGTTCGGGCCGGCCAAGCTGCTGCTGCTCGACCGTGACGAGTCGGCGCTGCACGCGACACAGCTCACCCTTGCCGGGCACGGCTTGCTCGACGGAGACGACACGCTGCTGGTCGATATCCGCGACCGGGAGGCGCTGGGCCACATCTTTCAGCATCACCGGCCTGAGGTCGTGTTCCACGCGGCGGCGCTCAAGCACCTGCCATTGCTGGAGCGCTATCCGCTCGAGGCATGGAAGACCAACGTCGTGGGCACGCTTAACGTGTTGAGGGCCGCCGAGGAGGCGGGTGTGGGCACCTTCGTCAACATCTCGACCGACAAGGCCGCCAACCCCTCTTGTGTGCTCGGATACAGCAAGCGGGTCGCCGAGCGGCTCACCGCAGACTTCGCTCGGCGCAGCATGGGGCGGTTTGTCAGCGTGCGCTTCGGCAATGTGCTGGGCTCGCGCGGGTCCGTGGTACCGGCGTTCACCGCGCAGATTGCCCAAGGCGGCCCGGTGACGGTGACCCACCCGGAGGTGAAGCGCTTCTTCATGCTCATCCCGGAGGCCTGCCAGCTCGTTCTGCAGTCCGCCGCCATCGGCTCCGACGGAGAAGTCATGGTGCTCGACATGGGCGAGCAGTTGAAGATCGTCGAGGTCGCCAACACACTGATCCGATTGTCGGGGCGCACCGACATCGAAATCTCATTCACCGGGCTGCGCGCAGGGGAGAAGCTGGCCGAGGAGCTGTTCTATCCGGGGGAAAACCGCGAGCAGACGGCTCACCCGTTGGTGTCCAGCGTTTCGGTGCCAGTGATCGATAACGACATGGTGCGCGGCATGGTGCACTCCAGCCACGCTGATGCCGCGGGCTGGATGCGTGAGCGCGCGATGGGCAGCATGGAGCCGGTCGGCTGATGTCTCGGATCTTCCTGTCCAAGGCTGATATCAGTGCAGTTGAGGAGGCTTTCGTTCTCGATGCCGTGCGTTCCGGCTGGGTAGCGCCCCTCGGCCCACACGTCGACGCCTTCGAAGCGGAGGTTGCCGAGCGGGTCGGCGTGGCGGGGGCGCTTGCGCTTGCTTCCGGCACGGCGGCATTGCATCTGGCCCTGCTAGAGCTCGGCGCACGCCCCGGTACGGCGGTAGTCGTGTCCAGCATGACCTTTGTGGCCTCGGCCAACGCAGTGGCCTATACCGGTGCGTCGCCGGTATTTGTCGACGCTCAAACCTCCGACGGCAACGTCGACCCTCAGCTGCTCATCGACGCGGTCGACACGCTCCAAGCGGAGGGCACCACCATCGCCGCCGTGATGACCGTTGACCTGTTCGGCCGCTGCGTCGACTACGACCAGGTCGTCGCCACACTAGCCGCACGAGGCGTCCCGCTGCTCGAGGATGCTGCTGAAGCTCTCGGTGCCAGCTACCGCGGAAAGCCGGCGGGATCGTTCGGGCGGGCGGCGGCGTTGTCCTTTAACGGCAACAAGATCATGACCACCTCCGGCGGCGGCATGCTGCTCAGCGATGATCTCGAGCTGCTTGAGCGGGCCCGGCACCTATCCACCCAGGCTCGCGAGCCAATGCCGTACTACGAACACAGGGAAGTCGGCTACAACTATCGGCTGTCCAACATCCTCGCGGCTCTGGGTCGTGGCCAGCTGACGCGCTTGGACGACATGATCGCGCGCCGCCGAGCAATTCGACAGATGTATGCCGAGGGGCTGGTTGACGTTCCCGGCGTCCGTCTGATGGGTCGCGATAGCGACTGTGGCGATACCCAGGACAACTGCTGGTTGACCACGATTGTGCTCGATCCCGCGGCCACTCCTGTCACGGCTGCTGCGCTAATCAAGACGCTGGAAGCCGCGGACATCGAGGCGCGACATCTATGGAAGCCGATGCATCTGCAGCCAGTGTTCGACGGCGCACGGTCGTTCGTCAACGGCACGTCTGAGCATCTCTTCGACAACGGCGTCACTCTGCCCAGCGGCTCAGTCCTGACCGATGATGACGTAAACCACGTGGTCACCACCATTCGCGGCGCACTGGTATAGACAGGCAGGGTGCGCCGGAATATGCGAATTCTCATCATCAGTCAGTGGTTCGACCCTGAACCGACCTTCAAGGGTCTGCTGTTCGCGCGGGAGCTGCAGAGGCTTGGGCACGACGTCGAGGTCCTAACCGGATTTCCCAACTATCCCGGCGGACGGGTCTACGACGGGTACCGCATCAGAGCGTTTCAGCGAGAGTGCATCGACGGGATCCCGATCCTACGAGTTCCACTCTTCCCGAGCCACGACAGCTCCGCCAAGCACAGACTGCTCAACTATCTCTCCTTTGCGGTCACGGCAACGGCGGGGATGTTCTTCGTACGCAGGCCAGACGTCGCCTACATCTACCACCCCCCGGCGACAGTTGGTCTCCCCGCTGTGGCGATGAAGTGGCTCCGCGGTGTTCCGTACGTGTATGACGTGCAGGACCTCTGGCCAGACACCCTCTCGGCAACCGGGATGATCAACAGCCGGAACGCCCTCGCAATCGTCGGCCGCTGGATGCAAGGGATCTACCGAGCGTCGTCCCACGTTGTTGTACTTTCGCGCGGATTCAGTACCGCACTGTCGAACCGAGGTGTCCCCGCCGAGAAGCTTCGGATCATCCACAATTGGGCGGACGAGTCCCAAATCGACCTCCGGCCCAGCACCCCGGAGCGAGCCAGGGAGCTGGGTTTCGAAGGCAAGTTCAACATCGTCTTTGCCGGCACAATGGGGAAGGCGCAGGACCTCAGAACCGTCCTCTCAGCGGCGGGCATGCTCCTGGACGAGCCAACGGCCAGATTCGTGCTGATCGGCGGCGGAGTCGAGGTCGACGAACTGCAGCGAGAAGCGACGTCAATGGGTCTGACCAACGTCGTGTTCCTGGCGAGGCGGCCGGTCCACGAGATCGGCGAGTTCCTCGGACTCGCGGAGGCGCTTCTCGTACACCTCAAGGACGACCCGCTATTCGAGATCACCATCCCCTCGAAAACACAGGCGTACCTGATGGCCGGCCGACCATTGCTCATGGGCGTGCGTGGAGACGCCGCAGACCTGGTTCGGCAGGCAGCTGCGGGTCTCACGTTTGATCCGGGTCAGCCAGAGCAACTGGTGGCGGCAGTTCGCTCCCTGATGGCGATGAGCAACGTCGATCGATCGAACCTAGGTGCAAACGGTTCTGCGTTCTACCGCGAAAATCTGGCTATGGCCGCGGGAGTCAAGCGATTCGAAGCAGTGCTGGGTAGCGCCCGGCTCACCCGGCCCCGGTTCACAATCGTCAAACGCGGGCTTGATGTCGGTATCGCCACGGTGGCCTTGGCTGTGCTCGCCGCACCCGTGGCGGTGCTTGGTATGTTGATCCGCAGGAAGCTCGGCTCGCCGGTTCTGTTCCGGCAGACGCGCCCCGGAAAGGACGCCCGCCCGTTCGAGATTGTCAAATTTCGCACCATGACTGATGACTGCGACCCTGACGGTGTGTTACTCGCCGATGCTGCGCGGCTTACACCATTCGGCGCAAAGTTGCGCGCGACAAGCCTCGATGAGCTTCCGGAGCTGTGGAACGTCCTCAAGGGAGACATGTCGCTGGTTGGTCCACGACCGTTGCTCACTCGATACACGGAGTATTTCTCTAGCGACGAGCGGCTGCGGTTCATGGTCCGCCCTGGGATCACCGGATGGGCTCAGGTCAACGGCCGAAACACGCGCTCTTGGGACGACCGCCTCGGCATGGACATTTGGTACGTGCGGAATCGAAGCTTACTGCTCGACGTGAAGATTCTCTGCGTGACTCTTGGTCGAGTCGTTCGTAGGTCTGGCGTGGTCGTGGATCCAGAGTCGGTGATGCTCAATCTCGATGACCAGCGCCGGAAGCCGGTGAAAATGAAATGATCTATCGGTATATGCAGTCCGCAGACCTTCCAGAGGTGGCAACTCTCCTGCGAAACTCGTTCAGCCCGCGGATGCGCCCGTACATGGCATATACCCAGCACGGTATTGGTAGCTTCTTGGCGGCCCGGCTCGCACACCCGCAGTCTTTTCCGCAGCAGTTCTTTGGTGTGGCCACGGGCGAAAGCGAGCGGGTGCTCGGCTACGCTGAGTTCACCATGAATTCACAGACCGAAGCCCACCTCTCTTACATCTGCGTCAGCGAGGACGCTCGACGTCTCGGAGTGGCAAAAGGGCTCATCGCACACTTCTGCGAATCGCGCACCGGAATGAAATACATCGGGCTGGACGTATTCGCCGACAATTCCCCTGCTGTGAACCTTTATCGCAAACTGGGATTCACGTCGACGGGAGAAGGAACTACTTGGCTGTCGCGGAGGTTGCCGCCAGCCTCTGCGGAGCTGAAGGTCTCACACTTGACTACGGCATGTGCCGCGCACGGGGTCTACGGTTTTTGCGAGTTTCACGTTGAGTGGAACGACCGCGAGATGAAGCTGGGTAGGATCGGAGTGGAAATACTGCGGTGCTTCAGCCTGGAAGAGTTTGGGAACCACAATTTGCTTGCGGCGGTGAGGGCAACTTTCCCTGACGTCACGCAGGCACTGGTCATAGTAGCCAACGGTGATCTCGATGCGGAGGACACGATCTGTCCAGTAATCGTCGAATCGACGAGGATGAAGGTGCGGGTGGGGACCGTTATGGATCGTTTGTCAGGTAACGCATGAGACCGGGCCCCAAGTTCGCCGTTGGCGAGGAATGCGGGTGGCGCACGGCCTTCTTCTACCGGTCAGTTCGGGAGGGAATGCGCGATTTGCTGATTGACACCTCGAAGGTCGGCTCAGACGGAGTGCTCCAGCTGGTTTTCACCGGGTGGTCGCCGAGGGAAGGCAGCGGGGTCTTCGATCCGGTACGTTCGCTCGACTTGGACGTGCGCTTTTACGGCCTGCCGGACGACTTGAGTGTCGATCGGGATGAGCTGACGGCGCTCGTCTGTACTGGTAGGTACAAGGTGTTGGTCATCATTCATTATTTCGGCCGATCAGTCGGCCAGATGTCGGAGATCCGTCAGTTGGCGGACGAATGGAACGTCCTCGTCGTGGAAGATCTGGCCCACGGCTTCGTCACGTCACTGATCGGCCGTGGGGCTGGCCAACACGGCGACATGAACCTGTACTCGCTACACAAGATGTTCCCTCTTCCCATCGGCGGCATGGCCTCTTACAGCAGTGGCGCTGTGGTGGCGAAGCAGCACTCGACGATGCCGGAGCTGGCCCTCGAGTTAGTGTCCTACGACTGGCATCAGATCAGTTCACGCAGGCGGCAGAATTTCCAGTCGTTGACGCGGCGCCTGCAGCAGCTCCCGCAGTGCGGTGATTTGTTTCGCCTGCTGTGGCCCGAGTTGGGGGCGAGTGACGTTCCCCAGACACTTCCGGTCTTCATCACCGGAGGCGGCCGTGACGGTATTTATGCGTCGATGAATGCGGAGGGCTTCGGGATGGTAAGCCTCTATCACACCCTGATCGAGGAGGCGCGTGCCGCACACCCTCGCCTGGAGACCGTCTCGCGCCACATCATCAATTTTCCTGTTCACCAAGATGTCCGAGAGGAAGGTCTGGAACGTCTGGTAAACGGATTTGAGGCCAGCGTGCAGCGGCGATGACCCCGTCCCCCAGGGCTCCGGCAAAGTCGTATTTCAGTAGGTCAGCAGGAGTGTGATTGGGCGGTGTGGGTTGCGGCTGTGATGTCGTAGGGCGGCGGCGATGCTGGTC
>JAABUO010009652.1_pt1 | contig 10782 bp, 16 predicted proteins | sample 5559291 | NCBI WGS metagenome assembly JAABUO01 (sample SAMN10711878, study PRJNA513372) | rock metagenome | isolation source: Antarctica rocks | place: Antarctica: Victoria Land, Finger Mt sud
TGTGCTTGCAGTGCAGGCTCCATGTTTAGCTGATCCCCGCTGCCTTTCAAACAGGCGGAAGAAGTATAGCAAGAGAGTGCCGCATGCAAGCTCCCCTGGATGTCGGAAAACGAATGATTGTGTGAAGAAATGTAGATACGCAGGAGGACGCCTGTGGAATCCGTGAGCAGCTTGCACTATCACAGAGGAGGAGATGCTGGTAGCCAGCACGAACTTCGTCACAGGTGCTCCGGCAAAACCAGCAGCCCCGGCATTCATGCCACTACCTCAACTGCCTATATCCGTAGTCCCTAGACAACGAAAGAGCAGCGCGAACCGAGCGTGGTACGCGAAAAGTCAGCACTTAGTAGCACGCAGACGGCGATGGTGATGGCCTGGGTTGGCGCTCAGCAAAGAGCACGGTTGTGGATAGCCTGAGCAATGAGATCACTTGTCACCTGTGCAAGAATTTTATCGAGACTGGTGCATCTTTCAAGCAGTCCATCTTGACTTCTGACGAAGAAGATGATTCGGGTCAATTCGAGAAAACAAATTCACGACGGCTCGATCCCCAAGGGGTAAGAAGTTCTGCAGTACTAGCAGTACTACCAGTACTACCAGTACTAGCTTAGCTGAGTCTATGCCGGCGTATCCAAATAGGCAAACGCATGCAATTGCTTCACTCTGCCGCCAGTGCGTGATCACAGCTTGCAGTGCCGAATTGCAACCCTGGATACACATAATGAGGTCAACCCAGCAGACAGTAACAGTCACCTTTCCAGCCAGCGTATTCAAGACAATATGATTCAAAAGGCGCATGCTCATGACCGCAAGCCAATTGGTGATTATTACAGTGGCTAGCGCAGATTAACTCAGGAACCAAAAGGTACAAACATTCCAATTCTTCGCAAACTGTTGGCAGTCACTGGAAACTGCACAACGATGCAAGATGACATTGAGAGCTTGATGACAATTGTGATGTGGCTTCAACTTTGCAAGGAGGTGACAACGTGGTGCACAGTTACACCCATAGTACAGCTCAATATTGAGTTTGACACTACAAGGTCGAAAGCGAGCGTTACTATTTTGTAACGGTAACAATTGCAATTGCATGCAAATGACACAGCCTGCGCGCATTGCGCCACATCCTTGCCCAACACGACTTGAGAATGTCGACACCTGAGCAGGACAGTCCCGACATCTGGTCCAGCGCGGTGGGTTCAGCAGCCAAACGTGATCAGTATCGTGTTTCGAACGTCCGGTGTTGCTGTATAGTCGTCGTCGCGGGTCGGTGCAACTTCTTGATTTTCTGGATTGCTGCAGGCTCACAACAAGGTGCCTGATGACGCCTGGGAATACCACACGAGAAAGGCGTTGAACGATGCTGCATACAAAGGCCTAGATTATGTGCCGTACAGCTCCACAATGCCTGTGCAGCCGAAGACTGATGAGCCAAAGTTTATGTGGGTACGTATGTTGTTTCAATCTGCAGACCGCGACGATGGTTAAACTTTACAAGCTAGATGACTTTCTGCTCTCTACAGAAGAAGAAGGGCGCACACTAAGGGTGTGCGAAGGGAGAATCTGAGAATGGAGACAAGCTTGTAAACTCATCACAAATTGATACATATGGCAGGCACATCCTCCATTTATAGCATGCAATCCAGTCTACTTTGCGGTATACATATATGGTTGAATGCCGCAGGACATGTGTCACACACAGGGCTTTGAGGAGTTGGGCTATTTGCATACACCTAAGTCTGCATTACCTTCAATTCACCTACAGACCTGTGCGACACGAGTGAAGCTGTGTCTATGTCAACCTATGTAACATGTCATTTGTCTACAGCACCTGGGTTGGTGGAATCTGCAATTCCTTGTTGACAGGTGAAGCAAGGTACTGGTTGAGAAGGGCCCGAAGCTCCTGGTTTGCTTGCTGCATCTGCTCTACCTGCAACCACAGCACATGCTTATGACATGATTAATGAGGACTGCCAATACAGTGTCACTGAGTGCAAATGCTGGGGGACAGATGCACTGCTGTCAGGGAGTGCTGCAATATGCTTGGATGGCGTGTTCTCAGCGATGCAAACATCCACAGAACACGCATGATGTGTCAATCTCAAGTGTTCACTGAAGTCCATGCTGTCATTGGCCCAACATCCTTTGCCAATAGTCCCCCAAGTGGTGACGCCCTACCTCTCGCAATCCTGATGCTCTGTCCTTCAGCAGCTGATGGTAGCTCTGCAGATTCTTCTCTACGGCACCATATACCCTGCACAGCTTGTCATCCACCACATTGCCAAGCCTCTGCCAGTACTCCTGTTCTTGCTCTATGGCACGCCGACTCAAACCAGGGTTGGCGCCCATAGATTTGGACAACGACTGGCCTGCATGTCCAATCCACTGATACCACTACCAACAGCACCAATCTTGGAATTTGCTTTGCTGTTTAGTCATCAGCAATTTGATGATGGTGAGCTACAGCTTGACTGACTACGTCTGAACATGGTCTGGACGGCAAGCTGCAGGCCACATGTACATGTTTGGCGACAGTAGGGCAAGCTCGAAGCAACAAACCAGACACAATGTAACAAATGTAACAAATGAACAATGATAAGGGACTCTGCAAGACAACGTCAGCAGCTATGACACATATGAATATATGAACATGTCTTCAACTACAACTGCAGCTACACATCAAAACAATGCATATCGCTACCATCTGCAGGTCCCTGATGAAATGTTGTGGGCCGCAAAATTCAGCAATCTCCTGACCTGCCAATCCAATGGTGGGCGCTGCTGCAGCTCCGCCGTTTTCTGCCTCCACAAAGTCATGCAGTCTACTGACTGCGTCTGCTGGGTGGATCAATGTGGGGTCACCCATGCTCTGTGACCCCGCCCCATCAGGCTCACCCACAGACAGGGCTGCCATGAGGGCATCAAACGGCGCCCCATCAGTCACCCCTAGGGCCTTCACAACTGACTCAGCATGGATCAGCTGCTCATCCTGGTGCTTAGGTAAGCTGGCCAGCATCTTGTGTGCCTTGGAATCTACCAGGAAGCCGGCCTCGTCACATAGCAGCTGCAGGGCTCCAAAGTAGGTGGGCTCCTGCAGCCTGGTGGTCACCTCATCCTGACTAATGGCTTCTTCAGCTGCCTGTTCTTCTTCCTCTGCAATCATAGAGCGCATGGCTTCATTGCTCAAAAGTCTGGATGGTAACAATCTGAGTGTCTAAAATGCCAGCAAGCAGCCTTGCCCGGCACTGGCTCGACGCATCCCTGCATGTGGCTGCTGCTGGACTGTTTGTGTCCGGCCTCATTCCACTAAATATGTGCATGGCAGCAATCTGCTGTAATGCCTCAAGAAAACAAAGGGCACCAAACAAAACCTAGACTCTGCATGATCAGACATGTTGTTCTCCAGGCAGACGCACATTACACTCCAAGCAGTGAGGATAAAGCAAGGATGAAACATGCTGGCATCATGGCAGCCCCAATAGCTGAAATCAGGCCCTCAAATCAGTCAAAGGTGCAAAAGACTGTGCACCAGAAATGCTTAAAGTGTCTACCAATTTGCTGTGGCTATCTGAATGGGTACTGTGCCCCCAACATCAGTCACAAAGGCATATTCCAGATGCTGAATTGACTAGCCAATGTCCCCTAATTGAGAGGGATGAGTTGAGACTGACCATCAGGCATCTCTTCATTCTCGCCGATCTCACTGCCAGCCTTTTGACTGCTGGTCTTCTTCCTGGAGTTGCCCAGCGTACGGGTGGCCTGAGGGCTGTGGGGCCCTGCCAGCAGGGCATCTTCATCTGGCCCCCGCCACTGCCACCCCAGCTGCTGCTCATGGATGACGCGATCAGCTGCCAGGAGCTTGTGTGCCACCGCGTGCACCTCCTCTTGTTTCATTTGCCATATCTGTTCCACAAAATACAACAGGTTGTGATTCTTCATACATGCTATGGCAGGGCCTTCTGTACTCTGCATGCACCTCTCCTTACTTCATTTGCCAGATCTTCATCACCATCATAGTGACTGCTTGTATGCTGTATATGTTTGCAGTGCACGAAAGGGACAGTGTGCACAAACGCGTGCACCTCCTGTTTGCCAAATCAGTAGCATACGTCTGGTTTCCTCTCTTGCCACACCTGGGGTGTCAGTCGGAGACTGTTTATAACCCATGCATATACTACATGCCTTCAAGCACATGGCATGCGATAGGCTTGCTCAGCGCAGTGATGTGTCATGTGTCACATGGACCACTGATGGCCACAGATCATTCTGGTAGTGTCCCAACTGTCTGCTATTCCTTTCAGTAGTTTGCTGACTGTCTACAAATCAGTTCAGTAGGTTCCTCAGTGTCTGCCATCCATGCAGCATTTTCCTGAATGTCTACAATCCACTGTCCATAGTAACAGGCAACAGACAGGCTGAAGAGGTATGCGCTCAAGCAGCCAGGCACATGCACAATCAAACCGACAGGCACGCAGACCAGCCACGGATGACACATAGCTGGACAGACAGAAGTGTGTGTGTCAGAAGAATGTGACTGACCGCCTGGTACTTGTTGAGGTCAGCCTGCTGGAAGTGGCTGAACTTGGCCTGCAGGTCCTTGAAGTGCTCTGTGATGCGCTTGTACTCCTCCGTCAGTCGCATGTTGGCCTCAGCAAACTTCTTCTCATGCTGCGAGTAGCGTTGCTGCAGGCAGGCACACAAAGGGGTGCATGCAGTGGTAATGATTATCTGCTGGGCTGCATTTGTGATCGCCAAGGCATGGTCATGTGACGTGACACCTGCCACTTGGTGATGCAGTCGCGATGCAATGCAGGTCAGAAGATATGCAAAGGCTGACAGTGCTTGACTTGAGGCATTGTGTTGTGCTTGCTAGGCCCGCTCGGTGATGATGGCCTGCATGTCACACCCAAGCAGGGCTGTGCTTCAGGGTGGAGAAGCTCCAGAAGCTCTAGAAACGAATACATGTAAATTTTTGGTTTGAGACTTGAGAAGAACAAGCTAAGCTGCGGTTGGCAGCTGTGTGATACCATGAGGGTTGACAGGAGGTCTCTCTGCTTGGAGATCTTGCGCTTCTGCTGAGTGATGGTGGCCTGGTTCTCAGCATCACGCTCCAGCAGCACTCTGTAGTTATAGTCCAGCTTCTCCTGGTTCAGCTGGTAGGCTGCTCTCATGGACTCCAGGTGCTGCTCCAGGGTCTGAATATCTGTCTCTAACCTGCAAGACACGTATATCCATCAAAGAAAGGCTGAATATGGCTCTACTTTGAGAGGCTCAAGCTGCTTCAGGGTCTGAATGTCCGTGTCCATGCTACAGGACAAGTGTGTGCATCAAGCAATGACCAGATATGGTTGACAACATGTGAAGTTCAGGCTGCCTTTGGGTGTGAGGTCCAAATTTTCAGCACGTCTGCACTGTGAAGCCATCGTGCAGGAATAGTGCGTGCTGAGCCGTTTCTTGTATGCTTGATATCATGGGCAGTAGCTGAGACAGCATGTGGTAAGTGAGCCAAGCTGGCAATGCTGATTAGAAAACAGGCTGCTGACTAGAAAAAAGAAAAAGGCAAACAGTATTTTACGCTTCTCAGCGATCATAGCGGGAGCCTCCTAAGGCAGTAGCCCGCAGCTAAGGCTGCTGACTGCCTGTGTGTTAGCAGGTTGTGCACTCCTGCAACAGCTCTTCAGAGATACTGTCAAGTGACAAAAAGCAGAGCTTTGGAATGCAGACATGCAGCACGCCGAGTCTATTGGCTTGGCGCAGGGTTGTTGAATGAAGCAGGGTGTAGGCTTAAACTCTAAAGCCTGAATGTTGAGTATGACCACACCTGACTTTGAGCAGGTTGTAGTCCTCAGCATCAGCACAGCGCAGGTCTTCCAGCTGGCGCTCATAGGCCTCAGCAGCCGCCATGTAGCGCTCCAGGAAAGCCTGCTCTGCACTGCTGCGCTTGTCGAACAGCCCCTCCACCTCAGCCCTGTTGCTCTTCACTACCTCGGCCCTTTCCTACATTCATTCAGAGAGGATTGGTGGGATGACTGATTCAAACAATGGACAACTTTCCTGATCCATCGACATCAAGCCTGTCCGGTGATTGCTCTGACAAAGACAACAGGAGCTCATCATGCATACATTTGCACATGCTGACCACCTGGTGTCTCAACATGTACACAACATCAAGGTCTGTAGCTTTATCCACAAATCTGTCATGCTTTGCCAAAGGCATTATGCTCACCTGGTATCCTTGTATAAAGTCCTGCCGATTCCCTCCATTGCAATGTCAAGTGCTTGTGCAACAGATACACCCTGACATCAGACCTAGAACACACACCTGCATGTATGCATCATCAATCTGTGCCAGCTCATTTCTGTATGCCGTCTGCATCTCTTCCAGCTGTTTGCCCATGTTCAGCAGCAGCAGATCCACATCCTCCCCTTGCTGCTTCAGCATGCGCACGTACTCATCGTCCTTGTCGTGGAGCTGTGAGCGCATGGCAGCCACAATGGCGTCCTTGGAGGCAATGATCGTGTCACAGGCGGCCTGCTGACTCAGCATCTCCTGGTGCAGCTCTTGAGGCACTTCTAGGCGGAAGAGGTGGCCCCACCGGCTGGCCACTTCTGCATTGAGCTGGACACTTGACTCTGCCTCTGTCAACAGACGCTCCCGTAGCACCTATGGACACAGGACAGAATGTGCGATATCTGCTGCACCACAATGAACTCTGGATGCCGCCTAGTTTCATGTCAACTCAAGCAAAGTGACACATTTACAAGCAGGTTTGCTTTGCAGGTCCAATCACATGACGCGGCTCTTGTCATCAGAGGCTTTTGCAGCAATTGATTGAACACTGAATGTTGTGTGGTCTGACTCTGACAAGAGCAATTTTGCCACTTGTGCGTGGAGCTGGACAGGTGGGTGTACTACATCTGGACAGATCCAGGAAATGAGCTATTGTTGAGAAATGGTCAGAAATAATGGCATTTGAGTCAGCGGGACTGCTTCTGCTGCGTTGAGCTTTGGCCTTTGGCTGGTCATCACAAGCAGTCCTGCTTGTCCAGGGGTAGCCTGGTTCACTCATGCTGTCTCAACCATGATGCACTCTGCTGATAAGATGTGATGCTGCATGGTACAGCAGCATGCCGTGTTGACAATGTGATACAGTGACAAACACTGCTGACAAGGCTGACTGCTGCTGCTGCTGTTGATTGCACTTCTTCCCAATGTTTGCATGAGCAATCTTGACTAGCAGTGCTGATAGCGTCACAATGCTAGTCATCCATGAGAGTTATTGATGTCATGCTTTTGAGCATGTTATGGCAGATGGTGACAATCCAGGTGACCAGCACTGTCACCTTCTGCTGAAAATGAACTAGATACCTGACATCTTCAGGTCAGGAAAGTCAATCTCAGGTGCTGCGTAGATGTGGTTACCTGCCTCTCCTCTTCTTCTTTGCTTCTGCGTTGTGACTCTTGCTCATCTCCTGTGACACGCACAGCGCTGACATCCAGGTCCCTCTCAGTTTTGAGCTTCAGCAAGCGGCTGCGGCTGTCACTCACTTGCTGACGTCCCTTCCCAAGCTCCTCCTTGCTCACAGTTTTGTCATCTCCTGTTTCAAGTTGGACGTTACTAAGGGGAACCACACAGAGCAGCATGACACTGATGGTTGATAGGTAAATGCATCTGATGCAGACTTGACTCAGCACATGTACTCAGGAATGCTGAGCCATACCTGTGGCCTCGCCAGCATGCAGTGTTGCTATCTTCTCTGCAATCCTGGATCTCCTCGCCGCGATCCTCTGCTCCCTGAGCATTTCCCATTCGCAAGGATACAATGTGGTCAAGCAAGGGCCGTCGTGAATTAGCGAAAAATACTCCTCTTACCTGGCTGAAGCCACTGGAACCTCCTCCTCCATACTTGGTATTACCAATCTTTACACTGGGAGCCGGTAATCAAAGCTGACTGACTTCAACCAGTTGTTGCGAAGCTTGCCTTGCCCTTCCAAGGAGCCGCTCACACCCGAGCGCAGTTAACAGGCATGCAGCTTACAGTCTTGGCAAGTCTATCCTGACTCGACTGGAAGCTCTCACGACAAGGACGCTGCCTGTACCTGACTCTCACGACGCGACGTGGCTGAGGCGAAATGTATACGAGCAGAACTTTTGTTGCAGTATGTCTGCACACAACCTATCGAAGTCAAGGAATCTAGCCCAATGGTTCCGGAGCAATGCAGCAGCGAAATTGGTGAGACTGGCAGGGCAGCTGGCAGCGCGCTCGAGCAAAGCATCGGGACTGTCAAGGCAATCTCAAGTCAGCAGCACAAAATTGGATCTGATCGTGCAGACGTGACACGTAATCGCACTATGTATGAAGCATCAGAAAGTTGATCGTAGACTTCACCACCCGACTTCTTGGCTGACGGCAAACATGTGAAGCGAAAAGGCTGCTGACAAGTATGGATAAACCTGAGTACAAGAACGTGCTGGAAGCTCTGAACTCCTTGATTTCAGAAAAGCCAAAAGCTGGGGACAAGCAAGCATATGAAGCAGCATATGAGTCCGTGCAAACCTATCTCGAGGTACTCAATCTCATGCTGTTGGTAAGACTTACTACAGCTGAATATAATACGCCACACATTTGCTCATCCATAATGACAACAAGCATGCATGTTGCAGAGATTGGACTTGGTGTCAGAACTGACCAAGCTCAAAGTCATTCATGTAGCTGGCACCAAAGGAAAGGTATGTTGCAGCACTACTTTGATTGCCATACTGCTTTAGAGGGAACCCCTACAGTTATGTCTGGTGCCATGACAGGGATCAACATGCGCAATGGTAGAAAGCATGCTGCAGCAGTGCGGCTACAAGACTGGATTGTTCACATCGCCACATCTGGTGGATGTCAGAGAACGCATACGCTTGCAAGGGTCAGTTTGCTCCTTAGCTTTCCTGAAAGCAGTTCTTGCATTGCAGTGCCCAATCTAAGTGCTGTCACGCTATTGGGCACTGCTGTTACTCTTTGTCGGGATTCAGAACACATCGGACATCATACAGGCATTGACTTGCAGGCGGCCTATAGCAATACCGACGTTCATCAAGCACTTCTGGTGGTGTTTCAACAACCTGAAAGAGTATGCTGACGCACATCCAGGCATGCCAGCATATTTCAGATTCATGACCATTCTAGGTGAGACAGTGTCCTGCAATGCACGCAATGCATGCCAGTGCAGGCTGTGTGAGGATACTTAGTTTGCTGCATCACTGACATGCAACACCCTGTCTGTGGAGTCTCAGCTGCAAGGCAAAAGACTCAGGTGGCTAGGTCATGTTTTCCGGATGCCTAATGATAGATTGCCTAAGAAGCCTTTGTTTGGTGAAGTCGAGGGGCTTTGCCCACCTGGCCGACCTAGGTAAAGACTCAATGATGTTGCGTTACGTGATTGTCAAAACTGTCGAATTAGTAGGCCTTATAGGGATGCACAAGACAGGCTGCTTTGGAGAGACAAGACTTGTGCTGTATGTACCTAGCTCATCATGAGCTGGAAAACGTTTTTATTATTACTATGATTACTGGGTAAAATTTAGGTAGTACCTGGTATGGCGTCCACATTGTGCGCAATGACACATCTATCCTATCTCAGAGCATGATCACGTGTTACAGCTCTGAAGGTGTTTCTGGAGGAGAAAGTGGACGTGGCAATCCTAGAAGTGGGTGTTGGTGGGCGACTGGACGCCACCAACTGCATACCCAAGCCTATTGTATGCGGCGTCACCTCCTTGGGCTTTGACCATGTTGAGCTGCTAGGCCATACCTTGCCGGTATCTTGCTCTGCTCTGTCATGAACTGCAAGACTGCGACACTAGGAAACATTGCACCAAAACCACACTTCGGCACGCTTTGCATGCAACCTCACCTCCTGAAAGGTGTTGCCCCTGCTGCACTTGCTCCTCACGCTGTTCCTGCCATACTTCCTGCCATGCTTGGTAGTTATGCTGTTCTGGAATTGCATGTGTGCTGGGTGTGCTGTAAAAACTGACCCTGCTGACACGCACACTTTTCTTTGCATTTGAGCTTTGCGCCTTTGGCAGCAGGATCACTCCCAGCTCTACCCCATCCCCTCCATCTGGATCAGTGTCCTGTCTGTGAGAGCTGCTCCTGTAGCACAAAGTGTGCTTCAAGCATTGTGCATGCAGCTGCACATCTGCAGATACCATGCTGTGCTATGCAGCACACAAGAAGCCAACTTGCAGTACCAGTGTTGTTTGGGTCTGTCTTGCACACAAGTGGGCACCTGACTTGCTGCTGCCATGGTTAGCTGGGATCTTTGTGCATAACCTGGATGTGTGGCATGTAGGAGATTGCGAGGGAGAAAGCTGGAATATTCAAAAAGGGCGTACCCGCTTTCACAGTTCAGCAACCAGTGGACGCGCTTCAAGCCCTGCTGGTCAGTGCTCTGTACTGCAATGCTCAGTGCAGAATCTTGACAAAGCGGCCAAGTGCTGTTGAATCCCTCAGCTTTTATTGATCCCAAAATGTCTGCATTTTTTCAAAAACATCCATCCTGCAGTGAAAATCTAAACTCAGAAACGCCTGGGGACAGTAAACATGCGTTTTCACATTGGGGACATGTTTTAGGTCTCAAGTAGTACACATGTCATGCGCATCATGCAGCTGGAGGTCTCAGTCAACACATACAAACTGGGTGCCAAGGTTCAGCACATACAGTTATACAGCACAGATTGAATTCCTGAAGGCTTTGTCAAAACTTGCCCACGCTATGCTCTGCAGGAG
>JAABUO010009653.1_pt1 | contig 10781 bp, 10 predicted proteins | sample 5559291 | NCBI WGS metagenome assembly JAABUO01 (sample SAMN10711878, study PRJNA513372) | rock metagenome | isolation source: Antarctica rocks | place: Antarctica: Victoria Land, Finger Mt sud
CAGTGTTCGCAAACCCATCTGACACGAGCAATCTGCGGAAGTTGTTGAAGTGCCTTTTGATGTACCACATGGACATTGAAAACATCTGCTGGTCGTGCCGTTGCGAAGTAAAATCCACAGACAAATCCGTAACCAACTTCACTCAACATACGCAGTATGAGGATGGTGTTCCTGTTGGTACTGCACAAGTTCCAGAAGGACAAAGGCTTGTCGGGCGCAACTATGTATGCACAAACTGCTTCCGTTCCTGGTATAGAACTTGGTGCAGTAATCCCTTAGCTAATAATGATCATACAATTTTAAAGCTTGGACTAGACAGCTTTCACTCCCGCGACGGGTCAGGACACATGATTTGCCCGACTTGTGGTAATGCGTGACATAGAGGCTTAGTAAGAACTTGGAGGAAACCCAATGGCAATTGCAACGGAAGCGCCCGCGCCGGCGCTGACGAATGAGCTGACGTATGAACTGACATATGAAGCGTATATGGCGGAGCCGACGGTCTATGGACGGTACGACATTGTCAATGGAGTGAGGATTTTTATGCCCGGAGCGACTTGGGATCATCAGGAAATTGCCCTGAACTTGGGGGAACTGCTGCGCGGGTATGCCCGAAGCAGCGGCGTCGGCAAAGCCAACATCGCGCCGTTTGACGTGCTGATCCGGCGCACCCCGAAGCTGCAAACACGGCAGCCGGATGTATTATTTATTAGTCGCTTGCGTCTGGCGCAGATTGGCGGCAGGCCGGCGACAGGGCCACTGGCAGTTGCGCCGGAACTGGTGGTCGAGATTGTCTCGGACAGCGAGACGCAGCGGGTTTTAGGCGACAAGCTGACGGACTATGTCAGCATCGGCGTCAGCGAGTGCTGGGTGGTGCGGCCTGACGCGGGAACAACAGAAGTGCTGGCGCTGACGCCGGAGGGGACGCGAAGCGTGGCGACGTATGGCGACGGCGAGGAAGTGCAGTCGGTGGTCTTTGCCGGGCTGTCGGTTTCTGTCGCGGACATCTTTGCGGCTTGACCAGGTAATTCTGCTTAGGGTACACTCAATAGAACAAATGTTTTGGGAAACGGGCGCATTGCAGCCCGTTTTCTCTTGTGTCAGGGCGAGTAGTACAGGGGCAGAAGTTTATGGCTGATTTTATTCGTATTCAGGGGGCGCGGCAGAACAATCTCAAAGACATCTCGCTGGATATTCCGCGTGATAAACTCGTGGTCATCACGGGGCTATCGGGGTCGGGCAAGTCGTCGCTGGCCTTTGATACGATCTATGCCGAAGGGCAGCGGCGGTATGTGGAGTCGCTGTCGGCCTATGCCCGGCAGTTCTTGGGCCAGATGGACAAGCCCGACGTGGACCATATCGAAGGGCTGTCCCCGGCGGTCTCCATTGACCAGAAGTCTACGTCGCGTAATCCCCGGTCTACGGTCGGCACCGTCACTGAGATTTACGACTATCTGCGGCTTTTATTTGCCCGCGTCGGCATCCCCCATGACCCCGTGACTGGGCTGCCGCTGACAAAGCAAACCATTGAGCAGATGGTGGACCGAACTTTAGAATTGCCGGAAGGGACGCGCATCCAGATTATGGCCCCGATTGTGCGCGGGCGCAAAGGCGAGTACAAGAAAGAGATTGACGAGATCAAAGCCGAAGGCTTTGCGCGTGCGAGAATAGACGGCACGGTGTATGATTTCGCCTCGGACACGACCCCCGAACTTGGACGCTACAAGATGCACTCGATTGAAATTGTGGTAGACCGCGTGGTGGTCAAGCACCCCGCACCGGACTCGACCGCGTCGTCCACGCTTGCCAAGCGGCTAGCCGACTCGTTTGAAGTGGCGGTGAAGCACGGCAAAGGCTCGGTCATTGTAGATGTCGCGGGCGGCGAGGCGTTAGAGTTCACGGAAAGCTTTGCGGCAACGGACTCGGCGTTTAACTTTGAGGAAATCGAGCCGCGATTGTTCTCGTTCAACTCCCCTTACGGCGCGTGTCCGGAGTGCCACGGGCTGGGCATTAAGACCGAGTTTGACCCCGACTTGATTATCCCGGACAAGGCATTGAGCGTCGAGGGCGGCGCGATTGCGCCGTATGTCGCCGCCACTTCCGGCAACACGAACGAATGGGCTTTAGGCTTATTTCGGGGCGTCGCCGAGCGCTTCAAGTTTGACCCGGAAGCTGCCGTAGACACGCTCACCGACGAGCAGTACAAAGCCCTCATGCACGGCGTTTCCGGCAACGTCACGGTCACGTTTCGCAATAAATGGGGCCGCAACCGGCAGTTCACGTCGGACTACTCCGGCATTGTCGGGATGCTGCAAAAGAAGCTGAGCGAGACGGAGTCGGATAGCATCAAAGAGTGGCTCGGCCAGTTCCAGTCCGAAAAGCCCTGCCCCATCTGTCACGGCAAGCGCTTGAAGCCCGAAGCGCTCTCGGTGCTACTCGGCGGCCTCAACATCAGCGACCTCTGTGCATTGAGCATCGCCAAATCCCACGACTGGTTTGAGACGCTGACCCTGACTTCGCGCCAGCAGATGATCGGGCGGCAGATTGTCCGCGAAATCCGCACCCGCTTGGGCTTTCTCTTAAACGTCGGCCTCGGCTACTTGACGCTGGACCGGGGCGCGAGGACGCTGGCGGGCGGCGAAGCCCAGCGCATTCGGCTGGCGTCGCAGATCGGGTCGGGTCTCACGGGCGTTCTGTATATCCTAGACGAACCCTCGATCGGCTTGCACCAGCGGGACAACACCAAGCTGATTGACACGCTGTTTCACCTGCGGGGTCTCGGCAACACGATCATTGTCGTCGAGCATGACGAGGAAACGATGGCCGCCGCCGATTGGATTATTGACATCGGTCCCGGCGCAGGCGAGCATGGCGGGCATGTCATCGCGCAGGGGACGCCTGCCGAAATCATGGCGAACCCGAAAAGCGTCACCGGGGGCTTTTTGTCGGGACGCGACAAGATCGCCATTCCTGAAGAGAGGCGGCAGCCGGGCGACAAGTTTTTGGAGATTGTCGGCGCGTGCGGGCATAATTTGAAGAACGTCACGGTCAAAATCCCCTTGGGCTGCTTTGTCTGCGTGACGGGTGTTTCGGGGTCCGGCAAGTCCACGCTGATTCAAGAAACCCTCTTTCCTAGATTACAGAGCGCCATCAACAAAGGCCACCATGTCTGGGAGCCGCATGACGCCATCAAAGGCATCGTCAATCTCGACAAAATCGTAGACATTGACCAGTCGCCGATTGGCCGGACCCCGCGCTCGAACCCCGCCACTTACACCGGCGTCTTCGACATGATCCGCGACTTGTTCTCCAAGACCGCCGACGCCCGGATGCGCGGCTACAAGGCCGGACGCTTCTCATTTAATGTCAAAGGCGGCCGCTGCGAGGCGTGCAAGGGCGACGGCATCATCAAGATTGAAATGCAGTTCCTGCCCGACGTTTACGTTCCCTGCGAAATCTGCCACGGCAAGCGCTACAACCGCGAGACTTTGGAAGTCAAGTTCAAGGGCAAATCCATCTCCGACGTGCTGGAAATGACCGTCGGCCAGGCCGTCGCCTTCTTCGAGGCCGTGCCTGCCATCACGCGCAAATTAAAGACCATCCACGACGTCGGCCTCGACTACATCCGCATGGGCCAGCCCGCCACGCAGTTGTCCGGCGGCGAAGCCCAGCGCGTCAAGCTCGCCACCGAGCTTGCCAAACGCGCCACAGGCCGCACCCTCTATATTCTCGACGAACCCACCACCGGCCTGCACTTTGCCGACATCCAGAAGCTTCTCGGCGTCTTGCAGCGCCTCGCCGACACTGGCAACACGGTCTTGGTGATTGAGCATAACCTAGATGTCATCAAAACCGCCGACTGGGTCATTGACATGGGTCCCGAAGGCGGCGACGGCGGCGGCACCATCGTCGCCGAAGGCACCCCTGAAGACGTGGCAAAAGTCAAAGCCTCCCACACCGGCCGCTACCTCGGCAAAGTCCTGAGAGGCGAAAGCCTCATTGCAGGAAAATAAAATGGGCGGCGACAGAGGTACAATCAGGAGGAGCGTACTATGGCGACTTGGCGCGAACTGAGTTTAGAATGCCGAAGAGCCGCAAAGAACCTGCTGACGGGAGACTGCCTGCGGAGCAGCATTAACCGCTCTTACTATGCCGCTTACGCGGCTGTATCCAGCAAGCTGGAAGGCAAAGTTATCTACAAAGAAGGACGCGATAACCCGGCCCATGCGGATTTGCCGGTTTATATCCTCCGTAACTTGAACGCGCTTTCACGGCAGACCCGCTCTGACTTAGTGAAGGCCGTGGGGCGGCTTTGGAAAGCACGAGTCATTGCGGATTATATCCCCGCAACTTATATTGACCGCAGCATCGCGCTCAACGCCCTCCGCGATGCAAACACAGTGCTGCTGGCTTTGGAGGTACAAGATGAGTAAACAAGACATTATACAGCAGGTAAACCGCTATTTGGGGCCACACCAAACCGCCGAGATGACTATTGAGGTCGTGGAGAAGTCTGTTCACGCAGATGGCGACTGGTGGTACGTTCCCGTTCGCCCGACGACCGACAGACCAATCACTTATAACTACTTTGGTGTGCTGACGGATATTGAAGGTGAACTTAAAGAAAAAGAACACCTGGACGTGCTGCTGGTTCCGAGCGCATAAATGAAAGCACGGGCTTGGCCATCGGCATGGGTCCCGAAGGCGGCGAAGGCGGCGGCACCGTCGTCGCTGAAGGCACCCCCGGAGACGTGGCAAAAGTCAAAGCCTCCCACACCGGCCGCTACCTCGGTAAAGTCCTGAGAGGCGAAAGCCTAATAGCAGGAAAATAATGAGTTCTTGCCGAATTGATTCAAGTGACTACGTTCCGAAGAGGAGAACACTGACGTGAAATTCATGGATGATGTTGCATCAGAGAAATTGCGTGGAGCTTTTTATACATCGCCTGCGCTTGTACGAGCTTGCCTAGAGCGCGTGACAACTTTGCTTAACACTGCTAGGCCTATCCGTGTCCTTGAACCCTCTTCAGGCGACGGTGCTTTTATTCGTGGTTTTCAGCCTTATGTTGATAGGCACGAGATCGTAGAACCAGACATAACCTGCATTGAACTGATGGAGTCTGAGGCTGAGGCCTGCCGAGGGGCTTTGAGAGATTGCCATCTTCACGGTCATGTTGTCCATAGCAGCTTTTTTGCATGGATGGACAAAAACAACTGCTCTTTTGATGCGGTCGTTGGCAATCCGCCTTTCGTGCGCTATCAGTTTGTGCCGGAAAACGACAGATTTCTAGCAGAGTGGCTTTTAAGAGCGCGTGGGAAAGAACTTCAAGGCGTTTCCAATCTGTGGATACCTTTTGTATTGCTCAGCCTTGATCTTCTGTGTGAAGGCGGTGCGTTTGCACTGGTGCTGCCTGCTGAGCTATTGTCTACTATCTCCGGCGGTCAGGTGAGATCAGAGCTAGTTCGTCGCTTTCATTCGCTTCAAGTCGATCTTTTTCCCCGCGATGCTTTTCCTGACATTCTCCAAGATGTACTGGTTTTAAGCGGCGTTCGTGCCAATCAGCCTCAGCCGCGTCGCACTGTCACTTTTTCTGAACATACCCTCAGTGGAATACGCGAGTGGCAGCATGAGGTACAAGATAACGGCGAATCATGGACTCGTTATCTGCTGACGGCTGAAGAACGAGATGCCTTCTTCACGGCAAGCACCCTGCCCGGATTTCACCCTCTCAAAGAAGTGGCAACAATCGGCGTTGCTATCGTAACAGGGGCAAACGACTTCTTTACGGTGGACGAACCCACCATCGAGAAGTTTGAGCTGCACCAGTGGGTCAGACCCCTGCTGGTACGAACCGCCGAGAGCATGGGGATTGTTTTCACTGAGGCCGACCATTGTGAGGCACGGCGGCAAGGGAAAAAGTCTTGGCTGCTTGACTTCTCTCAATCCCGGCCTGACCCCATGCAGTTTGAGAAGCCCGCCCGTTACCTGGAAACCGGCGTACTGCAAGGATTGCCTGGGCGCTACAAGTGCCGCATACGCTCTCCCTGGTATCGTGTGCCCCAAATCCAGCACGGTTCACTCATGATGGCGAAACGCGCACATCAACATCACCGGCTAATCCACAACCTGCCAAACGTCGTAACAACAGACACTATCTACCGTGGCGAAATGAAGCCTCAATTTCAAGGGCGTGATAGTGAACTGATTTCAGGATTTCACAATTCAGTGACTTTGTTATCCGCCGAAATAGAGGGGCGCAGTTACGGGGGCGGAGTTCTAGAGCTTGTTCCCTCAGAGATTAATCGCCTTACAGTTCCTTTAGCGGGAACAGCGGAGCATTTGACCCAACTAGACAGCCTTAGTCGATCAAACGGCGGACAGCGTGACGCGCAGGATGCTCTTGTTGAGGCTACCGATGCGCTTCTCTGTCGAAATGTTCCAGGATATTCAGAAGTTGCGGAGGTTGTCGCCTCCGCTCGAAGGAGACTTCGCGCTCGTCGGTTCTCCGGCTAAGGCCGATTTGCCTGGATTGTCAGCGAAAATCTTCCCTGCGTGTCCCGCTCGATGACAACCCAATATCCTACATAAGAGAAATTAGCAAGTGCCTGCTTCAGTGCTTCATTCCAATACAAAACACTTGTGTAGTTGTTCTGGCTCTGCTCTTGATGCGGGGCATAATGGAGTTGAAGTTGTTGAGTACCCATTGACTTACCGGGGAGTTGAACATCAAAGTTTGCCTCAGCATATTCGTAAGTGTGAATGTTTTTCGTTCCGACTGTCCATGCTAAAGCACCGAACAGATCGTACCGAAAAAATCGTCTGAAATCTATGGCAAATACAGACTTCGTCAGCCGAAGCTGAGCGATTTTGTGGCCAGCATTCTGCTGTGCATCAGAGGCTTTCAAGAGCTTGTACCACTTCTGCGGCGGAAGGATTATTGTCGGAATGGTGACGTTGCTAATGGCGGTGCGAGCAGCAGTCACGGGACGCACTACAGTTGGCGCAGCAGCATTTGTTGGAACGCTGACATTTGGTGCGGAAGCAGGAGGTGTCCACAGACGCTGACGGCTCCCAAGTATCTGACTATTTCGTGTGCTATTGGCAGTTGAAGTAGTGGATGGCTGGCGAGGTGGTAGCGTGGAAGAAATAATCCCTGTAGACAGCAGCGCAGATATATCAGTTTCATTGTGAATAGGAAAAACACCACTCTCGGTTAGAGAGTGCCAACGGTCAATGGCGCTTGCAATTTGTGTGATAACCCCGATGTCATCACCTTCTGCCGTGTCCAGGACAATTCCAGCCTCTACGTTTAAGCCTAGCCCACGATGAGTGAAGTTCCCTGAACCGACAACAACCACAGCAGAACCGTCAGAACGCACAAGTTGTATCGTTTTGGGGTGGAACTTGGCGTTAGAGTAAGCAATGACCGTGAGACTGGCGTTTGGATGATTTTCAGTGATCCGTAAGACCTGCCGAAGATCGTTTGCAACAAGGCTTCTCTCATTCGACCCGAGGACGATATGCACAGGATAACCATCAAGAACAGCATCTCTTAGTGTATACGAGTAGGAATGTAGAGCGCTATATGTGAAGTATGCAAATTGTGCATGAAATTCTAGTATGCCCGGAATCAAGTTAGTATTTAGCCAATGCCCGAGCGAGTGCGAGCTGTCGTTTGACCCTGTATCTATATATTTTGCCAATTCTGTTTCCCAGCGTATATGAATGATTGTCTACATAGAATGTACTATACAGATAAGTAAATCCTGTTTTGATGCCATAATTATTCCATGACCAGTTCTTCTCTTGCCGCGCTTGCGTTCGCGGCGACTTCTATTCTGTCACCGATGCCCGCTCACGCGGCTGCGCTGCGCTACCAGTTTGTGCCGGGGGAAACGCTCAGGTATCTGATCCAGCGGGACCCGTATTTTGATGACCCGAAAGGGGCGATGGAAACGGTGGCGGACGACGAGTACCGGCCGCCCATAGTCGAGCGGCTGACGGAGAAGGTGCAGGAAGTCAAGGCCGACGGCACGGCGACGCTATTGCTGACGCTGACGCCGGAGCCGGGGTTTGAGGACGAAGACCGTCCGCAGGCGGCGGTTTCGCGCACGGTGGTCGTGTCGCCAGAGGGAAAAGTGCTGTCGGTTTTGGGGGCGGCGCTCGGCAGCAGCCCGGCGGAGCAGGATTTGCTGCGGGGGATTGTTCTGCTGACGGCAGATATGCAGGGCCGCAAAGACGGGCTGGCGGTGGAAACGCGGCGCAGTCCGGCGGTTGTGAACCGAAGCACGTCGCCGGACCATGACGGGACGCTGCTGCAAACGACTTCGGTGGCGCAGTCGGCGCGTTTCGTCTTTGACTGCCGCCGGGGACAGCTTGTGCGGGAAGTCAGCACCCTCACCATCACGCTGTCTCTCGTGATGACCGGGCGGGGGCGGCGCGGGTCGGATGACTTCGGCCATGTCGTGCCGAACGCCCAGGTAATCCAGACGCTGACCGTGGAGCGTCAGGCGGACTAAGACGCACGGATTAAGACGCACATACGAATGGGCAGAACGAAGCCGTAGGCTGACGCCTAAAGCGAACAGCACAAAAGGAGCGATTTTGGCCCATATCATTCACCTGGTCGGTGCGTACTCCCTGTTTGCCGGAATTTTCGCGCAGGTTGTTGTCCTGGCAAGCGGCTGGAAGCGCGGCAAGACCCCAGCAATCGTGCAGGCCAGCCTGCTGCTGCTGGCGCTCGGCCTGGACTCCGCCGCCATCATGCTGCGTCCACATCAGCCGCCGCAGCTTCTTCCCGATCTGCTCGGCTGCGGCGCGGCCCTGCTGCTGTTTGTTCCGGCGGTCGAGGCCGTGCGGAAGGTATGGGCGGAGAAGCAGGGCGGAGGAGGCGAAGAGAAATCCCAATGAGCGCGGGCATGACGATAAGCACTGGGAACCAGACCGGACCGTACCAGGCCCACGGCACCAGAAAATAGATGTCCGTGCTGCCAAGCGACTGCGGAAAGCCCGTCCAGAGCTTTAGCCATAAGTAAAACGTCTCGTCCCAGACGGCAAACGTAAACAAGTACAGCCCCAAACGCTCACGGCCTGTGCGTCCGGCAGCCATTGCCGGGCCGAGCAGCAGCAGCAGGGTCGCAATCTCCCGCCCGTACTCCGTGCCGTAGACGCCCAGCCGCCGCATCTCGCCGATAATCGCCGCGCCGTTCCAGGCCAGATGGCGTGAGGCCCAGATTGCGGGGTAATCCAGGCCCGGCGGCATTGCCCCTAATCTGCGGATATACACCACAACCAGCGCTTCCACATAGCCGAACGCAGCAGCGTACAGCGTCCACCACAGCAAAGTCTTCCAATTAGTCTTCATAGGCTCCCTGCTGATACGCGCCCCACTCTTTCAGAACCGGCTTGACATCTTTGAGTGTTAAGTTCTCTTTGCCGGACAGCCTCGGATCATTTCCAGCATACATGATTTGCAGCGTGTTGATTAACCCAGCGCCGCTGCCGGGCCGGGTCGCATAAGAAATGCCGATGTCTTCGTTCGTCGTGCTGTCGTCCGGCAGTTGATACGGGTGTGGGCCGGTCCACATCTCCTGCTCGCCGGTCCACTGATACTTGCCGCCGATGCGCTGAAACGAAATTGTTCGCTCGACGATTTTTGTTTTGTCCAAGCCGGGGTAGATGTGCATCAGTGCATCGTACCCAGCCGCCACGGCGTCCGCACCCGTAAGCGTTTCAATTTTAACCCTCGCGTGTTTGGGAAGCGGGGTGAAGCCGTATTTGCCGCGCGGGACAGCATACATCGCTTGGAACGGCCTCAGTGCGGGACTCCCGATGTCTACAGTGCCGTCACCAGCTCCGCCCGGTAGAGGGGCAGGATGTCGCGCTGAAGCCAGCATCACTGCAATCGCGCCAGCCAGCACCAAGACCGCGAACAGCCTGAGAAAACCAACCCGTGGCGTCGTATCGCTCGCTTGTCTACTTTCGACGATGTTCCTGACTATTTGAGTTAATCCAGCCACGAAAGCAATGCCGAGCAGAACAAGCCCGACTATAATGGCAAGAATGACAACTCCGAGCAGCAGCATGACGCGAGTATCCCTTCATTTTATCAATTACCCCTTCATTTCATCAGTGTCGTGCATACGCCGATTGTACCGCATGAAGCACCGACATACGGCCCCAGTTCCACGAGCGCCAGTCACCGCTGTCCTGAGACCATGCCGGCAGCAGCTTGGCCGCAATCTGTCCCTGCACCGTTGGCGGCAGCTTCGGCAGGACCGCGACCAGCGCCGGCACGGCATCAGCGCTCAGCGACGCGGCATAGTCTACGTCAAACGCCTGCGTTTTGGCCGCGCGGGCGGCGTTCGTGCGGACAATCAGGGCATCGGGGTTTGCTATGTGCAGGCCGAGTATCAAAAAGAACGCAGCGGCGACGGCCCCAAACGCAAAGTGCTCCCGCCGTCCGCGCAGCACCGTGACCACAAACCAGGCGAAGACGACCGCCAGCCAGCCCATGAACGCCATCGTATACAGCCGCAGCTCGGTCAGCCCAAACATTTCCTGGTACAAGCGCATCCGCAGCATTGCCGACGCCAGAATTACGAACAGCAGGGCGACCTGTACCGCCGCCTGCGCCGAGTACAAGCGTTGGGCGCGGGCGTCGCCGGGATTTTGGAGCCGGTGCAGGCCGAGCAACAGCGGCAGGACCAGCGCGGCGACCCAGACCAGCTCAAAGAACCCCGACCGGGCATACTGCGTGTACGTCAGCCCCGCCATCGCCG
>JAABUO010009654.1_pt1 | contig 10781 bp, 14 predicted proteins | sample 5559291 | NCBI WGS metagenome assembly JAABUO01 (sample SAMN10711878, study PRJNA513372) | rock metagenome | isolation source: Antarctica rocks | place: Antarctica: Victoria Land, Finger Mt sud
ACGGCCAAGATGGCCATACTGGTTTGGTATACCAGCACAAATCACACATTCTGTGTTGATTCAACACTTTTATGTCAAGGAACAGATCTCTGCTGCATCTTTGCTTGTACAAGTCCTTGTAACTGCTCCTATTTCCAAAAGGTTGACATGATTACAACAATCAGTAGGATGACAGGCTTACAACACTCAGTAGGTTGCAACTCAGTACAGTGGCAACTTCATGAATTCACGGTCGCATGTATATGTCTACATCATGAACCTTACAAGGTATTGCCGTATGACCTTTTGAAGATGCTTCTCAGCAGCAAATGAATGGTCGCCATGCTTCAGTTGCACATGGGAGCCCTAATCTACATTGGACTGAGTATTTGCACAAGCAATAGTTGAATTGAACTTTGTGGCGCGTACTGTGATGTTGATTTACCTCAGGCTTTGTATGGGTTGCTGTTGGCAAAAACCGCTGCAGAGCACGGCAGAGGGGAGGAACTGAGACATCAGCATGACTTCTCTTTCACACCTGCATGCTTGGGTCTGGAGTGTCATAGCTGCTGCCTTTGACAAGCTGCCTTTTAAAATTGCATCCTTGCAGCCTTTCATCAACTTTTGATCATGCTGTCAAGTGCCGCGAAGCCTCAGATCATAAAACCATCATGCCTGAGCCTCCCATTCTAGCATGAACTGTTCCAGAAATGCCTCCATGAAAGCATGCCTGCTTCTGGCTCGCTTCCTGCCAGCATCTGTTTTCATCATACCCTGAAGGCCACAGCAAGCTTATTATGTGCTGGAGATCATGCATGCCTGAAGTCACGGCTGCACCAGTTCACGACTAAGGTGCCATTGTGCTAAGGGTCTGGCAGACAAATTTGAGCACATCCTGCTGAAACATGCTTGCTTGACGGAGGTTTGTAAGCGAGCCTCAACAAGGTACCTGCAGCTTCAGCAGCTTCTCGTAGAAATGGTTAATTGTCGTTGGCGTTTGTGAGCTGTCCATGTAGGCAGCCTTGGTCAAATTATTTCTGGGCTGAATTGCTGGATTGTACAAGGGCCGTGGAAACTTGCCTCCAAATGTGAAACACCTTGCAATGCCTATTGCCCCTATGGCGTCCAGCCTGTACCAGCACACTGGTTGCTTGTACGAATGGCATTATCACACGCACACATGATGCCTTGGGGCTCAGTCTTGTGTGCACTTCAGACAGGAAAGGCATAGTCAAATGACATGTCACAGGGCGACTGAGAAAGATACGTTGACCTGTCAATCTATACCTGTCTGCATCTTGTACCACAGCAAGCTCAGGGCTTGTGATACGCCTACCAGCGCCAATCTCATCCTGAGGAAAAATCCACGTGTGTAAGCATGCAGTCTGACTCACAAATGTATGAGACAGTTCATTGCAGCAGAAGCAAAGTTGCAGATGCTAGATGGCACACAACAGCGGGTACAGCAAGAGGCAAGCAATTGCAGCTTATAGCAGGAAAACATGACTGTACCTTGAAGCCAATGCCCTGTATGATGTCCAGAACAGCTTTCTGCTTGTCTTGTGGGTAGCTATGTTGCTGCAGATACTCCTGCTCACATGCCGAAATGTTGACAACATCGTCTTCTGCAGTTTTCTATGCATGCACTGCAAGCAAAGCATCTGCAGCATGCTAACGCACACCTGAACAGTTGTTGCTGCTGCTGTCTCACTGCCGCTGTACTTCCAGTCTTGTATATCATGCAAAAGACTTGCAATTTCTACAAGCTCCAGGTTCTGCAATCAGATCATCGCTTGCGCATCGCAGGTGTACAAGCCGGCATCTGTCGCACAAAGATGCCGGCTTCATACTCCTGTAGCACCTTTCAATACCGCATTGCCTTCTTCTCTTGCTAGAGCCAAAGCTAGTTTCCTCACTCTATCGATGTGACTGCGAGCAGTCAGTTTTGCAGGGAAGTCATGCGTGGCCGTGCTGGCCGTGCTTGCCGATTGGCCGTGTGCTGGTTTGACTTACCTCCAGTCATGACTAGCATCGTGGTCCAGCACAGTAATCTGCTCCCGCACAAACCTTTCCGTTCTCGATACAAAGTCTGCAGGCTCTTGCATCACTGCTACTGCTAAAATTTCGGTGACGGGTCGTAGCCCAGCTGTCAAGACTACAGAACGAAGCAACATCCGCGAGCTTGAGAAGAGGTTGACGGCGACTGCACGATTGCAAACAATCAACGCAAGGGGGCGAAGCGTGCATAGCAGCCATTACTAATGAGACAGGGCTAGCACAGGCTGTGCCGATCAGCGGCTGCACGCTGCCAACTTGATGCATCTGTGGCCTGTGCTGTGACGCCATGGTCTCTGCAAAGGTCTCCGATGACACTGTGGTCGCGGAACTGCGTCGCAAGCTGGTCCACCCACACACGTCTCTCTCACAGAAGTACCGGGTTTTGTTTTCGCTCAGAAACATGCCTGGATCTGCTGCTGAGGAAGCTATTGTCGAAGGCAAGAGAGCCCAAACCCTCCTAAGCTGTTCGGCGTGCACTAAGACACTTAAGCACCGAATATCTCCTTGCAGGCTTGAAGGATGCCTCAGCTTTATTTAGGCACGAGGTGGCATATTGCTTAGGACAGAGGCAGGATGCAGCAGCCATCAAGACTCTGAAAGAGGTGTTGGCGGATAGCCACGAACATTGCATGTAAGCTTAGTATGTGTACTCTGTTTACCAAGGTCCCCCTCGCAGAGTGTTGACACTGATAGATTCCTGGCAGGGTGCGGCATGAGGCAGGAGAGGCTCTGGGTGCCATTGGGACTGCGACATGCTTGAAAGAGCTCCAGCAGTATGTACAAGACCCTTGCCTGGAGGTGAGGTCATGCTTGCCTGCCATGCATATATAGAAATTGAACTTGATCCATATATACAAATATATGTTTTCAATACATGCAAGCTGAGATGTGTGCCGACTTGCATGTCGTTGGACAGCTCCACCGGCTTGATCTGTAACATCGTCGGTCAGCTCCAGTTTTCTGTTATCTGCAACAGGTAGCGCAGACATGCCAATTGGCTCTGCAAAGAATACAGTACCATGACCAGCATGAAACGCCTGCTGAGCAAGATGAATCTAGGTATTTATCAGTGGATCCCACACCAGCAGCGCCAAGCAGCACACCTGCAAATGAGCTGCGTGCAAAGCTTGTGGATGAACAAGCACGCATCTTTGATCGTTACAGAGCCATGTTTGCCCTGCGCAATAAGGGGGGCCAGGAAGCCGTCACAGCGCTTGGCGAGGCCTTTGGATCTCAAAGTGCACTGCTAAAGCATGAGGTTGCTTATGTGCTGGGGCAGATGCAGGATGCTGGGGCTGTTAGCACCCTCAGGTGACTTCTGTGCCTTCCCGTTCCTGTTATCATCAGGTGCTTCTGCGTTTCACAATGAGCATCATCACTCCTCACATCAGCATCATTGGCATTTAGATACATAGCATGCTGCCTTATGTGGCAATTCAGCAAAGGGAAAATAGCAAGCAAGCATCGCCTTGCAGGCATGTGCTGAGGGATGAGTCAGAACATGCCATGGTGAGACACGAAGCAGCAGAAGCCCTGGGATCCATTGCATCCCCAGACTGTTTGCAGCTGCTGACTGACTACTGCAAGGACCCAGAGCCGATAGTGGCTGATAGCTGCGTGGTGAGCATCTGCATCACATTGTTTTCATTGTCAGTCATGAGCATGACCTTGGTCCTGCTGTTGCCATCTGGCGGTATGATCTGAGATGGCACAGATGTTGAAGATGAGATATTTGCATCTTGCTGATTTCACCAGTTGTACTTGATCGTTTGCCTGAAAATAAGCCTTGGCTAGAGCAGGTGCGTGCTGTACAGGTTGCTCTTGACATGCTGGAGTTTGAGCAGTCTGGCGCCTTTCAGTATGCAGACACTGGAGTGACAGTTGAAGCTTAGTTTTATCGGTTCACGGTGTGCCCTAAATTGCCCATCACAATTGGGTCCTGCACGGATAAGTTTCTTCGCTGAGACGAACAACTACTTTTGTTGTCACAGTCAACAGAAACAGACCTGACATATCTGGGTAGATCTCGTTCAGTAAATCAGCACACGCCGATGGGGATGCCGTACAAAAATATACACTCCCCTGTACTTTGCTTAGAGGTGGAACATACTGAATAGATAGATGATTCCACTTGAGCACTTATTTGCAATGTTCATGCATGCAGAGATGTAGGTCCACTTCAGTACACTGGTAAAAGTGCTGAAGTGAACCTTTTCAGTGTGCAAACGTGTAGTGATATCGAAAATGAGTGTAAACTTGTATGTGCTTCTACAGTTTTTATCTTACCCTGCAGCAGACCTGTTGAATAACCAGGGTATATGGTGGATTATGTAACAAACAGAATGCGTACTTTAGCAAATGCTGTGCTGCTGTGCACTCATGTGTTCAATCAGGCTAGGTAAGAGAATCATGCGTTCACAATCTACACGCTAGTCAAGACTGACCTTTGCAAGCCTACAGCTTGCCTAGTGAGTCAAATAACATTATTGATTTCACCAATGACATTGATTTCGCGACCGCCATACAAAGCAGATATGGCCTGCTCAACATACGTTTTGATGCGCCCTGTGTCCTGCACCAAAGCCAGCAACTTTGGAGCATTGCTTCTGAGAGCGCGCTCTTGCTCTTCTTGCTTAGCCTGCAGCTCGCGTGCCAGCCTGCAAGTCATCTCAACTCAACATTGCCGTCTGGCCGTTAATGCTGTGCAAAATGGGCACAGCTTGCACTGTGGCACACTGTCCTTCACAGCGATAGCAGGTGGGCTGTTATTTTATTGAGTTCACAAAGACACTAAAGCCATACTGGTGAATTGTGTGAGACATAGCATGGCAGGCAGTCTGGTAGAACCAAATGTACTCTCAAACAAGCTTTATCAAGACACATACATTTGTGATCATCAAAGAATTCAATCTTCGCAAGCAACAAACACACTGACAAATGATAAGAAGATGTGCATGATGATGCTTTAGTTAGGTCAGTACTCTCTGCACTTTACCTGAGAAATTTGTCATGCTGGCCAGCTTTCTGCTCCAAGGCTCTGACAAGCCTGGTTAGGTACTGCTTGGACGTCTTGATCAGCACCAGCTGCTTTACCTTCTTGCTGGTCATGTTGGACAGCACATCACTAACAGCTTCACTCTGCTCTTGGACACTTGACAGGCTCAAGCGCTGTATGCTCTCTGGTGCTGCAGTTGCTAGCGCCTCATGACCACCTGTTCAAACAACAAACATCTCAAGCACTCTTGTTAGATCATCTGCATCCTGACTCTGACCTTCAACGACACAGCAATCATGCACCCACTGCATACCAACCAGGCCTATCACTGCACAATATAGCTTCAGAGTCAGGGCACCAACAGAAGCAGGAAAACACAGAAAACAAAATAGGTGCACCATAATAGGATAATTGGCAAATTAACTATATAGCTGCGTATTATTGTATTTTCTTATAAAAAAACAAAAGATAGATATGATATAGATAGATGTGGTTGACGCCAATCAGATCCATATTTGCAGCAGCTTGCATGTGAGTAGCTGAAAGCTCAGCACATTGCAATGCCTAACTCTCATGTTGCTGTAGCACAGGGGTTGCTACTACAACAATTGAGGTGCCTAGGCCCATCTGTTGCTGTCATGCATGAGCAAGTGTCCAGCCCAATATCGCCTGCTGATGATGCAGCAGCATAAGATGTGACTGCAGCCTCAACACAGACGGGTCCTGGTGTGATGCAACATCTGCATCCAGGACTGTCATAGGCAGAAAAACAGTTATTGCCATGAAAAATCAGGCTGCAGCTGACACGTTAAGGCAGTGCACACATATGGAGCCAATCCTCATGTAATCATACAGGCTCACCTGACTTGAGTTCCTGTATCTGCTGCAACAGGAAGGAGCTGAGCTCATATAGGTCATCAAGAAAGGCTGTTCTGAAGCTGCTGTCTTCAGAGAGTCTCAAAACGCTCTCAGGCCAGGCTTGCCCATGTGCATCACTTTCAGCCTGCGTCCCTGAGGGTGCTGACTGGCTTGCATCAGTATCAAGATTGGCATTCTCAGCTTCTTCTGCTGCTTCAGTGATGTCAATGTCCCAGCTGATGTCGGCATCCTCTGAGGGGCTGGCTGCATCTGCCCCTGCGCACACAGCCCCAATCTTGCTTTGCAACACCCAGCCCAATGACAGCCCATCTGGTGTTTGTTGTTCATGTGGTTGCAATCAGACACGCCCTTTCGACGCTTGTTGCTTGTATGTGTCCAACATTCACATGCACACTCTCATGTCACAAACATAGCAAGTGAAGTTGTGAATGCCATGGCAAACAAGTCAAATGGTAAGCAAGCTTGAGCATAGGAGCTGCATTATTCACAGAGACTACTGCTCGCCTGGAGCATATCTGCAGTCTCACCTCAACAAACATGCAAGCAGCCTCTTCATACTAAGCAGTATATGATGGAGGTTTGTGGATCACCATGACTATATGATGCGTTTTCTTGTGTGGATGGCTCAAGTGCAACATCCCAATCTATGTCGGCACCCACACCGGCATCATCATCATTGCCTGCCTCTTGAAGCTGCTGAGGGGCTGAAGGCTCATCTGCCGCACCTGCTATGTCCCATTGGATTTCACTGTGAACCCCATTGGTTGAATCATCTGCTTCCTTTTCCATGCCTGGTGCTTCACCAGTGCGCAGATTTGCAGCACTTGAGGAAATCAGATGGTCAGAAGATGAGCTCTGGGTGAGAGAACTGTCCTTGACAGCATGCAATTGTGGTAGCATGCTGCTGGGCTCTGGTGCTGCAGCACTAGCCGAGTGAGCATAGGCTGTGAAAGCAGCATAGTGGTCAATTGCAGCTGCAATGACAGGGCTGCTGAGCTTTGCCAGAGCTTCTTGAAACAGGCCTGGCAGCTGCTGCTGCAGCTGAGCAAGCTCCTTGGCTATGTTGCTGCCCTTGATTCCCAGCTCTGCACATTCCTACAGACAGCACAGATGGATTCAACTGCTCACGCATTACTTCATCCGTGAGCGTGCAATCACGTCAGACCAACACAGGAAGTCTGTACGATGCTTGTGCATGTCACATTTGATACAAGGGCTGCTACACACATGCTAAACATGTATCAGGGGTCCCATGTGTCATGCAAGCATTGAAACATACTCCTATATAATGGCTTAAGTAAAACTTGCTCAGGGCAGTTGTCAGCCATATTTGTGGCTATGACATGACATATGCACTTGGGAGATGAGGGAGCATGAAGAACACACCTGCTTGAACTCCTTAGTAGCAGCCTCAGCATTACGTAAGTACTCTTCATGCTTGTGTTCTTGGTCTGACAGCTGATGCTGCGTCTTCTCAATGTGTTGCCTGCTTCTGTCAGATGAATGTCTGCAGATGCGCAGAAGGGCTGTTAGATTTAGGAGTGTTAAGGCTTGTGTCGAAGACAATGGCAATGTTCATTTGACAAACAGACCCTACCTGTGACACTCAAACAGCATGTAAGGCTACATCTTTTGCAATAGCATGGAACATGCATCAACACTTGAGGCTGCATGTCTTCCAGGAGCATAGATCATGCAGGATGTGAGGTACATGAGCCAAGATGGTAATTGTCGGTATGAAGGCCTGCTTACTTTGCTTTTCATATGCCTTCACAATCTTGTCCCAGGTGCCTGCACTGCCCTTCAAGCCTCCAAACATCCCTTTTTCTGCGCTCCCTGCAAGTCTGTCTCTGATTTCTGTTGCATTGAAATAGCTTACAGACGCTGTCTGGTCAAAGTCAGCTGGCAAGCTCTTCATTTCTGCAGATGCTGCAGCTTGTATCGCTTGCAGACGTTTTCTCCAGTCAGATGGGATGTGCTTCCTGACACCCTGCACGGGTACACAAGATGTGGGGGCCGTGCAGCAAAGAACCCCACAGCAAGGGGAGGTGACCTTGCAGACTTGCACGCATGCAAAGGCTGGCATGGCTTACCAACCATTCAGCAAGCTTGCCATATTGAATATCGATAGGTGTTTCATCCTTGCCGTCAGGTTTGCCGTAACCTTCACCGATCAGTCGTGCTATCCCATATGCGGGCTCGGCTGCCTTGGCCAGTGCCATACAGTCAAAGAAATCGCGGTAGCTACCAGAAACCAGTTGATGCTGTTGAGCCTACTCGGTGACTGAGAATGATGTGCAATGTAAACCCCGTCAGATACGCATGCAGACATGCACTGGTGAGATCGAGCTCAGCACCATGCGAACACACAGCAAGAAAGCAATGGTAGAAGTCAGCCGATGCACGCAGGTCAGCGAGAGAGTGGCGATCGAAGGGTCTGATACAATGATGGTGTACACCCATGCAAACAGCAGAGGCTACCCCAAAGTAAATTCCCTCATAAATCTGCCGTCAGCCGGATTGCCATTTTTGCGGAATGTACGGCCAACCGGATTTAATGATTAGTCATCGCCCGGCGCCACCGCCCACACGGAGCGTTCCACCTTACACGAACGCTTGACGCCAGACACGGAGTACGTTCGCGTGCATCACGCTTTCTCTCATCTCTCTCATCCTCACTGCCTCGCGCAGCCTCACGGCAATGATTCAAATGGTATTAGTGAAGCAGCCAGCTGTGCCAATTATACGCTCCATGGTTGCCTTGCCGGACTTGCTTTGTATATCACATAAAACATGCTTTTAAAATTTGCCAGGTCTAACACAACTTATTTCTTTGAGTGGCACGGTGCATAAAACATGTGCAGCCGCAGCCGAGCCAAGTCCAGAGACGATGTTATGGCTTTGATGCATGTCACCTACACCGGAGTTGATGCTCTGCCGCTGCAGCAAGACACTGAATTGTGAGCTGAAGGAATGCAATGAAGGAGGTTAGCCTTAGGGGATTGTGATAACCACAAGTTCGTGCTGCAGAATGAGTGCACAAGACATCTGGGCTCGCAAGTATCATGAGCTATGGGAGAAGCTGGAAAAGAACACCAAGCACTCCTTTTGCACTGCATTGTGGAAGTGGCTGGTAATGCTGAGGGAATTATGCTGCCAATATTAGTGCAGAGCATGAAGCTCTAATATTGCGTGCTGCCAACTACGCAAAACTTGCATGTTTTGTCAAGCTGCAGGCCTGGTGTGACAGAAAAGGATTGGACACTGTCATTCACCCTATAACAAAATGCTTGATGTTTTTGGAGGACTTACTGAGCGATGTGGTTGCCAAGAAGTCAAAGGACCCTTTTGGAACCATTCGGGTGGCTCGAAAAGCTTTGTCCAAGATCAGGTATGTGTCTTGATGCAAAGTAAGCAGGGTACAAAACAGCAGACTAAGAAGGTCTTTGAACTAGAGCAGAGAGCTACAAAGAGGCGTCCCTCCACCTTATGGCGAACAGTTCAGCAGAGAGACCCTCATCAGATCAGCCAGCAGCAAAGCCTTGGCAGCTACAACAGAGGCTAGGATAGGTACGTGCAAAAACTTGAGCAACTCCCTTTCCCTCCCCTCAATCTTTGCATTGTTTTGCATAGGCCCTGATGCTGACCCCTTGAGGGATGGGTTCCAAGCCACTAGTCTGGACCAAGACGAGGTTGAGCGCATCTTGGATGCCTGCATCAAGCACAGTGATCATTGGAGCGGCTTCAAGGTAGCCGCCATGGTGTTACTTGGGACTGCCATGGGTTTTAGAGGTAAGCTCAAAAGGCAGTGGTGAGCTGTTGTAACATTGCACTCACAAACAGCGCAATTGGTAAGCTTAAAAATGTGTGTCCTCAGGTGATGACCTTATGGATGCCAAACCAAGTCTGCTAGCACTGACTCCTGTTGTCAGAAGCATGCCAGTGCCCATGCAACCTATCACATGGTACGCATATACTCAGCATCATGTACCAATGGTCCTCATGTGCAGCCAGTTCTGAGTCACTACCTGCTGACGTTGCTGCAGCTCGTTGAGGACAGGCAAAATTAATAGCTTTGGCTGGCTGAGGTACAGTGGCTTTGTGAGGCATAGAGAGCCTCATTTGGATGCAGCTGGAGCTCTAGCCGATCTGCTTGTATTCACACTCAATCTCACAGGGCTGGACATCCTGCAGAAGATCCAGAGTCAAGACATAAAATGGTAAAAGTCTTGGAGCAGACTGCTGCAGCTGTGTGAGGCTTTGCTTTCACAATGATCAAGTGCCATGCATGCATCCTATGTCCTTTTTCACAGACCACCTTCTGCAGGTGGTGCTACCGTCTGCTGTTCAAAGATCTTTGGCATGCGGACAAAAAGCAAGACCGTGATGCTTTGGCAAAGCCACTTCAGAGCATATTGCAAGAAGTGGAAGGAACCCCTCTGGTCAAAACTAAAGTGCTGCACTTGTTCAGGTCAGTGCAGCCAAGCAAGTTGTACAGCCATGCTACTCAACACTGCTACTATGCCTTGCAGTACGTCACCAAAGAAGGCAGACAACTAACACATGTTGTGCAGAGACAGTGGAGTTATCTTGCTGGCCAGTGGTGGGGCGGGCAGTGAGCTGCTGAGCATATGAGGTAAGCCCACTAGCTGTACGCTCAAGCCCAGCTTGTCATGTGTCAAATTGTCGATGCATGTGCCATTGCAATACTTGGCTGCAGGTCATTGGCAACGAGGCACATTGCAACAAGCCTACTTGGAGAAAAATCCTCTTTCAGCGCTTGTTGCGTTTGCCATTGCTGCTGGTTGGGATCAGACCTCCTTCATGAGGCGGCACTTCTGTGGGCGAGCCCTGGTAAGATTGTGTCCTC